>ERZ891134.291-NODE-291-length-43550-cov-9.953282_pt1 | contig 43550 bp, 36 predicted proteins | sample MGYA00520888_ERZ891134 | MGnify/ENA primary metagenome ERZ891134 (study PRJEB32303, sample SAMEA104408692) | aquatic metagenome | biome: Brackish water; feature: Coastal; material: water | place: Baltic Sea | collected 2014-10-23 | depth 10 m ... | reverse complement strand
ATCACTTTCTCCGCCACCAATTCCATGGGTTCGGATTGGTCCGCACGGTGGGAACCGAATAGGACGTGCACCACATACTGGCCTTGCGGGAGGTGGCCCAGCCACAGTTGGACTTCGTTGCGGCCCTCTTTGACTTCGCGTTCGGCCTGGTAAAGCATGCGGCCGGTGGCATCAAGGACGCGAATTTCCACTTGGCCCGCATCCGGGGCATCAAAAGCCATCAGGGCTTCACCAGGAGAGGGATTGGGGAAGATCGCCGGGGCCTCCACATCCAAGTAGGGCACATAGATGCGCTCATAGTCCACACAGCCGCGGGCATCTGAAATGTTGAGCTCCACGGTGTCGCCTGAGCAAATACCTGACTCCGTAGAGAGGCCGGGAAGACCATTCCACATGTAGGTATAAGGAGGGACTCCCCCCATGACCGAAGCCGTTAAAGTTTGATCACAGCCTATGCCCTCTGCCGTGACTTCAACATGCAATGCACTGGAATCGGGACTTTGAAGCAGTCCAAACCACGTGGAGTTCCCTCCATTGAGCAGGGCATAAAAACCCGCCGCCCATACTTTCTGGGGGTCGTGGTAAATCGTTTGGAGGCCGAAGTAGTCCCCCCAACGCTCGGGTCCGCTCAGCTTGTTTACCAACCCCTCCCCTTCCTTGATCGTAATGAAATCTGATAAGGTTCCGTCATTGGCGCGGTAAAGGGCAGAGACCCCAGCTTTTTCGGTCGTCGATGCATGGTTGAACGCAATGAGGAGCTCTTCATCGCAGCCTTCATTCCCCATGGCCACCACATTGGGGTAGCCCAGATCGCGAGATGGATGACCAATGACTTGACCATACACGCTGTCCGGGGTCCAGGGATTGGGAATTTGGCCGTAGTAGATCCCGCAGCGGTTGGTCGAAAAATCACGGGTCGTACTGACCAAATGCACCGACCCATTGCTCAACTCAACAGCCCCCAGCCATCGGCCATCGTTGGTGGACAGGTGGTAATTGCTATTGGACGGATCTGCATAAGGCTGCCGGGCATCGGGGGGCACTCCATAAGGAGTCGTGGCGGGCAACATGAAGATGTCATAGGAGTGCGTCCCCCCCACGGCGCTGTCAGCCCGACGCAGGAAGAAGGTGCTATCATTTTGGGCGGAGAAGTTCCGGTTCGATGCCCACATTGGGGTCGTCACATAACCATCCCAGCCATTGACCGCGACGAGATTCCGAATCCACTTACCGTTATACTGAATACCATGGTGTAGCTCAGTCGGTAAGGTGGCCGCACCGGCATACCCCGCCGCTTTATCCATCTCCCAGATGACCGTGCCGTCAAAGCCCACCTGCCAGCTTACCCCTGGGATAATGAGGTTGATGGACATAACCAACTTGTCATCCGTGAAGGCCATGCTTGGGAAATCGCTCCAGCGGTTGTTGTTCAAAGGATTACCCGGCAGGGTGTACATGTTCCAACCGTCTGCGGGATCGCTGGTTTGACTGAAGCACACCACAATTTGGCTTGTGGTCGGGGTATTGCCCACAAAGAAAAGGAGCACCCATCGGTCTTGGACCGGATCGTAGAGCAAGCGGGGATCGCTGGCGTAGGCCGACGTTTGGAGACCCGAAGCCTGTGTCAAGGAGAGAAACTGTTGGGGGAAATGGAAGGTATCCGTCTTGAGGTCCCAAGCCCAAATGCGTGTATTCACCGCCGCCAACAGGATGCTATCCTTGGAGAAGGCCACCGTATTGTCGTTGGGGGTGCCGCCCGCCAAAGCGTAGGAGACACCGTTAATGGGATAGACCAGCTTCATCCCGAATTCATCCAGTAGTAGTGGGTCCTCGGCGGTAGTTTTTAAACTGCGTTGCGCAGGCAAAGCGTGGTAATCCGCTACCCCAAACTGCGCATCGGCCGCCGCCTTGATCTCGCGTAACGCGGCTTGCTTTGAAAACGCATCAGGGGCTTCCAAATGATGGATTTGTACATCAAATTGGGGTTCGGCACTCCGCAATTCGAAGGTGCGCGTTTTTGGAATGTCCATGAAAATGGGCTGCGCGGAGAGTCCGCTCATCCATCCCCACACGAAGAATATACCGATCCAGTGTTTCATGCCCCTCTAAGGTACATCACGGCTAGTGGCTATCCGAACCCAAGGCCATTTGCCATGCCCAGGCGTCGCGCATGGATTCATCCAAGGATTTTTTGGCGGCCCAGCCGAGGACGGCACTCGCCCGTTGGGTGTCCGCATAGGCCGCAATCACATCCCCCGCTCGACGGGGGGCCATGGTATAGGACAGGGCTGCACCCGTGGCGCGTTGGAAGGATTCAATCACTTCTAAGACCGTGGATCCCTTGCCCGTTCCAAGATTAAATACCTCCATGGGGGCTTCGTGCTTATTCTCCATCAGACGCTCCAGGGCCACCATGTGCGCCTGCGCCAGATCCACCACATGGATGTAGTCACGAATGGCCGTTCCATCGGCCGTTGGATAATCATTGCCGTAGACGCTTAAAGGCCCGCGCAATCCGGCAGCGCTCTGGGTGATGAAGGGCACGAGATTCTGGGGAACACCCAAGGGGAGCTCCCCAATCTTGGCGGATGGGTGGGCACCAATGGGGTTGAAATAACGAAGGGCAATCGTTTTCAATCCTGCCGCTAACGCCGTTTCACGGATAATCTCCTCACCTATTTGCTTGGTATTTCCGTAGGGTGATTCCGCCGCTTTTATCGGGGCATTCTCCGTGATGGGGAGTTCATCTGCTTGGCCATACACGGTACAAGAGGAGCTAAAAATGAAGCCACAGTGGGGATGCTTCGACACGTAGTCCAGCAAATTGATAAGGCTGAACAAGTTGTTTTGGTAGTACTTCAAGGGTTCTGCGACCGATTCCCCCACCGCCTTGTAGGCCGCAAAATGGATGATGCCGTCGAAGTGTTGGCCTTCAAGTGCCAGACGGCACGCGGCAGAATCGGATAAGTCCACTTGGAGCCACTCGGGTCGCGTGCCTGCAATAGCCTCGATGCCGTCCAGCACTTCCGCACGGGTGTTGCTCAGGTTGTCCGCAATCACGACCTCATAGCCTTGAGCCAATAATTCCACCGAGGTGTGTGAACCGATGTAACCCAGTCCGCCTGTTACGAGTACCCGTCCTTTCATCCTTTCTGGTAGTCTTTAAAATCGCGGTGTTCTTGCTTGTACAAAATCTCCTCGGGTAAGGCTTTGAATGCCGCATAGGTGCGGGCCAAGCCTTCAGCCCGGTCGACTTTTGGCTCCCATCCGAGGATAGCTTTCGCCTTGCTTATGTCAGGCTGACGCTGGGTGGGGTCGTCTTTCGGCAAAGGCTGGTAGATGATTTTCTGCGTCGTGCCAGTTAGTTGAATGATCTCTTCGGCAAACTGGCGGATGGTGATTTCATCCGGGTTGCCAATGTTGACGGGCTCCGCATAGTCGCTGTGAAGGAGGCGGTAAATGCCTTCCACCAAATCGTCTACGTAGCAGAAGCTGCGTGTTTGGCTGCCATCACCAAAAATGGTCAGGTCCTCGCCCCGAAGCGCCTGGCCGATGAATGCGGGCAGCACGCGGCCATCATTGAGGCGCATGCGCGGCCCATATGTGTTAAAAATACGGACGATGCGCGTCTCCAAACCGTGGTAGCGATGGTAGGCCATGGTCATGGCTTCTTGAAAGCGCTTGGCCTCATCGTAGACGCCGCGTGGTCCTACCGGATTGACATGGCCCCAATACTCCTCTGTTTGGGGATGTACCTGAGGGTCGCCGTAGACCTCTGAAGTGGAGGCGATGAGCATTCGCGCGCCTTTAGCCATGGCCAAACCCAAGCAGTTGTGCGTACCCAAGGAGCCCACCTTCAAGGTTTGAATCGGGATTTTCAGGTAGTCAATGGGGGAGGCGGGGGAGGCAAAATGCAGCAAGTAGTCCAGGTGTCCGTTGAAATGGATGTGGGTACTGACATCGTGGTGGACAAAGGTGAATTCGGGGAGCGATTGAAGATGGGCAATGTTGCGCATGTCCCCTGTGATCAGATTGTCCATGCCGACCACTTCATAGCCTTCGCGGATGAAGCGATCACAGAGGTGGGAACCTAGAAATCCGGCTGCGCCGGTAATGAGGATACGTGGCATTATTTCAATCCAATTCCAGAATAGGTGAATCCAGAAGCACGGAGTTCTGCCCCACTGTAAATATTGCGGCCATCAAAAACGACCGGTTGCTTCAAACTCTGCTTAACCCGGTCCCAATTTGGCACGCGGAATTCGCGCCATTCCGTAATGAGCAACAAAGCATCGGCCCCCGTTAATGCTTCATAGGCATTGGCCGCATACTGGATGCGGTCCCCTAATTGATGCTTGGCTTCATGGGCTGCAACGGGGTCATAGGCCGTAACCGTGGCACCCGCAGCCAGCAATTCTTCCGCAATCACGACGGAAGGGGCTTCACGCATGTCATCCGTTTCTGGTTTAAAGCTCAGGCCCCAAAAGGCAAAGTGCCTACCCTTCAAGTCATCGCCAAAGTGGGCTTTGATCTTTCGGACCATGACCAGTTTCTGGTCGTCGTTGACGTCTTCAACGGCTTGGAGAATGCGCAATTCATAGCCTTGCTCGCGGCCTGTTCGGACCAAGGCCTTGACATCCTTTGGAAAGCAAGAGCCCCCATAGCCAATTCCTGGGTAGATGAATTTGGTTCCGATACGTGGATCGCTCCCAATGCCTTTCCGAACTTGGTTCACGTCCGCTCCCATGATCTCACAGAGGTTGGCCATGTCATTCATAAAGGAAATCTTCGTCGCAAGCATGGCGTTGGCCGCATACTTCGTCATCTCCGCAGAGGGGATGTCCATGAAGAGCACAGGGTGGCCGTTCAGTGTAAAGGGTTTGTAAAGGCGTGTCAATACGTCCTGGGCGCGCTGCGATTCCACCCCACATACGATGCGATCGGGCTTCATAAAATCATCTATGGCCGCCCCTTCTTTCAAGAATTCCGGATTGGACGCGACGTCAAAGTCTAGGGCACTTCCTCGCGCGTTCAGGGCTGCCTGAAGTGCCCCTCGTACTTTTTCGGCCGTTCCTACGGGCACTGTAGACTTGGTGATAACTACGAGATAGTCTGTCATGTGCTGACCAATTCCTTCCGCCACAGCCAAAACATACTGGAGGTCCGCGCTACCGTCCTCCCCTGGAGGCGTGCCCACCGCAATGAAGGCCGCTTCAGAGTCTTGAATGGCCTCACCCAATTGCGTCGAGAAATTCAAACGGCCAGCGGCTACATTGCGCTTGACAATCTCTTCCAATCCAGGCTCGTAGATGGGAAGAATGCCTTTGTGGAGATTGGTAATTTTTTCAACGTTGACATCTACACAGGTAACGTTCATGCCAACATCAGAGAGGCAGGCTCCTGTCACAAGGCCGACATAGCCTGTTCCTACAACAGTGATTTTCATATGTGGTAAAAAGATTGGATGGTGTGTATAATATGGTCTTGAATTTCGGCCGTAAGCTCCGTGTGCATAGGCAAACTCAGCACCTCGTGACACAAGCGTTCCGCGACAGGAAAAGCACCAACAGGGTAGCGATCACTGGCAAAGGCAGGCTGGGCATGCAAAGGCCAGGGATAGTAAATCATGGACGGAATTCCCGCTGCCTCGAGGTGGGCCTTAAGCGCATCGCGTTGGCCATTCTTCACTTGCAACGTGTACTGGTGGAAGACATGGGTGGAGGCGGAAGTGCGCGCGGGAACAATCACGCCTTCAATCTGGCTCAGGCCTGTATCGTAGTAGGCGGCGGCTTCCTGGCGTGCCTGAATGTAGGCGTTGAGGTGGGGCAATTTGACACGCAATACCGCGGCTTGCAATGTATCCAACCGGCTATTGCAGCCAATGACGTCGTGGCGGTACTTGACTTTTTGGCCGTGGTTGGCGATCATGCGCAGTTGCTCCGCCAAGGCAGCATCCTGTGTATACATGGCTCCGCCATCGCCCATGCATCCGAGGTTTTTTGAAGGGAAAAAGCTCGTACATCCGATGTGCCCTATGGTCCCGACCTTGGCCTTTCGGCCGTCCGAAAACGTATAGGTGGAGCCAATGGCCTGAGCACAATCTTCCACGACAAAGAGGGAATGGTCTTGGGCGAGCTGCATGAGGGCCTCCATGTCGGCGGCTTGGCCGTAGAGGTGAACGGGTACGACAGCCTTGGTTTTGGGGCCAATCGCGGCGCGCACTTGGTCCAAATCCAATGAAAATGTATCCGGCCGAACATCCACCAACACGGGGGTCAAGCCCAAAAGCGCAATCACTTCAGCGGTGGCAACATAGGTAAAGGTGGCCGTGATGACTTCATCTCCGGGTTTCAATCCCAAGGCCATCAAGGCAATCTGGAGCGCATCTGTCCCATTGGCACAGGGAATGACATGGGCCACATCCAAGTAGTTGGCTAATTCCGTCGCAAAGGTTTTGACCTCAGGGCCTTGGATGTAGGCACCTGCATTCGCGGCGGACAATAGCGCCGCATCGAGCTCGACTTGAATACGTCCATGTTGGCCCGCCAGATCCACCATGGGCAGGGGCAAGGAAAAAGAAGGAGTTGCGGGCATATCCAATGAAACGGGTCTTCTCCACAAAAATACCCCTTTTTCCCTGGCAATCTTTGGTTGGAATCTGCGTTCTACCTTCGCATCATGCGCATTTTATCCCTACTCTGGGTCGTTGCCATCTTCCTCTCTGCTCATTCTGCGATGGGTCAAGGGGCAGGTTTGGCCCGGCCACGCCGAAGCACCCCCGTACCGACGGAGATTTCCATCCAGAAGGGCGGAATGATTTATGTCGGATTGGGCGGCTATGTACCTTCGGGCTACTGGCGGCAGCGCTACGGCAACCTCCTGGATATTCAAACCGGCTACACGTGGCTCAACGGATCCACTCTTCTCGGGCTCGAAGGCGGAGCGCTCTACAGCAGCCAGGTCAAAGGACTCGACCAAATTCTTGACTTTTTAATCACCCCTGAAGGAGAGATTCTTGGCAATGACGGGAGTTACAGCAGCCTTCGGGTCGAAATGCGCGGCTGGCAGCTCGGGGCGCATGTTGGCCAACGCTATGCCCTCAACGATCTAGGTTCAGCCAAGAGCTCATGGTTTTGGAAGCTCAAAGGCGGCATGATGCAGCACAAAATGGCCTTTATGTCCTCGGGGGGAGTGCCCATGTTGGCCGCACCCTATACCCATGCCATGGATGAACTGAATCGCGGCGCCTTCCTTGGCGAGGAACTAGGCTTTATGCACTTGGGTCGGGTTGCCCCCCATTTCCAACTCAGCGTGTTGGCCTTTCAAGGCTGGATGTGGCCCGTACGTGGCTACACCTTCGTCCTAGATGGAATCCAAAAAGAGCCCCAATGGAGCATGGGCTGGGGAGTGCGCGCCACATGGATTCTCCCCTTGCTGCAGGAAAAATCAGCCATTCGATTCTACTACTAATGAAGTGGTTGCCCGGAGCACTCTACGGGGCTGCCCTGCGGGGCGCATCGATGGCAGGACACAAAAAGGCCCAGTCCATGCTCACCCAGCGTCGAGACCAGGCCATTCCGGAAGGGCCTTTTGACCTCTGGGTTCATGCCGCATCCTTGGGGGAATACCTGATGGCCCAACCGCTCATCCAACGGGCACACCAGGCGAACCTTCGCGTTCTAGTCACCTTTTTCTCCCCCTCTGGAGCCGACATTGCCCGGCGGAATGAATCCTATTTTGCCTTCGTGCCCTTGGACCGACTCCAGGATGTGGCGCATTTTTTGGCACGCACCCAACCCCGCCAGGCGCTTTTCATGAAGTATGACCTTTGGCCCGGTACGACCGCCATGCTACGGAAACACCATATTCCCTATGCCGTCGCCTTTGCGCAGGTCAAACCGGGTGCCGCCAAGCTCTGGCCCTGGAATCCATGGGAGCGTCCTTCCTGGTCGGGGGCCAGCCACGTCTTTCACCAAACCGAAGAAAGCCTCGCGCTGTGGACCCAGGCGGGCTACCGAAATGGATTTTTGGCGGGGGATGGACGATTTGATCAAGTAGGGCAGCGCCCGGCGCCCGAAGGCTTAGAGGTCTTCACCGATCACCGCCCGGTCTTGGTGGTCGGGAGTTCCTGGCAAAAGGAGGAAGCCTTACTCCTCCCCTTGCTCATGCGCTTTCCTGAACTCAAGGTCATCCTGGCCCCCCACGATGTGTCCCGGGTCGACAGTCTGGATTCCCAGCTCCCTGTCCCACGTGTTCGCTGGTCCAAATTCGAATCCTATACCTCCGAGAGCCAGGCCGAAGCACGCGTCCTCTTGGTTGACAGCCTGGGTGACTTGCCCGCACTCTATGCCTGTGGGCACTTGGCCCTCGTAGGCGGCGCCTTTGGGCCTGGGCTGCATAATATTTTGGAACCACTGGTGCATGGCCTGCCTGTAGTCTGTGGCCCCAAAGTCCAAGGGCATTGGGAAGCCTCTGATCCGGAGGCGCCTGTCACCATACTTCCCATGGATGCAACCCCAGAAACCTTGGCCACATGGATCAAAATACGCCTAGAAAACCCTCCCCTACGATTCAAAGAAGCGGAACAAGCCAAAATCTTCATTGCCAAGCATCGCGGGGCAAGTCAGCGAGTCTGGGAGGTGCTTTCTTTGTGAAGTTTAGTTGATTGTCCCTTCCAACAAGCCTAGGAAAAAGGCATATTCCATGGCCGTCTCTCGGTAGGCTTCATACCGCCCAGAGGCACCTCCGTGGCCGGTGTCCATGTTGCAGTACATATAAAGTGGGGCATGATTGCTTCGAAGAGCCCGAAGTCGAGCAATCCATTTCGCGGGCTCCCAATATTGCACCTGACTGTCATGCAATCCCGTGGTTATGAGCAGGGGAGGATAGTCCAGCGCCGCCACGTTATCATAAGGAGAATAGGCCTTCATACGGAAATAGGCCTCTTTTTCATTGGGATTGCCCCATTCGCTGTATTCGCCTGTTGTCAACGGAATACTCTCATCCAACATAGTCGTCACAACGTCGACAAAAGGCACCGCCGCAATGACCCCGGACCAAAGATCCGGACGAAGGTTGAGTACGGTGCCCATCAAGAGTCCGCCCGCACTGCCGCCCATGGCATAAAGCTCAGACGCTTTGTGCTCATTTTGTAGGAACTCCGCACAAGCGATAAAGTCTGTAAAGGTGTTCATTTTGTGCTCCATGCGGCCTGTTTCATACCACTCGCGGCCGAGGTATTCCCCGCCTCGGATATGGGCAATGGCATAGGCCATGCCTCGCTCTAGCAAACTCAAGCGCGCAATGGAAAAAGAGGGGTCGATGGTGATTCCATAGGATCCATACCCATACAAGAGGGTGGGTACTGGGGTGTTTTCTGCCTCCTTGGGACCTACCCACGACATGGGAATGCGGGTGCCGTCAGATGCCGTAGCCCAGAATCGGCGGGTTACATACTTTGACGCATCGTAGCCACCCATGACCTCCTGCTGTTTGAGCAGTCGGCGTTCCCCTGTCCGCATGTTGTACTCAAACGTGGAGTTAGGCGTCACCAAGGAGGTGTAGCCATAACGCATCCACTCGGTATCCTCGGTGGGGTTGCTCCCTGCATACAGGCTGTAGGTCTCCTCCTCTTGGACAATTTGATGGGGCGTTCCGCCGTTCCAAGGACGAATCATCAATTGCACCAAGCCTTGGCTGCGCTCTTCTGTGACGAGGTAGTCCTTAAAGAACTCGGCCCCTTCTAGTAAAACATCAGGGCGGGCCTCCAAGAAGGGTGTCCATGCGCTGGGATCGCTCAATGGGGCTTTGAACAAGGCATAATTTTTCCGGCCGCCCAGATTGCTTCGGATAAACCATGCATCGCCAAAGTGGCTTGCAGAATACTCCACGCCCAGTTCGCGCGGACGCAGTACGGTGAAATTTTGGGTGGGTTGACTCGCATCCAGATACCAGAATTCATCGACATCCGTAGCTCCGGTAGCGATATGAATGAATTTTTTGGACTTTGAGCGGAACACCCCACAAGAGAAGGTTTCGTCGGTTTCTTCATACACCAATGTGGGCTCCGCCGAACTACCCAAAACTTGACGCCAAATCTTGTCTACCCGCAACGTAACGGGATCTTTGGTCGCATAGAAGAAGGTCTCCCCATCGGCGGCCCAGGCAAAACCTCCGGAAGTTCCCGGCACCTCATAGTCCCAGGTCGTATTCGTTGCGAGGTCAACAAAACGCAGCGTATAAAGACGGCGGCTCACAAAGTCGACACCATAGGCCATACGTTGGTGGTCAGCCGTCAAGTGAATGCCGCTGACTTGGCAGTAGGCTTGGCCCTCTGCGAGGAGGTTTACATCCAAAATGCAGGTTTCTGGCCCATCGATGGCCCCTTCTCGGCGGTAGTACCGCGGGTATTCGGAACCTTTTTCGTAGCGCGTTTGGTACCAAAAACCATCCATTTGAACGGGCACGGAAGACTCATCCGGATTGAGCCGGTTGGTCATCTCGGTGAACAAGGCATCTTCGAGGGCCTTGACCGGCTGCATCCCTTCCTGGCGGTAGGCATTTTCCGCGTCGAGGTAGGCAATAACCTCGGGATTCTCGCGGTCGTTTAACCAGTAGTAGGGGTCTTGGCGAACATCCCCATGCATTTCCATCGCATGGGGTTTGGGGGTGGCTTTAGGTTCCATAATGGATTCAGTGGACGCACATCCCACCGTGAGGGCCAGAAGCCAAAATCCGAGGGTGCGCATTATTTCTGCTTTAAGACGCGATTGAGGCCCTCGCGCGAGGGGCCATGTTGGGGATTCAGCGACAATGCTTGGCGGTAATCCTTTTCTGCATTGGCGGCATCTCCCCCACGTTCCCAGGTAAATGCCCGGCCATAGAACGCGCGGTAATTGATCTCCCGCGCTTGAATGGAGGCGGTAAAATACTTTCGGGCCTCGGCCAAGAGATTGAGCTCCAAATGGATATAGCCCAAGTTGTAGAATGCCTCGGCGTCCGTGGGATCGAGCTGCACACATTGGGTAAATGCTTCGATGGCTCCATTGTAGTTGCCAACTCCCAGATGAAACATACCCACTTTGTAGTAGGTCCGCGCGTTGTCGGGCTGCAGTTCAATCAATCGGTTGTAATAACTCAGGGCCAAGGGATTGCCCTGGGCGGCAGTCATAACCCCAGCCATGTCCAAAGCGGCCTCGTAGTTCGGGTTGAGGTCGATCGCCTTCTGGATATAACTCAGTGCGAGCGTACTGTCTTGCTTACTATCTCGAATATTCAGGCCCTTGATAAAGTAGGCGACCGATTCGGTCGGCTCCAACTCGATGACTTTGTTCACGAGAGATAAGCTCTTATCGTAGTCCATGATGACGCTATAGAGCTCCGCCAGCTTCAAGCGGCATTCGGTTTCCTCGGGATGTTCTTCGATGCAGCGTAGCCAGGCATCCTTGGCCACCCGGGAAGTATTCGTGAGGTAGTTGCCTTCCCCGTAGATCAACCACGCGTCGTGGTGGGTTGAATCGATTTCCAAAATGGCCTGGGCGTCGGCCAGGGCATAGGGAATATTGGCCCCATTCATGTGCCGACGAGCGCGAAGCGCTAGGGCTTGAACGTCATTGGGATGTTCCGCAATGTAGAGGTTCAGGCTGTCGCCATTCACCGTTTGCGCATCGGCCACAGTTTCCGTTTCCGCTACGGGGCCTGTACAGGATAGCAGCACCCAACAACCGAGGCCAGCCAAGAATTGCTTAGCCATTTTGAAGCTTTGCAATAATCTTCTGTTCGATTTCCTCCGCCAATTCAGGGTTGTCCTTGAGAATCGCTTTCACTCCCTCGCGGCCTTGGCCCAATTTGGTGCCGTCGTAGCTAAACCATGAACCGCTCTTTTGGATCACTTCGTACTGGGTTCCTAGGTCGATGATTTCGCCCATTTTGGAGACTCCCTCACCGTATAAGATGTCAAATTCGGCGACGCGGAAAGGCGGCGCCACTTTATTCTTGACCACCTTCACCTTAGTGCGGTTGCCAATGACATGTTCCCCGTCTTTGATTTGGGTTGAACGGCGGATATCGAGGCGCACCGAGGCGTAAAACTTCAAAGCATTACCCCCTGTGGTGGTCTCTGGGTTGCCAAACATGACCCCAATTTTCTCGCGGAGCTGGTTGATGAAGATGACCGTACAATGCGTCTTCGAAATGGTCCCCGTCAATTTGCGCAAGGCTTGCGACATCAAGCGGGCATGGAGACCCACTTTGCTGTCGCCCATGTCACCTTCAATCTCCGCTTTGGGGGTCAAGGCTGCCACGGAGTCAATAACGATTAAATCAATAGCTCCTGAGCGGATTAAGTTGTCCGCAATTTCCAAGGCCTGTTCGCCGTTATCCGGCTGGCTAATGATGAGATCTTCCGTTTGGACTCCCAACTTCTCTGCATAAAAGCGGTCAAATGCGTGCTCCGCATCAATGAAGGCAGCAATGCCTCCCGCCTTTTGCGCCTCCGCAATCGCATGCAGCGTCAAAGTAGTTTTACCGGACGATTCGGGGCCGTAGATTTCAATCACTCGACCTCGTGGGAAGCCACCAATGCCCAAGGCAACGTCCAAGCCCAAAGAGCCTGAAGGAATGACCTCCACTTCTTCCACCGCATCATCCCCCATGCGCATGACCGCCCCTTTTCCATAGGTTTTGTCCAATTTGTCCATGGTGAGTTTGAGGGCTTTCAATTTGGCTTCTTTATCCGAGCTCATGGGGTGGTAATTTTTTACTTCGACAATGGGGTATGCATGACATAGGCCATGACTTCAAATGTACAGAACAGTCCGCAGCCTACCCGACCTTAAACGACTAGAAACGGGTAAAAATGCCTGCTTTCGGACGGCCTGTTGAAAAGTTTATCCGTTCAAAATTTGGCCGGCGCTGTCCTTGGTGTCCACCTTGTCGAGGATTCGTTCAATCCGGCCGTCGGTGCCGATGACAAAGGTTTCGCGGTAGACCCCATCGTATTCGCGGCCCATGAATTTCTTTCGGCCCCAAACACCATAGGCATCAATGACTTTGCGGTCCTCGTCGGCAATCAAGGAGAATGGCAAATCATATTTTTCGACAAACTTGGCATGCTTCTTCACCGGATCGGGGGAAACACCCACTACGGCAAAGCCCGCATCCAACAGGTCTTGGTAGCCATCCCGGAAGGAACAGGCCTCTGCGGTACACCCAGGGGTGTCGTCTTTGGGGTAGAAATACAAAACGATTCGCTTTCCAACGAAGTCGTCCATGGAGATTTCAATGCCGTGTTGATCGAGTCCAGAAAATTCGGGGGCGAGGTCGCCGACCTTTAGATGTGTCATGGGAAGAGAGTTTCTATGAAGTTGTACAAATTCCTTGCAATCTAAACGACATAGCCGTTTCCTTTGTTCCCTATGACGAAAAAAGAAAAAGCCGCCTACGTGATGGCGGAGCTGGAAGCCCTCTATCCCGAGACGCCCATCCCCTTGGACCACAGCGATCCATTTACCCTTTTGGTGGCGGTGGTGCTTTCGGCGCAATGCACGGATGCTCGCGTGAATACGGTGACCCCTACCCTTTTTGCCAAGGCCCAAACGCCCCAAGCGATGGCAGCCCTGAGCGTAGAGGAGATTGCGGAGATTATTCGGCCTTGTGGCTTGACTCCCATGAAATCCAAAGGCATTTATCAGTTTTCCAAAATGATTTTGGAGCTACATGGTGGCGAGGTTCCACAGAGTTTTGAGGCGTTGGAGGCCATGCCCGCCGTCGGCCACAAAACGGCAAGTGTGGTCATGAGTCAAGCCTTCGGGGTCCCGGCCTTTCCGGTGGATACGCACATTCACCGTTTGATGTACCGCTGGGGCTTAACCAATGGCAAAAGCGTGGAGCAGACCGAAAAAGACGCCAAAGCGCTCTTCCCCCGCGAAAGTTGGAACAAACTTCACTTGCAAATCATTTTTTACGGCCGGGAGTACAGCCCCGCCCGCGGCTGGTCCTTGGATAAGGACTTCATCTCCGCCCGTATTGGGCGCGCCTCGCTCCTCAAAACCCTACGCTAATTCCGGCTGAAGCATCCCCCCGCGCCATGAAGCGGGTGCATAAAAAAAGCGGCCCGTTTCCGGGCCGCTTCTCGTTTAGGAAGGTCTAAACTCCTTAGAGGACAGACAACTTCATGGTCTTCACATCGTCACCCTTCTGAACACGTACCATGTACATGCCAGCATTGAGGTCACCGATGAACATCGATACATTCGCATCTGCACGAACGATCTCAGACTTCATGACCTTGCCAGTCAAGTCTACCACGGATACGTTGTAATCGCCTACGGCCATTCCAAAGTCGAGGTTAATAAAATCGTTTGCAGGGTTGGGAGAAAGAACGATTTGGTTCATTGCTTCCTCATCTACGCCGATGCCCATACAAGCGGCAGCAGAAGATGCGGGGCAGTGAATACCGCGTACCCACAAATTGTTGAAGCTCAAAGAGCCGGAGTAACCAGAGTACCAGCTGCCATCAGCGGCCAAGTACATGTAGCCCGAACCCGCTGTCTTCGCCCAAGTCTGGTCGTTGCGGATAGCGAGGTAGTTCGCACCTTGGTTGTTGTACATCGTCAAGTTGTAGAAGTAGGCACCCTTAGAGAGCTCCAAGTCAACGCCACGGCCCGTGTTGGGGTCGGTGAAGTCGAAGCGCACAAAACCTTGAGCCGTATCCGAAGTCGAAATGACTTTTTGGCCATAGGCTACCAACTTGTTGGCATCCCAACCACCATTGTTGCCCAAGAACGCGGAAGAGTCGTAGACAGACAATTCGAGGATGGCACCAGAATTGGTCAATGAGCTCAAGTAGACTTTGGCCGCGAACAACATTTCGTCGTCAACCAGGTCGTGGCGGTTACACATCTGGGCACCGTCACCCCACTGCGTCGTGTTGGTCGAAGCACCGATGCTGTTATCCCAGCTGTTGAAGTCCATCGACATCAACGAGTCGTTCACGAACATGGTGGTGGTATCCGAATACACAGAGACAGAGTCCGAAATCAATCCGTATACCACGTTGTATGAACCGTTCGCTGAAGGCGTCCAGGCCGTTGCGTAGGTATTCAAAGCATTGTAGTTGGCTGTGTCGCCAGCAGGCAAGCTGGAGATGGTCGATGAGTTGATCGTTTGAACCAAGCTCGTACCGTTGTAAATCTTCATCTGAAGCTTCACGTTGGTTTGAGCGTTGGTGCCCGAGTTGATGGCGTTGCAATCAAAGGTGACACCGCGAGTCTGCTTCAAAGTTTGGATACCCATCTTGGAAGAACCAGAAGCACCTGGGCCAAAGATGATGTCCTGCGCCGGAGCACCTTGCCAATCGGTGAAGGCCAAACGGTTAGGAGGTGTATTGACGATAGAAATATCATCGATGTTCCAGAAGTAGTAGTCGCCGTCAAAACGGAAGCGGATCTTCACGTTGGATTGGCCACCGATGTAGCTTCCCGCTTGGATAACCACCACGTCGTTGGTCGCCGTGCCGCTGTTGACCGCCACACCGCTATTCAAGGTTACAGAGTTGCCCCAAGTCGTTCCGCCATCTGTAGAGAAATCTACATAGGTAGCAGGCACGGCCTGTGAACTACCTGGACCGGCAAAGCGGCGGTAGTATTGGGTGAAGATCAAATCCACTACAGAGTAGCCCGTCAAGTTGATCGTTTCCGTGATCAATTCTGCCACGTGGGGGGACGCAGCGATACCGTTGCCGAAGTTTCCGGCGATACCTGCGTTGTCCAAGAAGTCAGAGTCAAATACCACAAAACCATTCGAAGCCGTCGCTGAAGCGATGGGGGTTTGTGCAGACAGGTAGGCACCGCGTGAACCCACCGTATTGTTGGGGGTCGTGCTGGGGCCACGGTATTCCCACTTGGCATCTGGATCCGACGTACCGTTTGCGGTACCGTAGTTCAACCACGTGGTAGGGATGCCGTTGGCGAAGTCTTGCGACCAAACGGGCGTTTCAGCGCCGTAGAAAGCCGACAACTGAGCAGGATTGAGGTGACGCACAGGCGCATCTTCGTTCATGCGAACGTTGGGGGCTGTACGCTCCACATTCTGACCGAAAGCGGCCACAGAAAGGGCAGCAGCAGCGGTAAAAAGCGTAAGTTTTTTCATACTAAGGAAGAATTGTTGTTGTGAAGAGTCAATATTACGGCATAAAACCTGAAAATAATCACGCCGAATAGGCTTCGATGGGTGCGCATGTGCAAACGAGGTTTCGGTCCCCGTAAGCGTCGTCCACGCGGCGGACGATGGGCCAGAATTTATTCTCCATGAGCTCAGGCAGCGGGAAGGCGGCCATTTGCCGCGAGTACGGCATGGTCCACTCGTCGTTCGCCACCATCGCGAGCGTGTGCGGGGCGTTCTTAAGAGGGTTGTCCTCTTTGGGAAGTGTCCCATCAATCACTTGGTCAATTTCGGCCTTGATGGCCAACATCGCGTCGCAAAAGCGATCGAGTTCGGCCAAAGATTCGGACTCCGTGGGTTCAATCATCACCGTACCGGCCACGGGAAAGGATACGGTGGGGGCATGGTAGCCAAAGTCCATCAAGCGCTTGGCAATATCGGTGACCTCAATGCCGCCATCACGTTTGAACGGGCGGCAATCCAAAATCATCTCGTGTGCACAGCGGCCGTTCTCGCCCGAATACAAGACGGGGTAGGCATTTTCCAGGCGGCTCTTGATGTAATTCGCATTGAGGATGGCGTATTTCGTGCTATCTACGAGGCCTTTGGCTCCGAGCATTTTGATGTAGCCATAGCTAATAAGCAGCACCAGGGCAGAGCCGTAGGGCGCGGCAGAGACTGGACCGATGCCTTTTTCGCCACTCGTGGCGTGCACGGGGTGGCTCGGCAAGAAGGGGGCCAAATGTGCCTTGACACAGATTGGACCTACTCCGGGGCCACCACCGCCATGGGGAATGGCAAAGGTTTTATGCAAGTTCAAGTGGCACACGTCTGCACCGATGTTTCCCGGTGAGGTGAGGCCTACTTGGGCATTCATATTCGCCCCGTCCATGTATACTTGTCCGCCGTGGGCATGGATGATGGCCGTGGCTTCTTTGACACCCGCTTCAAACACCCCGTGGGTCGACGGGTAGGTAATCATCAATGAGCTGAGGGTATCCGAATACTGTTCGGCCTTCGCGCGGAGGTCAGCCAGATCGATGTTTCCTTTCTCATCGCAGGCCACGACGACGACATCCATGCCCGCCATGACGGCCGAGGCGGGGTTCGTTCCGTGGGCGGAAGAGGGAATCAACGCCGTTTTGCGGTGGTAATCGCCCCGGCTGTGGTGGTAGGCGCGGATGACCAAAAGGCCGGAGTACTCGCCTTGGGCACCCGAGTTTGGCTGCAAGGTGGTCGCATCAAAGCCCGTGACCACCGCCAAATCGCGCTCCAAACTCCGAATCACCTCCATATAGCCAGCCGCTTGGGAAAGCGGTGCGAAGGGGTGAATTTGGCCAAAAGCAGGCCAGCTCAACGGCAACATTTCTGCAGCAGCATTGAGCTTCATCGTGCACGACCCCAGGGGAATCATCGAGTGGTTCAGGGCGATGTCCCGGCGTTCCAGTTTCTTGATGTAGCGCATCATTTCAGTTTCAGAACGGTAGGAACTGAAAACGGGATGCGTCATGTACGCTGTTTGACGCGCCAGAGCACTGGGCAGGGCCATTTCACCCAGGGCAAAGGGTACCGTGGCGGCGCCTTTGGCGGCCGCCAACGCGTCCACGAGGGATTGGGCATCCGCCGTGTTCATGACTTCGTGGGTAGAAATCAAAATGCCCTGTTCCGTATAACCCACGTTGATCTGGGCGGATTCGGTAGCCTCACGAACCGCAGCTTTCAAGGATGCATCGGCTTCGACGTGGACCGTATCAAATACATGGGTATTCAGCGTCGTGTAGCCCAGGGCCTTCAACGCCGCCGTCATACCTTGTGCCTTGCGGTGCACGTCCGTCGCGATGCGTCGGAGGCCCTCAGGTCCGTGGTAGACTCCGTACTTGCCGGCCATGACGGCCAAGAGCACTTGGGAGGTGCAGATGTTGGAGGTCGCTCGGTCGCGCTTGATGTGCTGTTCACGAGTTTGTAGGGCCATACGCAAAGCGGGGCCGCCGTCCGTATCGATGGTGCGGCCGATGATGCGGCCGGGCATGAAGCGTTTGTAGTCTTCTTTGGAGGCAAAGAACGCCGCGTGTGGCCCACCAAAGCCCATGGGGATGCCAAAGCGTTGTGAGGTGCCAAGCACGACGTCTGCACCCATATCGCCGGGGGCCGTCAATAGGGTCAAGGAGAGCAGGTCTGCTGCGACCGCCACGCGGATTTCGGCGTTTTGGCACGTTTGGATAAATCCACGGATGTCCTCAATCTGGCCCACGGCATTGGGGTATTGACAGAGTGCGCCAAAAAACTCGGGGCTCGGCTGAAAAGACTCCATGTCGCCCACGACGAGCTCGATGTCCATCGGCGTGGAGCGGGTTTCGAGGAGCCCTCGAGTCTGAGCAAAGACTTGGCGGTCGACAAAAAATTTGTTAGCGCCCCGCTTTTGCTGATCTCGGCTGCGTGCGGCCATCAATAAGCTCATCGCTTCGGCGGCAGCGGTCGCCTCGTCCAATAAGGAGGCGTTGGCGATCTCCATGCCAGTGAGGTCGATGACCATGGTTTGGAAATTCAACAGGGCTTCAAGACGGCCTTGGGCAATCTCAGCCTGATAGGGCGTGTAGGCAGTATACCAACCCGGATTCTCCAGAATGTTGCGCTGGATCACGGCAGGGGTGGCCGCAGGGTGGTAGCCTTGGCCGATGTACGAGGCAAACACTTGGTTTTTTTGGCTCAGGGCATACACATGGCGCAAGTAGTCACTTTCACTCATGGCTGGAGCCACATCGAGTGCCGTTTCGTTGCGGATGGCATCAGGAACCGTTTGGTTGACCAATTCGTCGACCGAATCGACGCCAACAGCAGCCAACATGTGGGCTAGATCCTTGGATTGTGGGCCGATATGACGCCCGGCAAATTCTGCCATCATAGCACGAAGTGGATTAGAATGAGGGGACAAAATTAGGCACCATAGTTCCTACCTTGCACACTATTCTTTTGGTTTATGAACGCCTTTTTCCATATTGACCAAGCACGTCGTCTGGACGCTGCGGACCCCCTCGGACATTTTCGCCGTGCGTTCCATGTTCCCGTGTGGAAGGGCGAGGAGGTTATATACCTGACAGGTAATTCGTTAGGGCTTCAGCCCGTCGGAGTTTCCGAAGCGATTGCCCAAGAATTGCACGACTGGAAAACGCTCGGTGTCGAAGGGCATTTTCACGCGAAAAATCCGTGGATGCCTTACCATGAATTTTTGACTGATTCGCTCGCCCGCCTCGCTGGGGCAAAGGGGACCGAAGTGGTGGCCATGGGCAGTCTGACCGCCAACCTCCATTTTGCGATGGCCTCCTTCTACCGACCCACTCCCGAGCGCCGGGCCATTCTTTGCGAGGCCAAAGCCTTCCCCAGTGATCGCTATGCTCTGGTTTCTCAGCTCGCTTTTCACGGCTACCCCGAATCCGACCTCATCGAAGTCAGTGGCTCCGGAGCCGATGGGGTTCCCACGGATGAGGATCTTATCGCCGCCATCCAAACCCACGGTCCGCGCGTAGCCACCATGCTCGTCGGAGGTGTCAATTACTTCACTGGCCGCGTCTACGACATGGCCCGCATCACGGCGGCAGCCCGCGCCCAAGGCATCGTAGTGGGCTGGGATTTGGCCCACGCCATGGGCAATGTCCCGCTATCTCTACACGACTGGGATGTCGACTTTGCCGCCTGGTGCTCCTATAAATACCTCAATGCCGGCCCGGGCGGAACGGCCGGGCTCTTTGTCCACCAACGCCACCACCACGCGGACCTTCCGCGCCTCGCGGGTTGGTGGGGACACAACAAGGAGAGCCGATTTAAAATGGGTCCCGGTTTTGATCCCATCCCCAGTGCCGAAGGATGGCAGGTTAGCAATGCCCCAGTCCTGAGCATGGCGGCACAGCGTGCATCCTTGGACCTGTTTGACCGCATGGACTTGGCCCAACATCGCGTGAAAGGTTTGGACCTGAGCCGCCGGTGCATGGAGATGCTCGAAGCACTTGCCGAGGAACTGAACGAACCCATCCGCCTGCTCACTCCCCGGGAAGATGCCTCTAGGGGTTGCCAAGTGTCCGTGCAATTCAGCGCCCGCGACCGCCGCTTCTTCGACCAGCTTGTGGAACGCGGGGTGGTTGCCGATTGGCGGGAGCCAGGCACCATTCGCATGGCCTTCATTCCCTTCTACTCTAGCTATGAAGATCTAGCCCGTCTGGAGCAGATTCTTCGCCAAACCTTGTCTTCATGAAACACGTCACCGTCGTCGGAGCGGGCCTTGTCGGCTCACTTTGGTCCATCTATCTCGCCCAGCGTGGCTACCGTGTTGAGGTCTTTGAACGGCGTGCGGACCCGCGAAAAAAAGGGATCGCCGAAGGCCGGTCCATCAACCTCGCCTTGAGCGATCGTGGGTGGGCCGCGTTGGAAAAAGTAGGCATGGCGGATGCGGTACGTCAAAGTGCCATCCCCATGTACCGACGAGTCATGCACGCCGTGGACGGCGCCCTCAGCTTCCAACCCTACGGAAAGGAAAACCAAGCCATCTACTCCGTGTCGCGGGGGGGATTAAACCGTTTGCTTGTGGAGGCAGCGGAAGCCCATCCTCAGGTAACCGTACATTTTGGCCACCGCTGCGTCGACGCAGATGTCGAACGGGGCCGGGCCACCTTTGAATCCGCGGAGGGAACTCAGGACTCCAACGGCGAAGCCCTTTTTGCCACCGATGGGGCCTTTTCCCAGGTCCGCGCCAAAATGCAACGCCGCGATCGGTTCAACTACGAACAGGAATACATCGACCACGGCTACAAGGAATTGCACATTCCTCCCGGCGCGGATGGCCGGCACCAACTCGAGCGGGAGGCCCTGCACATTTGGCCTCGGGGACAGCACATGCTCATTGCCCTGCCTAATCCGGACGGCAGTTTCACCTGCACGCTCTTCTTCCCCATGGAGGGAGCGGAGAGCTTTGAAGCCCTGCAAACGGTGGAGGCCGCCCGCGCTTTCTTTGCCGCCCAGTTCCGCGACGCCTTGGACCTCATGCCGGATTTTGAAGCCCAATGGGCCGCCAACCCCGTCGCGAGTCTCGTGATTATTCGCTGCTCCCCTTGGAATGTCGGCGGAAAGACCGTTCTCTTTGGCGACGCCTCACATGCGATTGTTCCCTTCTACGGCCAAGGCATGAACTCCGGGTTTGAAGACTGCCGGGTCTTTGACGCGGTCTTGGAAGCCCATGGCGACGATTTTGAAAACGCCTTTGCCGAATTCGCCCAGAAGCGCAAACCCGATGCGGATGCGATTGCCGAGCTCGCCATGCGCAACTTTGTCGAAATGCGCGATTTGACCGCCCAGCCGGAATTCTTACTCCAGAAAAAGATTGAAGCCCGCTTCAGTGCGCTTCACCCTGGACAATGGATGCCGCTTTATTCTCAAGTGACCTTCTCGCACATCCCCTATGCGGAGGCCCTTGCTGCAGGAAAGCGGCAAGATGCCTTGATGGCGCAGATTTTGGCCCGGCCAAACATTGCGGAAAACTGGGAAAGCGAAGAAGTGATGGCTGAAATGCGGCGCCTTCTGGAGGCGACGCGGGCTTAGGCCTTTTTCAAGGCGGCGCGCAATTTCTTGAAGAGATTGCTTCGGAAAACATATTCCACAACGGCCGAATCATCGGAATCCATGACCTCCTCCATGGTTCCTTCCCAGGCCTTGACGCCCTTTTCCATCAAGATGACGTGGTCGCCAATCTCGAGCACCGAGTTCATGTCGTGGGTATTGATGACCGTGGTCATGCCAAACTCATGGGTAATCTCATGAATCAGCTGATCAATGACAATGGCCGTTTCTGGGTCCAAGCCCGAGTTGGGCTCATCGCAAAATAGGTACTTCGGATTTAAAACAATCGCCCGAGCAATGGCCACACGCTTTTGCATTCCTCCGGAGAGTTCTGCGGGCGTTTTGGAGAAGGATTCGGGGTCGATGCGAACGCGTTCCAGGCAAAAACGGACGCGCTCGTCTTTTTCCGCCTCCGTCATATCCCCAAAAAAGTCCAGGGGTAAGCGAACGTTTTCGGCAATGGTCAAGGAGTTGAACAAGGCCGAGCCCTGAAAAACCATCCCCATTTCCTGGCGCAGGACTTTGACTTCTTTTTTGCCCATATCGCCAAGCACCCGGCCATCGAAGGAAATCGTCCCTTGATCCACGGAATGCAAGCCAAGGACGGACTTCAAAAGAACCGTTTTCCCCGATCCACTCAGACCAATAATCAGATTGCATTGGCCCTCGTGGAAATCCACATCGATGCCGCGCAGGACATGCTGCTCGCCAAAGGATTTATGGATGCCACGAACTTGGATCATTGCAGCAGGAGATCAGTCAGGATGTAATTGAACAAAATGATGGTGAAGGACATGGCCACCACGGATTTGGTGGATGCCTTGCCCACCTCTACGGCCCCGCCCTCCACATTGTAGCCAAAGTAGGCCGAGACGGTCGCAATGATGAAGGCGAAAACGGTGGCTTTGGTCAAACTGTAGACGATGTAGAAGGGGTTAAACTCTATAAAATACCCCGATAAGAACACTTCCGTGTTCACCAAGTTGAGAAAGTCCCCTGCATAGTAGCCCCCTACGAGGCCCAATGCCATGGAGAACACAATGAGAATCGGATTGAAAAGCAAGCATGCAAAGAGTTTGGGCAAAACCAAGTACGACGCCGGATTGATGCCCATGACGCGCAACGCATCCATTTGCTCTGTTACCCGCATCGTCCCTAAGGTCGATGCAATGTTGGAGCCTACTTTGCCCGCCAAAATCAAGCTGACAATGGTGGGGGCAAATTCCAACACAATCCCCTCCCGCACAGCGATCGCGATGTAGCTATCTGGCACGAAGGGATCATCGAGGTTGATGGCCGTCTGAATGGTCAGAACAGCGCCCATGAATACCGAGATAAAACTGACCAAGGCGATGGACGAGAATCCTAAGAGCTCGAGTTCGCGAAAAAATGACTTGAGGTATTCCCGCCCATGTTCCGGTTTATGGAACACTTCGCCTAAAAAGAGGAAGTAGCGGCCCAAGCCATCCAGGAAGCGGTAAATCATGCCCCGAAAATACGCTAAATTCGGGGCCTTATGAGGACAAAAATATCCTGGGTTCGCATGGGCCTCTTTCTCTTCATTCTCGCCGCTGCCTGTTCCTGTGGTACCCGAGAGAAATGCAACTGCCCCCACTTTAGCGCCACTTTCGGCCCGGCTTCGGCCTTGGTGACCGCATGAATAACTGGGCGATCGTTGCGCCCAAGGTACCCCCAGCTGCCTATTCCGGTCTGGAAAAAATCGTCCGCGCCTACCAAGGCCAGATCCGATTGGCCCCGCCGCGTCGCAGCAAGTGGGGTGATTTTCGTTGGAAGGCGGGCGGACCATCCCGCATTTCAATCAACCGCGATCTCGCGCCCGAGGCCTTTCTCATCACCCTCTTGCACGAACTGGCGCATGCTCAAGTGCAGGCTTGGGACGCGCGGGACCATCTCCCCCATGGGGCAGAATGGCAGCGCCGCTACCGCGACCTTCTTCGCCCCTTTTTGGACCACGATGTATTTAGTCCTCCCGTGGCCACCGCCCTGCGGCGGAGCCTCGGCCAGCCCAAGGCTTCTTGTGGGGCGGACCCAGAACTCCTCAAAGCCCTGCAAGCGCACCAGCCCGCCTCCGGACCGACGGTCACCAGCTTGCCTTTGGGCAGTTCCTTTCGAACGCGGGATGGCCGCGTTTTTCGCAAAGGCCCCAAGCGACGGACCCGCTTTGAATGCGTGGAAGTTTCCACGGGCCGTACCTTTGCAGTGCATCCGCTGATGGAGGTCACCCCAGTCCCAACCGCCTAAACCCCCTCGCTCATGACTTCGGTCTTTTCGAATCCCGATTTTGAAATTGCCCTTCTTGGAGGAGGCCAACTTGGAAAGATGGTTTTGGCCGAAGCGCGTCGTCTCGACATAGGGGTACGCGTGCTGGACCCATCGTCGGATGCACCCTGCCGATTGGGTGCCCAACAGTTTACTCTAGGCTCCTTCCAGGATTACGACACGGTCCTCGCATTTGCCCAAGGGGCAGACGCCGTGGCTATTGAGATTGAGAGCGTGAATGCAGATGCCTTGGAGGCCCTGGAAGCCCAAGGTATCCCCTGTTTTCCCCAAAGCCATGTACTGCGGGTCATTCAGAACAAAGTCGCTCAGAAGCAATTCTATGCCGACCACCAGCTCCCCACGTCCGAATTCCAACGTTTCGCATCTAAAACCGACCTTTTGGCCGCCATCGAAGCCGGCACTTGTGCGTATCCTTTTGTTTGGAAACTTGGAGAAGGGGGCTATGATGGATTTGGAGTCTCGGTAGTTCGGAGCGCCGAAGATGCCGCCGCCCTAGCGGAAGGCGAGTGCATCGCCGAAACCCTGGTTGACATCGCCTGTGAAATTGGCGTGGTCGTGGCGCGTGCCTTGGACGGGAGCTCCCAGGCCTTTCCAGCGGTAGAAATGGAGTTCCACCCTACCGCCAACCAAGTAGAATTTGTGGTATGCCCCAGCTCGCTGCCCGCAGCCGTTGTTCGCGAGGCCGAAGCATTGGCTTTGGCGGTCTCCGAGGCCTTTCAAGCGCAAGGACTGCTTGCGGTGGAACTCTTTTACACCACCCAAGGCACTTGGCTGGTCAACGAAGTGGCGCCGCGCCCCCACAACTCGGGGCACCTCACCATTGAAGCCTGTCCTACCTCGCAATTTGAACAACTTTTGCGCTGCATGTGCCGCCTCCCATTGGGGGACAGCCAGCTCAAGCAGCCCGCCGCCATGGCCAACATCGTTGGAGCGGATGGCTACAGTGGACCCGTGTACTACGAAGGCCTAGACCAGGCCATGCAAACGCCCTGTACGGCCTTCCACATTTATGGAAAGTCGCATACCCGCCCATTCCGAAAAATGGGGCACCTCACGGCCGTGGGACAGAGTGTGGATGAGGCCCGTGCCCGAGCAGCCGCAGCCCGCGACGCCCTCACCGTTCGGACCTGAACCCATTTACTGCAACCGTTCTAGGAAAAATGTACCTTTGTCCCATGGTAGGAATTATCATGGGCAGCGAAAGCGATTTGCCCGTCATGCAGGCAGCCGCAGACCAATTGACGTCATTTGGCGTTCCGTTTGAAATGACAGTGGTTTCGGCACACCGGACCCCCGAGAAAATGCTGGACTATGCGCACAGCGCGGTTCAGCGCGGACTGAAAGTGATCATTGCAGGGGCAGGCGGAGCCGCCCACCTTCCGGGCATGGTTGCCGCGGCCACCTCGTTGCCCGTGATTGGCGTACCCGTCAAAAGCAGCAACTCCATCGATGGGTGGGATTCCGTCCTAAGCATTTTACAAATGCCCAAAGGGGTGCCCGTCGCGACGGTCGCACTCAACGGGGCTGCGAATGCTGGCATTTTGGCCACCCAGATATTGGCGCACAGCGACGCCGCATTGCTCGCAAAGCTGGACGCATTCAAAGCGGATATGAAGGCCCAAGTGGACCGCATGGCCCAGAATGTGGCAGGGAAATCCTAAGTACGGACTTTAAAGCGCTTTCAAGCGCGCCACCAACGTTTCTTTCTTCCGATTGGCGACCGGCACATGGCTATCGTCTTCAAGGATGACGTAGCCGCCCTCGGCGGTGACGTAGCGCTTCACGCAATCCATATTGACCAAATGCGACTTGTGAATGCGCTCAAAATGATGGGGCGTGAGCAAGGACTCATATTCTTTCAATGTTCGGGAGGCCAAAAGCTTCTTGCCCCCACGGAGAAAGAACTGCGTGTAATTGCTCGTCGATTCACAGCGCATGATGTCCTGAATGCGCACAATGTGCATGCCCTCGCTGGAAGCAATGACCAGCTTTCGGTCGCGGTCCTTTAAGTGATCCACAAGGACCCCAAGGCTCGGCGCTGAGGAGAGTCCCTCTTCGGCTTTTCGAACGGCTTTAACCAATTCTTCAGGGTCAACCGGCTTCAGCAGGTAATCCAAGGCTGAAAACTTGATGGCCCGCAGAGCATAGGCATCGTGGGCGGTGACAAAGATGACCGCCCCGGACCACTCGGGCTCATCGGACGACAAACGTTCCAGCAAATCAAAGCCCAACTCCCCAGACAGGTGGATGTCCAAGAACAAAAGGTGTGGTTTGTGCCCGAGCAAAAGCCCCCAGGCCTCATCTACCGTTGAGGCCTCTAAAATGGGTTGTACTTCCGGACAAAATAGGGCCAGTTTGCCTTGCAAGGCCTTTCGGCTTTGCGCTTCATCATCGAGTATCAGTGCGGTAATTGCCATCCTCCCAAGTTAATCGTTCTCATCCCATTCATGGTGCAGCGGTAGCACAAGCGTCACACGCGTTCCTTCATTCAAATCCTCCACCACGACCGAATGGGGCCTTCCTGTTTCGGCCTGCATGGCACTCAATCGACTCTGAAGAATGCGTGTGGCCGCCGAGCGCTTTTCGCCTTCATCGCCACTTTTTTGCTTTTTGGCTGCTTCCCGGCCGACGCCGTTGTCTTCGACGTGAATGCAGAGGGTTTGGCCCGGAGCATGTTGACCCATGAAGATTTTGAGCACGCCGTCGGTGGCACCCGCTTTGATTTTGGGTCGCAATCCGTGCAAGATGGCGTTCTCCACCAAGGGCTGCACCAGCATGGGCGCAATCATCACGGAGTGGGGGTCCAAGCCCTCTTCGACCTGAAAGACGGATTGAAAGCCTTGGTCAAAGCGCATTTGTTCGAGGGCCATATAGTTCTCCAAGGCCTCCTTTTCACGTGCCAAGGTCACATAGCGGTCCTCCGCGCTCTCGAGGGTGTAGCGCATCAAGCGCGAGAATTTGTGCAAATAGGTCACGGCCTCTTTGGGCTGTTTTTCGAGGATAAATGCCGAAATAGATTCCAGCGCATTGAAGGTGAAATGGGGGTTCATTTGGAGTCGCAAGGCCATGCGTTCCAACTCCGCCTTCTCTTTGATCCAAACCGCGCGATCCCGCATGCGGCGCCATGCAATGATGCCCGCGACGCTCAAAAGCAATAGCATGAAGGCCATGGCAGGAATCCAAAAAGTGGGGCGCTTCCATGCTGCGGGCAAGACCTCTACCGAAACAACAGGCTGTCCCCAGCGTTCCATATTCGGTCCGAGGGCTCGGAAGCGAATTCGATACGTAGCCGCGCGAAGGCGTTCCAGCACGACGCGCCGGCTTGTCCCCATGGAAATCCATTCTCCCCCATCTATTTGGTATTCCAAGGGGATTCCCGCCCCCGCTTGTGGCAGGCCTCGAAATCCCACCTTGATGACCACGGGATCGTTTTCTTTTTTTGTGCGGCGCTCTACTGAACGAAGGAGCAGCGCTGGAGCGAGGCCTTGGCCGATGGAGCGATCCGAAGCTTCAATGGCCAAACCATAGACATCCTGAATCCACCGGGGCGAACCTTCGCTCGGCGAAACCGACGGCACGCGAGTCACCGGCTCAAAGCGGGGTATCCGCGGCCAGGATGTGCCCATCCACTGTCCCTCCCGAAACACATACAAGCTGTCCCCGTGAAGGCGTACATCCGTGACCCATCCGGTTTTTCCCACTGCTTCCCACCGCTTGGCATGGTAGCGGCGCAAACCAAATTCGCCATAGGCCCAGGCCCCCTCGTGAAGCAGGATGCCCGAAACCAATCCCGGCCCCGGCTTTCCATGGTTTCGAATTCCTCGCGGGCCCATCGAGTAAATGCCCGTGGTGGTGGCCACCCAACACGAATCCGTGCCAAATGGGGCCACATGGGAAATGGGGCCAATGCGGAAAGGAAGGGTGCGCAAATCAAACCAGCGCTCCGGGGAATCCATGCGGAGCAAGCCCTTCTCCGTGGCGATAAAAAGTCCCCCTGCGTCGGAAGGGATGCCTTGGCGTAAGGTTTCAAGCTCAAGCCCACCTTGGGTGTACAAGCGCGCAGTGAGGCCATCTTGTCGAACATACCACAGGCCGGATTCGCCCATGAGCCAGGTGTTTTGGCCATCTGCCGTGACCACAAAGCTGTGGTACCCCCGAACCATGGGTTCCATCAACGTCCAGCCATCTTCGCCCAATATTTTGAGCCCCGAATCCGTGATGGCCATCCAGCGATTCCCCAGCGGCATAGCGGAGGAGACGGGTTCGTCGAGCAACTGGGTCCACAAGCCACTTGGACTGCGCATCCACAGGCCACTTTCCGAGGAAATGAGTAGAATCCCCTCTTTTTGGGCTATTTGGTAGGCCCCCGAAAGCCCCGGAACAGATTCCTCGGTCCAGGTATCCTCACTCAAACCTCGGTAGTAAACACGCGAAGGACTCAGGGCATAAATTCGGCCCATTCCGGTATTGAGAAGGTCGACGCAGGAATTTTCCGGGTAGGTGCTGCGCTCCCAGAGCTCCCCTTTCCATTGGTAGACCCCATTGCCACCAGCCAACCACAATCGGGGGCGAAGCATGCAAATCGACGTGTAATAGCGCTCGTCATCCGGATTTTGAGGCGCGCGATCCATGCGGATGAAGCGCTCCCCGTCGTAGCGGAGTATGCCTTCATTCTCCGTGGTCACCCAGAGCAGGCCGTTGGTATCCAAGGCCATATCCGTAATCAAGTGCCCATCCGTGTTGGCCAGCATCGACTCAGTCACCACCGCATACATCGGGGCTTGAGCGCGAGCCCAGGCACCTGATACCAGCAGGAGACACAATACAAATCGACGAAGCATGGGGTGAAAATACCGCCTTTTTTCGGGATGTATCGACGGAAACAGGGATCAGACCATGGGATCTGTACGTAGTCGCTTGTTCCCGATTACCTCAATGAGAAAGGCGCACTTTGTGCAGTGCGATGGCTTATCCTATGTTTCCCTCTCCCCCTGCTGGCGCAGGTACCTCTAGACCCGTGGTCAAGCTGGGACAACCCCTCCCCGACCTGGCTGGTCTTTGCCGAACAGAGTGGCCCCAAACCAGGATGGTACGCATTGGGAGCCCAATGGATTCGCCCTCAATGGGCATTCCATGGGCTCTTGGGGCCGACAGGACCTCCATCTGGCCTCCTTTTTTCCCGGCTTGCATTGGGGCCACAGCACCCGCTTCTTTTGGGGTGGGGACTAGAACACGGACGCGGGGCCCTGTATGGCCAAGCATCCTTCCCCCTTCCCCATGGTCGAAGCAGCACCATTCGGGCCCATTGGAGCTCGGGCAGGGGGCTAGAAGCCATGGCGTCACTGACGCATTGGACAGAATGGGGTTGGTACGTATCCATGTCGGGGCTGGTTTCGACCAAGCAGGGGGTCGAGTTTGTCGTGCACGCGCGTCCAGCCCAGCACCCCCATTTTCGTGGAATCTATGCCTCTACCTCTGGCCGATGGCGCGTCGAATGGGTCAGCAAGCATGGGTCCGTCGTATTTGGTGCGGGGCCCTATCCTTACTCCCGCTGGGCCCTGCATTCGCCCAATCTGCCCTAGTTACGTGGGCGGAGGAGGAATTCGCCCTCCGCTTTCCCGGAAGTGATTTGGAGGCCCGGGACTCCGTCCGGGCCCTGCTCGAAGCCTGGGAACGGCGGCCCGCCTACATCAACTCCTGGCCGCGGGATGGCCTGGAGGACATCCCCTTTCTCTCGGCGGCGGGCGCCTTTCAACTTGGGCGCTACATCGCGGACCAAGGGGAGCTCATCGATCCGTTGGAATGGAGGGCTATCCCCCTGGACTCGATGGAGCGAAGGGGGCTCCAAACTTTTTTTCAGGTCGGATACCCCGACCGACAGACTACCGCTCATCCTCCCTCTTGGCAAGTAGGCCTCGCCCGAAATGCCTCAGGGTGGGGGCCCTATGTTTACGGGCCTGGGTTCAGGTGGACTGAATGGCCAAGTCTGAGCGTCCTTCCATGGTTGATACATCGATCTCCGGGGACCCAACCCTTTATGCGGGGCCGAACGGCGCAATCCTTCTTGGCTTGGTCTCCCCAGCGAGGAGGCTGGGGCCGTTGGGCCCTTACCTCTCATCTGCACGTTGGCGGGGGGTGGATGGATGACCGCTGGCTACTTTCTGCCTTGGTGCAGTACCCACGGTGGCAATGGCAGACCTTGATCGATGGCGGAGACCGCTGGGCCACCTCCTGCTCGCTGCGCTGGCCCTCTGGCATGACCGCCCAATGGACGGTCCGAAGCGCCCAATGGGGACTATCTACCTCCTGGCTGCCTCAAGCTATTAGCCCTGGATGGTCGTGGCGTGTGCCCTATGCGCGAGGCTGGCTCGAAGTGGGCCATCGCGGAGCGCGCCAATGGATGCGTTGGAACGATCGATCTGCCAGCCTTGGGTTAGACCGATGGAACCACCAATGGCGCGTGGATGCGTCGCTTTTTTTAACTCCCCGGATCGAAGCATGGGTTTTTATCGCGTGCTCGCCCCAGTCCCCGCATGCGCTCGGGTGGCGATTCATGGCCTCTGAATCCGGACCTCCCATCCGATGGACAGTGGGATGGATGGGTGCAGGGGACTCCTGGGCGTATGGCACCTCTTCGCTGCGGATGACAACGCCGGGTCCTTACATGGAGGGACAATGGCGTCCACAATGGACCTGGCATGGCCGATCACACCAAGGCGTGATCTTGGTCAAAATTCGGCCTTCAGGCATTCTGTGGACCGGACGCTACGCGTTCCAGTCCGCCCAAAAATGAGGATAGCTCTTGGAAACCGTGGCTTCGCCGGTCCACTCCAAGGGTTGTTCCAACCCGATGAGGGCCCAAAAAAAGGCCATTCGGTGGTCATCCTGCGGATCGACTTCGAGTATATGTTCGCTCGGATTCCACGCACTTGAGTCAAAGGACAGGGCGCGCGCTTCGGGAGCTTCAGAAGGGATTCCCAAGCTCTTCAGGGCTCCCACCAAAGCGTCCAATCGCGGAATCTCCTTGCCATTGAGTGTTTGCAAGCCCGTGAGTTTGACTGGTCTGCGCATTAATACCGCCGCTGCGGCTATGGGCTGTGCCAAATCCGGACAATCTTTCAAATCCAAGACCAAGGGGTCTTTGGGTCGGCTGGGCAGTCCCCGAATCACCAACCCTTGCGCTTCGTACGATGCACTGAAGCCCAAGGGAAGTCCCCAGCGGGACCACAGCGCATCTCCTTGAATGCTGCGTCGACCTAGGCCCTGAAGGCAAATGGATTCCCCGAGGCACGAAGCCCGCAAGGCCCAGACAATGCCCGCGCTCCAGTCTGCCTCGACCGGCCATTCCATATCCTGTTTCACCCGCTTTGTCATCGCGATGTAGGGCGCACTGACGGGCTCGCCTTCGAGGGTGAGCTCTAAGGGCGCCGCCATACAAGGCTCCACTAGGTGGAGGGCCGAAACAAATTGAGAGCTGACCGTGGCGTCGATGGACAATGCCCCGCCACATAAGGCCTTTCCATTGATTTTCCATGAACCATCGGACTTTCGTTCGAGGTCTGCACCCAAATCTGCCAAGGCCTTGACGAGCCCATCGATGGGCCGTTCGAGCAAGCGCGGGGTTCCGGTAAGGTGGATGCTCTGGCCTGCTTGGGCCGCCCAATAGGCCATGCCAAATCGAAAGGCTGTCCCCGCTGCACCCGCATCCCCATGGCCGCACAACACGCGGTGCATCGCGCGCATGTCATCTGACCAGGAATCCTCCGGCTCAGGCAAAGGTTTCCCTGCCACCGCGAGGGCTACAAGGGTTCTATTTGCCAGGCTTTTGGAAGGAGGAAGATCAATGAGACGCATAGGAAGAAAGGGCGGATTGAATATGAGTATCTGAGACCTCGATCAACGTGACCGGGGCTCCAGGGTTGCCAGGCAGGGCCATGCGGACCGCTCCAGCATGATTCTTTTTATCGGCACGCAGTCTACCAATGAGATCGGCCGGGAGGGAGCGCCTTTCGGGCCACCAGGTGTCCAACAAAGAATGCATTGCCATTTGGTCTGACGCGTTACAGAGGCCTAGCGAATGGGCGATGTGAAATTCCACCCACAAGCCAAGCGCTACGGCGTCGCCATGCAGCAAGTCTGAACCGAGGGAGGCCTCCGCAGCGTGGGCAATGCTGTGGCCCAAATTCAGGGCCTTGCGCTCCAAACCATGCTCGTAAGGGTCCGCTTGGACGCGGAGGATCTTCGCCTCCATGAAAGCAGGAACCAATGGGCCTAGTTCGCTCAAATCAGCCACTTGGTGAACCTCATCCCACAGCGTCCCTCCCTGGAGGTAGGCATGTTTGATGCATTCAGCCCATCCGGCGCGCCAATGCAGTTCGGGGAGGGTATCGAGCAACACAGGATCCACATAGACCCCTTGCGAAGGGGCAAACGTTCCGAGGAGATTTTTGAACCCTTCGAGGTTAATCCCCGATTTTCCGCCTATGCCCGCATCCACCATAGCGAGGAGCGATGTGGGGACCGCAACGTGGTGCATGCCGCGCATGTAGGTGGAGGCTAAAAAGCCCCCAAGGTCCGTCACGACTCCCCCGCCCACGGAGATCAGCAAGCTTTGTCGGTCCGCCCCCGCTTCAAGCAGGGCCAACCACAATTGGTGCATGACTTCAAGGGACTTACTCTCTTCTCCGACTTCCACTTCGAGCACGGAGGATTCCCCCAAATACTCGAGGCTACCAAGTACAAATGGGAGGCAGGCCTCATGGACCTGTCCGTCGGTTAAAATGTGGACTTGGCTGTAGGACGCACGGTGGGTTTGTAACCAGGCGTCAAGGGCTTGGAGGGCGTGATCCCCGGCAATGACGGGCCCGAATGGAGTATCCCAGTGGCGCATTCCCTCAAAGGTCGGAAAATTACTTGGCATGGCCTCGTCACAGGCCTCCTGGACTATCTTTGAGGCCCATTTACATCGGTTCAGATGCCCTTGAATTTTCGCGATACGGCCGTTGCCTTTCAGTCCCACGATGACGCCTCATTGCGTCGCAGCTATTTGCTTTTCAAGACTTTAGCTTCGCCAGCTTTGGTCCGAATAGGCCAAAGCATCACGCTCTGGGCACTCTCCTGGCGCCTCCCCATCAAAGGAATCATCCGGGCCACCGTATTCAAGCAATTCTGTGGGGGCGAAACCGTGGCGGATTGTAAACCGGTCGCCCAACGCAATTGGACTTTGGGAGTGGGCAGCATACTGGACTACTCCGTCGAAGGCCAAACAGACCAGAAAGCCTATGACCAAACCACGGACATGACTTTGCAGACCCTCGCGCTGGCCGCCAACGAGCCGGGCATCCCTTTGGGGGTTTTCAAAGTCACGGGACTGGCAGATACCGGCATGCTTGAAAAAGTAAGCCGCGGGGAGGTCCTTTCTGCCTCGGAAAACGAGGCCTGGGAGCGCGCTCAAGCCCGAGTGGATCGCATCTGCCACTATGCCCATCAGGTGGGAGTTCCCGTCATGTTGGACGCGGAAGAGACGTGGATTCAAGATGCGATTGATCACTTGGCCTACACCGCCATGGCCCGCTACAACCGCGAAAAAGTTATTGTTTTCAACACGATCCAGTGCTACCGGACCGGGCGTTTAGCCGCGTTGGATGCCGCGCTGGAAAATGCGCAAAAGGAGGGCTATGGCTTGGGCATTAAGTTTGTCCGCGGGGCATACATGGAAAAAGAGCGCGCCCGTGCCCAGCAGAAAAACCTCCCTTCCCCCATCCAGCCCACCAAGGAGGCGACCGATGCCGAATTCAATGCCTGCGTGGCACGGATGATTTCGGTCCTTGGCCGCCCGGAAGATGGGCAGAAATTGGCCTGCATGATTGGCTCCCACAATGAAGACAGCGCGTCAATGGCCGCCGAATTATTGACGGCCCAAGGCTGGACGCCGGAATCAGCCCCCGTATGGTTTGCCCAGCTCTACGGCATGTCCGACCACATCAGCTTTGTTATGGCGCATCATGGGTTTCGCGTGGCGAAATACTTGCCTTTTGGGCCCATCGAGGCCGTCATGCCGTATTTATTCCGTCGAGCCGAGGAAAACACGTCTGTCAAAGGCCAAACGGGCCGGGAACTCGGCTTGATTCAAACCGAACAAGCGCGCCGCTCGAGCGCAAAGCGGGGGAAATAATCAACGGGTTTACGGGAGGTCTCCCGTCCTGCCGAGCGAATCCTCTAGCCCAAGGGGCCCATATGATGTCAAGCCTTAAGGGGCGAGGCGCTCCAGCCGTATCAACACCGCACTGTCCGTACGCCGTTCCCACCAACCCTGGTAGGATTGATCCTGCCATTCCAAGGTGATGGGATAGCTTGAATGCTTCAGGCCCTCCTCCCGGGTGGTCACCTGGGCCTCCGAAAAGTCAATTTCTCCGCGCATCAAGAAAGCCTCCAAGAAGGCAGAGTCCCCGGCGCATGCCTGCTGCCACGGGTCTTGGGCCTCTGGGGCCACGGAGCGCACAGGCTGGTCATGTAGGTCCACCAGCACGCGGTTGTTGGGCAGGTATGTGCATTGAAAATCACGGCCCGAAAAGAGAAAAATAACCAGCAGGGTGCCCAGGCCAAGGCCTACGGCATACCAGCTGAAGCGCTGCCAAAAGTTCATAAGAGGAGATCCAGGTCGGTAAAGGGCAAGTCAAAGGGTTCGGCCAGCTCCCGATGCGTGAGAATGCCGCGGTGCATGTACACCCCAGCGCGCCAATGCGGCCGGCGTCGCAGCGCTTCTTCCATGCCTCCGTCGTCCGAGAGCGTTTGCAGGAATGGACTAGTTAAATTATTCAGGGCGAAAGAGGCCGTTCGAGCCACGCGGGAGGCCAAATTTGGGACACAGAAGTGCGTCACCCCATGTTTGGTGTAGACGGGGGCATCCCAGGTGGTCACTTCGCTGGTTTCAAAGCAACCACCGTGGTCAATGCTCACGTCGACCAGAACGGTTCGCGGTTTCATCTGGGACACCATGGCCTCCGAAACGACCACGGGAGTCCGGCCATTGACTGGACGCAAGGCCCCAATGACCACGTCACAGCGTTCGAGGGCCTTGGTTAAGATTTGGGGCTGAAGAGTACAGGTATAAACATCGTGTCCAACCACTTCGCGCAACCGCTGGATCCGTGTCAGGGAGGAATCAAAAACCTTTACCGTTGCCCCCATGGCCATGGCTAGGCGTGCAGCGACGGTGCCGACCGTCCCCGCACCGAGAATCACCACTTCCGTGGGCGGGACTCCGGTGACGGCGCCCATGGCATAGCCCTTCCCATCCGCCCAGGTGCTCAAATACTCCATGGCGACGGTCATGGCTTGGGATCCGCCGATTTCGGCCATGCTTCGCACAAAGGGGGCTCGGCCGTCCTCGTCAAGAATTCGGCCATAGCTGAGGGCCGTGATTTTTTTCGATTGAAGGGCTTGGATGTACGCCGCATCGACTGTGTTGGGTTGCAAGACCGATAAGACCAGTTGGTTGGGCGCCATGAGAGGCCACTCTTTGGGGCTGGGAGGTTCAACCTTGACCAGGATGGGACATTGAAAGACCTGGGCCCGGTCTTCCGTGATTTGGCCCCCCGCTTCCGCATAGGCGTGATCGGTGTAGCGGGCGGCGAGACCCGCCCCGCGTTCCACGAGGATCTCATGTCCCTGCTGAACCAATAAATGGACGCCTTCGGGGGTTAACGCCACACGGTTTTCAGCCCAGGTAGACTCCAAAGGCAAACCAATGCGCAAGGCTTGGCGCTTGGACGACACCATCAGGCGTTCTTCTTGGGGGATGTAGGCGGGTTGATCCATGGGCGGGGATTAGGATTTCGTCTCGAGGGTCACTTTTCGACAGCCATCTGCTTGAACGTCAATTCGTAGGACGGCCATTTCTTCGGGCAATAAGTTCGTGATTTTCTGGGGCCATTCCATCCACATGGGCTGCCCAGAATCAAAAATCTCGTCCAGACCCAAGGTTTCGGCTTCGGCGACGTCCTCCAACCGGTAAAAATCCGCATGGTAGATCACCCCAAGGGGGCTGTCGTAGGGCTGAATGAGGGTGAACGTGGGGCTGCTTCCTGCATCGGGCGAACCCAAGGCCTGCAGCCAGTGCTTCACCGCGGTCGTTTTCCCCGCTCCCATGTCCCCGACAATGGCCACCGGTCCCAGCAACGCGGCCTGGTGCTCTCGGGCCCAATCCAACCAATCGGTGGGGTGACAAATAAAATCCGTGGTCTGCATCGCCCACAAAGGTAGCGGGGTTTAGGCACCCCGGGGTTTCAGATGTGCAAAGGGGATGATGATTTCCTCCAAGCTGATGCCCCCATGTTGGTAGGAACCCTCAAAGCGCCCGGCAAACTGGTGGTACTGATTGGGGTAGATGAAGTAGCCTGCTTCACCTGCCAGAACCATTTTATCCCCCAGCGCCACCGAGGGAAGACCCAATTCCTTGGGCTCCCGGACGAGGGCCACATCTTTGGGGCCGTACTCCAATCCCCGCCCCACCTTGTAGCGCATGTTGGCGGTGAGGTCCCGAGAACCTTTGATGTGGATGGGCTTCTTGACGGAGATCGTACCATGATCGGTTGTCACAAAGAGGTCAAACCCCTCCGCGGCCAGCCCATCTACCCAGGGGCGCAGAGGCGAATTTTTCCACCAGCTATGGGTCAAGGCACGGAATCCGCGGTCATCGCTTGCTATGTCGCGTACGATACTCTGTTCTGTTTTGGCGTGCGAAATCATGTCCACAAAATTGACCACGACCACGACCAAATCGGAGTTCTTCACCTGCGGCCAGTGGCGTACCCACTTTTGTTCGGATCCGAGGTGCGTGAGTTTGGCGTATTCCACGGAGGCGATGCCTTCCCGCTTCGCCCAATCCTGGAGCAACTGAGCTTCAAAGCCATTGCGCTTACCCTCCGCGTCCAAGGTGTCCGGCACCCAGTCCTTGGGGTAGCGGTGGGCGATTTCGTCGGGCAAAGCGCCCGCTAAGAGGGCGTTCCGTGCATATTGTGTGGAGGTGGGGAGAATACTTGCGTAATGCGCATCCGTGGCGACACGGAATTGCGCCATGAAGAAAGGCTGAAGTTCGAGCCATTGGTCCAACCGAAGGTTGTCAAACACAAGCAAGACGGATTTTTGACCGGACTTTACCACTGGCGCCACGTGCTTTCGGAGCATTTGGTGCGAAAAATGGCAAGGTGCTTCGGGGTCAAAGAGCCACTCAGGGTAGACCGCGGCCCACCAGCGAGTAAATAAGCGATTGGCTTCTTCTTTTTGGTGGTCTAGCATGGGGCGCATCCCTTCCGCTTCGGCCCCGGATAGTCCCGAATCAAAAGAAATTAAGGCGCGGTAAATCGCCGTCCAGGCCTCCCATGAATCCGCTTCACTGATTTCTTGGGTCAAGGTGCGGAACTGGGCTTGGTATTTACTCACATTCCGGTCCGCAATCAGTTGCCGGGCGCCCAAAACACGGGTGAGGGAGGACAAGACTTGCCGCGGCTGAACGGGCTTGAGCAAATAATCGGCAATGTCCTCCCCGATGGCCTGCTCCATAACGCCCTCCTCTTCGCTCTTGGTCACCATAATGACTGGCGTAGTGGGGCGCAAAGCCTTAAAATCGGGCAGCGCATCGAGGCCTGAGCGGCCCGGCATGTGCTCATCCAGCAAAACGCAATCGACCGGATGCGCCGCCATATGGCGCAGGGCATCGGCGGCATTCGTCGCGACGTGTACCACAAATCCCTTGCCTTCCAAGTAGATGACATGTGGGGTGAGGCTATCTACCTCATCGTCGACCCAAAGTATGCGTGCTTTATCCATGTGATATGGGTTAAATTTACGGCACCTATTCGACCTACATGGCTGCCGGCACCGAAACGAACAAGTTCAAACTCTTCAACGATCCGATCTACGGTTTCATTGCGATTCCGACAGAACGAATTTTTGACCTCATTGAGCATCCCTACTTCCAGCGATTGCGCCGTATTGGTCAGCTGGGCTTGAGTTCCTTGGTGTATCCAGGGGCCTACCACACCCGCTTCCACCATGCCTTGGGCGCCATGCATTTGATGCAACGGGCCGTCGCCGTATTGCAGAGCAAGGGTCATGCCATCACCCCGAGCGAAGCCGAATCGGTACAAATTGCCATCCTCCTTCACGACATTGGCCACGGGCCATTTTCGCATGCCTTGGAACACACGATGGTGAACGGTGTGTCCCACGAGGCCCTTTCAACCTTGCTTATGGAGCGCCTCAACCACGAAATGGATGGCGCTTTGAAAGAAGCCTTGGAAATTTTTCATAACCAGCACCCCAAGCGGTTTTTGCACCAACTCATCTCCTCGCAGTTGGATATGGACCGCATGGATTATTTGCGTCGAGACGCCTTCTACACCGGGGTCGTGGAGGGCGCGATTAACTCCGAGCGCCTCCTATCCATGCTCAATGTCGCCGATGGGGAATTGGTTCTCGACGGCAAAGGCATCAGTTCGATCGAAAAGTTTTTGGTGAGCCGAAGCCTCATGTATTGGCAAGTCTACATGCACAAGGCCGTTTTAAGCGCGGAATACATGCTCGTTCAATTGCTACGACGTGCCCACGAACTTGTTCAGCAGGGCGACACGTTATTTGGCGGGGCCGAATTGCAACTCTTCCTACAAAAGCGTCCTACGATGCAGGATTTTCAGCAAGATCCCACCATCCTCGCGGCGTTTACACGCCTGGACGACGCCGATATACTGGGCGCAATGAAGCAATGGACCCAACATGCCGACCCGGTTCTCCGCGAATTGGCCGATCGTCTGCTCAACCGACGTCTCTTCCGAATTAAATTTTTGCCTGCAGCCCTGACGGCGTCTCAGCGGTCTGAATTGGAATCCAAAGTGCATGAAACCTGGGGCTATCCCCTCGCAGATTGCCGCCATTTCGTTCTGGAGGGCCTGGCCAGCAATGCCACGTACAAGTCGGACAAGCAAGAAATCAAAATCCTCAAAAAAAGCGGAAAAGTGATTCCGCTCTCAGAGGCATCCGAAATTCTTCCTTTGAGCGTTTATAGTCATACCATCACACGCCCATTTGTGTGTTGGCCCAAAGGAATCGAATGGATCGACTAAACGCAACACGCATTTCCCCCCAGGCCATTTCTGCCTTGGCCGCCGCGGTAGGGGCCGAGCTGGATGGCCCGTGCGCCCAGGATATTACCTCGCTTTGCACCTTGGAACCAGGGTATTCCGGGGGCTTGAGCTTCTTAGCCCAAGGCACCTATGCGAAGCATTTGAATGAGTGCCATGCTTCGGCGGTACTCGTCCGGATGGATCAAGAGCGACCAGAAGGCTATGAAGGCTGCCTGCTCCGAGTCGAATCCCCCTACCATGCGTGGGCGCAAATCCTGCACCAGTATGGTGCCCACACCCCTTGGGGAATGGACTCTATAGACCCGAGTGCCGACATTCACCCCAGCGTGCACATCGCGCCAGGTGTCCGCATTGGCGCCCATGTCAAGATTGGCGAAGGAACCATCCTTCACCCCAACGTAATTCTTTATCCACATACCGAAATTGGGGCCCATTGCGTCCTGCATGCCAGTGTGGTCATCGGTTCGGATGGATTTGGCTTTGCTCCCCCGCGCAAAAAGGGAGCTGGCCTCGAAAAAATCATGCACATCGGCCAGGTGATTTTGGCAGACCATGTCGAAATTGGGGCAAACAGCTGCATTGACCGCGCGGTTGTCGGCGCCACCTACATCGGCGAAGGCACCAAGCTGGATAACTTATGCCAAATCGGACACAACGTCCGGATCGGCCAAAGTTGCGTGCTGGCGGGACAAGTCGGCATCGCGGGGAGTGCAAGCATTGGCCACGGGGTGCAAATTGGCGGGCAAGTTGGTATCGCGGGGCACATTTCCATTGGGGACGGTGTCCGAATTGGGGCGCAAAGCGGAGTGCACAAGAGTATCGAACCCGGGAAGACGGTCATGGGATCGCCCGCGGTCGAAGCGTCGGTTTTTCGTCGGAAATTTGCGGCCTCCAACATGAAGCCCCGTTCGTGACGTCCTACACTCTCCTCCACCCTTTCCAATTAACGGGCCAAGGCATCCACACCGGTGACTCGTGCACCGTGACGGTTCATCCAGCTCCGACTGGCCATGGCTATGTTTTCCATCGAATGGATTGCCCCGAGGCGACTCCATTGCGCGTCTCGCCCAGCTGTGTGACCGATACAGACCGTCGCACCACTCTATCCAACGGAGAAACGACCGTGCATACGGCCGAACATCTGCTTTCTGCCTTGTATGCGGCAGGCATTTACCACGCACGCATCGAACTCACCGCCAGCGAAATACCCATTTTGGATGGGTCAGCACTTCCCTGGTGGGAAGCTATTCACCAAGCTGGATGCAGCCCTAGCCCCCAGCTAGAGCATGGAATTACCCTACAAGCCCCCATTCGCGTCGAAGATCCCGAAACAGGCGCTTGGGCGGAAGCCTACCCCGCTGATTTGCCTTCGTTTGAGGTCACCCTGAGCCACGAAGCCGAGGCTGTGGGCCCCGTTAACGCCCACTTTCGAAGCGGCCAAGATTATGGAGCCGACATTGCCCCCGCTCGCACGTTTACCCTCGCCACCCACATCACCCCCCTCATTCATCGCGGTCTGCTCAAAGGCGCGCGTCCAGGATCCGGGGTTCTCGTTGTGGATGCACCGTTGACAGAATCGGATTGGCTCGCCCTCAACGATTTTGTGGGCGAGACCCTCGTCCGCCGCGACGACGTGGGCCCCATACCCTTGACTCCATTCCGCCTACCCAATGAACCTGCCAGCCATAAGTTGCTGGATCTCATTGGGGATATCGCACTCTTGGGGCAGCCCATCCGAGCACATATTCGTACTTTTAAACCTGGACACAAAACCAATACCCTACTCGCACAAAAAATCATGGAAGACGCAAGTACCAAGGGAATCCCCACCTACCATCCCGATCAGACGCCCTTGATGGACGTGACAAAAATCATGTCCATCCTTCCCCACCGCCCACCATTTTTATTGGTGGACAAGATTTTGGAAATGTCCGAGAATGAAATTGTCGGCATGAAGGCCGTGACCATGAACGAGCCCTTCTTTACAGGGCACTTCCCTGGCGCTCCGGTCATGCCTGGCGTGCTCCAACTGGAAGCGATGGCCCAGGTCGGAGGCATATTGGCCTTGAGTACGGTGCCCGATCCGGAAAACTACTTGACCTACTTTTTGAAAATGGATCAAGTCAAATTCAAAAACAAAGTAGGCCCCGGCGACACCTTGGTCTTTCATCTACAGTTCACGGAACCCATCCGCCGCGGCATCGTGCAAATGCGTGGGCAAGCTTGGGTTGGATCTAAATTGGCCTCCGAAGGACACTTCACGGCGCTCATCACCAAAGACAAGTAAACGTGATTTCTCCCCTCGCCTCCGTCCATCCCGAAGCTAAATTGGCTGGCAACATTACCGTAGAGGCCTTTGCTGTCATTGAAGCCGATGTCGAAATCGGGGAAGGCTCTTGGATTGCCAGCGGTGCCGCGATCCTTTCAGGCACCCGAATGGGCAAAAATTGCCGCGTTTTCCATGGTGCCGTCGTGGGTGGTATCCCGCAAGATCTCAAATTTGAAGGCGAGTACTCCCAAGTAATTCTCGGAGACGGATGCACCATTCGAGAGTGCGCCACCATCAACCGCGGCACCAAAGCCTTAGGAAAAACGGTCTTGGGCCGAGAGTGCTTGGTTATGGCCTATGCGCATGTAGCGCATGATTGTCAAATCGGAGATCATGTCATTCTCGTCAACAATGTCGCCCTCGCTGGCCATGTTGAAATCGGAGATTGGTCCATTATCGGTGGCCTCTCAGCCGTTCACCAATTTGTTAAAATCGGTGCCCATGTCATGGTTGGCGGAGGTTCTCTCGTCCGAAAAGACGTGCCTCCATTTATTACCGTTGCTCGGGAGCCGCTATCTTATGAAGGAGTCAATGCCTTGGGCTTGCGACGTAGAGGGTTCAAGAACGCTCGAATTGAAGAAGTACACCACGCCTACCGACTGGTGTATCAATCTGGCTTCAATACCTCCCAAGCGATTAGTCAAATTGAACTCGAAGTACCGGAAAGTCCCGAGCGTAGCGAAATCCTTCGTTTCCTGCTTGCCTCAGATCGGGGCATCGTGAAAAATGCCTAATTATGGCGCTTGAACTGCTTCAACTTTCTAAAACATACCAGGGGCAGGTGGTCATTCCTGAATGGACGCAACAATTTGAACCTTGTGAAACCGTAGCTATTTATGGGGGGAATGGTTCGGGCAAAAGTACCCTACTCAAGTTGCTAAGCGGACAGATTTCCCCTACCCGAGGACACCTTCGATGCGAAGACATCCCCTCCGAAACATGGAGCCTGCACACCTCATACACCGGACCCCATGTCGATCTTATTGATGGGTATACCCCAAAAGAACTCTTCGCCCAACATGCCCAATTAAGGGCCTTCCGCCCCGAGGCAGGCCTTGAGCATCTACCTATTCCCCCATATGCCTTTGACCGCCCGCTCGCCCAACTATCGAGTGGGATGAAACAACGTATAAAACTAGCCTTAGCTATCTGGACGGATGCCCCTCTCCTACTGCTCGACGAACCATGCTCCCATTTGGATCAAGTGGGCATTGAATGGTATAGCTCTTTGTTGGGCGCATCCCTTTCTCCGACGCTTCGGTATTCACATCGAATCGTTTTTGTGGCCTCTAACCACAAGAAAGAAGAAACCATGCATTGCCGTCGAGCCTTTCTCCCCACAGGGGAAGCGGTCGTACCTTTGTAATCGAATTAACGCAATCTAACGATATGGCTTCGACCTCCGACATTAAAAACGGGCTCTGTATCACGCACAACCACGCACCGTACCAGATCATTGAATTTCTTCACGTCAAACCCGGTAAAGGGGCGGCTTTTGTGCGGACCAAAATGCGCAACCTCAATGACGGCCGTGTTTTGGAACACACCTTCCCAAGCGGAGCCAAGCTTGATGACATTCGTATTGAATACCGTACCTATCAGTTCTTGTACAATGATGCCGATGGCTACCACTTCATGAATATGGAGTCGTATGAACAGCTTCCCATGGCCAAAGAATTAATCAACGCGCCCGGCTTTTTGAAAGATGGCATGGAGTGTATGGTTTTATTCCACGCGGACGAAGATCGACCCTTGAGTGTTGAGGTCCCTCAAACTGTCGTGATGGAAGTCACGTACACCGAGCCTGGAATGAAAGGCAATACGGCCACAAACACCTTAAAGCCTGCCACGGTAGAGAGCGGAGCTGAAATCCGTGTTCCCCTATTTATTGAAATTGGAGAGAAGATTGTGATCAATACCGCAGACGGCACATATAAAGAGCGAGCCAAGTAAGTATTGGCCCTCCCTTCCTTTGCCTAACCCGCTTGCGCTGCAAGCGGGTTATTTTTTTT
>ERZ891134.286-NODE-286-length-43708-cov-9.766316_pt1 | contig 43708 bp, 45 predicted proteins | sample MGYA00520888_ERZ891134 | MGnify/ENA primary metagenome ERZ891134 (study PRJEB32303, sample SAMEA104408692) | aquatic metagenome | biome: Brackish water; feature: Coastal; material: water | place: Baltic Sea | collected 2014-10-23 | depth 10 m ... | reverse complement strand
GAACAAGAACATGTTCACTCTGCTGGCTAGGCACAAGGTTGAAGATTTTGACAAGCGGATGGCTCTCTACGAGACGAACCGCAACCGAACCGCGCACCTCTGGCGACATCATTGACACCGAGGCCGCTCGTCGAGGTCTGGCCGGTCCTGACGTTCTAGCGACCATGTACCGGGACGAGGTGGCCGGGGAGATGCTTGACCACCTCAGCCGGTGAGAATCCACAGGCAAACCACACGCGTGTCATTCGCGGGCGGTAGTGTTTACACCCATGAACTCGCCAGTCGTTGCTACCCGCCTCAACCCTGAGGACTATGACGCTCTGACGACCCTCGCCCAGCGTGAAGGGCTGAGCCGTTCGGACCTCATGAGGCAGGCCGTCGCTGACCTCTTGGCCTCTATTGAGACCGACAGAGCCGACCACGGGGACAAGGGCTAGGCCATGCTCGTCGAGGGCCTGAGGGCTTTCCCTGTCATGCCTACGGGCGTAGAGGGGCTATCCGGCGACTCGGCTGTTGCGATGGCGCAAGTTTGCGTCCTGGGGCTTTCAGCAGCCACATCTCTTCCGGGTACACAAGCCTCATGGTGTTCCGCCGAGGACTAGCCGCCAAGCAGTGAAGGAATTGCTGCACATCATGCGACACATTGCGGGCGACCTGCTCTGCCACCGTCCGATCTCTGATTACGCGGTAAACCGCTCCGCCCGGGCTGCTGGAAGGCTCTGGGGGTCGATCTACTGGCGAGTCTGGTATCCCTGAGCGCCGAACTGGCAGCCCTCAAGCCACCTTTGATTGCCCCTGATGGGCCGGTTGGGGCGCCCGGCGCGAAGAGTTTCGACTCGCACGGACTCGAGCCCCGGGGCCTGAGGAACCAACAGCATCTTCAGGATGGGTTCCTCGCATGACATCAGCTTCGACGGCAGCCCACATCACTGTGCGAGCTGCGCCCGCTGTCGGACCACTGAGAGCGTTGGCAACAAGCACGCCGTCGATCATGTCGGCCAGGACCAAGACCCACGGCCGACCTTTGATGCGCACCGACACGGTGACAGCCTCGACCCCAGCAGCGTCGACCTGGCGCTTCATGGTGCGATCAACGCCCTCGAGCCGCGGCGGACTGCGGAAACTTGGCACCACCAGCCCTGCGGCGCGCGCCACCTCGCCAAGTGATCGGGCGGCGGCTGCGAACCGCAGCGAAGAAGCTTCCATGGCCGTGATGATGCCGGAGAGGTGTGACAGTCCCTGCCCGTGTCGGACCCGCTCCGTACGATGCAATGAAATGACTGACGCTGAGACTCCGCTCAATCCTGCGCAACAAGAAGTCCTCGACCTTCTTGGCGCCGCCCCCGAGGATCGTCCGTCATTCCCACCCACCCTCAAGGCCACCCTGCGCACCGACCTCGAAGACGCGCTCGCCGACCTCGCAAGCGAGATCAGCCCCGAGGCGCCCCTCTTCGTCAACAAGCACGATCTCTCGATGGTGCATGGCTGCGAACTTCGCCACCTAACCGAGAAGGAAACGCCGTTTGAATGGAGCCCTCCACTGGCCCGCGGAACCATCGCCCATAAAGCCATCGAACTTTCGATGCATCAGCGGCGGCGACCCATTCCGCTTGAACTCGTCGACGAGGCGATGGACCGTCTTGAACGCTCAGACGATTCCATCTCGGACTGGCTCGCAACCTGTTCTGAGACCGATCGGGCCGAGTTGCGAGCCTTTGCCAATGAACGCGTCGCAACGTTTCTTGAGTGCTTCCCACCGATCAAGCCCGGCTGGTCGCCGGTCACCGAAGCGCGCATGCGCCTTGAGCTTCTTGAGCACCGCATCGTGATTTCAGGCCGATCAGACCTCACGTTGGGCCGCGCCGATGGCCTCACCGCTGGCAAAGTCATTATCGATTTCAAGACTGGCTCAATGTCGCCATCACATCTCGACGATTTACGCCTGTACTCCCTACTCGAAACGATGCGCATCGGAACGCCACCTCGGCTCGCCGCTTCGTACTACCTCGACGCGGGCGTCGCTCAAGCCGAAGCAATCACCGAAGGAGTCCTGCACTCGGCCGTGGCGCGCACTGTCGACGGCATTCGAAAACTGCACGAACTTTCTGTCGGTACTCGCGCTCCGGTCGTGCGCCCCAGTTGGGGATGTCGCTGGTGCCCAATTCGAACCACATGCGTGCAAGGAAAGGCGCATCTCGGCGAACTCGACGAAGATAATGATCGTTTCGACGAGGATTGAATTTCGAATGAAGAGGCCTAGATCGGATCGATTGCCGCTTCGGTTGCTTCCGCTTCAGCAATATGCAGGGCATCTTCAGCGCCGAATTCATGATCAACGGCATCCATTGTTGAAAGTCGGTTGAGAACAAAGCGCATCACAACAAAAACGGCCAAGAACAGTGCACCTGCACCGGCGACGGTCTTTTGAACGCCGATGACATCGACCAGCCAACCTTGGATGAGCGCACCAAACGGAACAGCAGCGGTGAGAACCATTAGATACAGCGCCATCGTGCGCCCGCGCATCTCTTCTTTCACTTGCAACTGCACGGTGGTGTTGAGACTGGCGGTGATGCCGAGGTAACCAGCACCCGCGACCAACAACGCTGCTGCACCAACGAGGACCACGGGAGCTGCCCCAAGCGCCGCAAGAGCCGCTCCATACGCGACCATCGCGATTGTCAATACCCGACTACGACTGACTCGACTACCGCGTCCCGCAACAATCGGCGCAACAATGATTGCACCAGCACCCATGCACCCGGCAAGAAGGCCATACGCGCCGTCTCCGATTTTGTACACATCGGTCGCAAATACAACGAGCAAGTTGAACAGCGGACCACCAAGCATTCCCAACGAGCACACAACGATAAGGCAGGTGACGATGCCCGGCACAGTGCGGACATATCGCATGGCTTCACGCATTTCCGCAATGGGCCGCGGCTTGCCAACCTTTACCGCACGCACAAGGGGCGGAACGGAAACAATAAGCAAACCACCGACCATTGCGAGGAATGACAACGCGTTGATAAAGAAACACCAACTCACGCCCAACGTTGCGAGCACGATGCCCCCAAGCGCAGGTCCGAATGCTCGGGCTGCGTTGAACTGTGCTGAATTCAATGTCACTGCATTCAAGAGGTGTTCACGTGGAACTAATTCGGTGACGAACGATTGCCACGCGGCAACGGTGAAACCTCCTGCGAATGCACCAAGCGTGAGGATCACCAAGAAAAAAGCAATATTTCGCACACCTTCAATCCATACGATCCAGAGCACCAACGTAATTGCCGCTTGGACCAAGCCACCGATGATCAGAACCTTCCGACGATCAAAACGATCTGCAACTGATCCCGCATATGGCCCAGTGATCACCATCGGGGCGTAGGCGAGGAATCCTGCGAAGCCCAGCCAAGCACCACTTCCGGTAATTGTGTAGACCACATAGGGAACAGCAACCATCTGCAACCAGGAACCGCTGCTTGAAAGCAGCGACGCGCTCCACATCCAGCGAAAGTTGCGATGGCGAAACGCAACAAACGCCCCATCAGGTTTGACTTGGGGGCGACCCATCGCCGCATCACTCACGAGAGCCAGGCCTCACACAGTGAAGGACCGCGTTCGAGCCAGTCTTCGAACGTGATGCCATAACGAACGTGGTCTTCCCAGTTCCCGTTGATCTCAAGAAATCCCTTTGCGAGACCTTCATCGCGAAGTTCTAACTTCTCGACGACGCGACGACTCGCTCCATTGCGAGGAACAATCGCGATTTCGAGTCGGTGCAAGTGCAGATCATCGAAGCAGTACTTCGCCAGCACAACAACGGCTTCGGGGGTATAGCCCTGACCTGCGCGCGCTTCGTCGATCCAGTACCCAATGCTTCCGGCTTGAAATGGGCCCCGCTGCACCGCCGACAAATTGATCTCACCGGAAAATTCGCCGTCGACGAATATGCCGAATCCATAGCCAGAGCCCAATTGCCGTTCCCGTTGGCGTGCGTTGCAACGGATCGTGAACGCCTCTCGGTCCTCAATGACATCGGGGGCACCAGGAGGCCGAGTTGGCTCCCACTTTGTGAGCCACTCACTATTTCGTCGTCGGACTTCACGCCATGCGGGAAAATCAGCCGCCACAAGCGGACGAAGCAGTACTCGACGTCCGAACAAGGTGGTCATGAGAGGCGATCCTAGCGACCAACCCCGCACCGACGATTCGTCCCCGTCACCGACTCAGAGGGGTTATTCGTCAGGTTTCAGCGAGGAGAGACATGGCCAGCCCGTCAAGTATGTCTGACTCAGAAACCAGACATTCGTCAAGACCAAAACGTCGCATCGTCGCTACCAAAACACAGAGGCCACCAACAATGACGTCGGCCCGTTGCTCCTCAAGTCCGGGATTCTCTTTGCGCTCTTCGATCGACTCGGTGGCCAAGGTGCGGAACACATCTTCGACCGCCGCACGGGTGAGAACCAGATGATGAATCTGTTCTCGGTTGTACTCAGCCAAACCCAGTTCTACTGACGCAGTATTGCTCACCGTTCCAGCAAGACCCACGAATGTCTGGGCCTCGCTCAAACCCGGAATCTCGCGCAGCACATCGTCGAGATGAATATCAATGACGGAAAGTGCCTGTGATAGTTCTTCAGCCGTGGGTGGATCATGATGGAGCCACGCTTCAGTCATCCGCACGCAACCCATGTCCGTTGAAATGGTTGATTCAGCTTCGGTGGTCCCCAAAACAAACTCGGTCGAACCACCGCCAATGTCGCAAACAAGGAATGGCCCGAGTGCTGGATCAAGATCAGCAGTTGCGCCGAGAAACGAAAGACGCCCTTCTTCTTCGCCGGAGATGACTTCCGGCATGACCCCCAAAATATCCTTCGCTGCGTGAAAGAATTCATCACGGTTTGATGCATCACGAGACGCGGAAGTCGCGGCCATACGAATGCGAGTCACACCATGCCGGTCGATGACTTCGCGGTACTCGCGCAGCACTGCAAGTGTTCGTTCGATTGCCGCTGGGTCGAGACGTCCGGTCGCATCGACGCCCTGACCAAGCCGCGTGATGCGCATCAATCGCTCAATTTGTGTCCGACCATCGGCGGTGATGAGCAATCGAACTGAATTCGTTCCACAATCAATTGCTGCGACTGGTGCAGTCATCGTTCCACTCGCTTCGGGGCATCGATTGGCAGTAATCCGCGTTCGATGAGTTGTGTGTTCGTCCATTCACCCACTGGGTCATCGCCACCTGCAAGCCAATGTGCGTAATGCGCGTGCAAACACTTCAGGCCTTCACGAGTGCCGCCCACGCCACCATACGGTGCCGGGCCTTGATGGCCAGCGGGCATGGCCTGGTCACGCTCAGCCGCATAGGCAGCATGCGCCGCCGCAATCGCTTCAAGACCCAGTTCCGCTTCTGCGGCGCGCACGCCGCCGTCGGACTCAATAGTTCCGATTGCAGACCGAACACTTGGGTCACATAACCAATAGAGCGTTGGCATTGGCGTTCCATCAGGAAGGATCGGATCGTTACGAAGGACAGCGGGGTCTCCGTTGCTCCGACGCACGACAACTTCGAACTCTCCCATTGGCGCACGACCGAGAAGCTCGGCAACCCGGGCTCGATCGTCGGCCACTGTGGTCACTTCCGACGACGACGAATGAGTCCGTACACAATCAACGCGCCGACTGCGACACCAAGAACCGGAACCGCACGCTTGAGAACTGGCGAACCAGCCTGCTCAAGCAGATTGATGGCTTCAGGTTCGGGCTGATCGATCTTGCGGATTGTTGGAGCCTCTTCGGCTGAAGCTGCAGCCGGCACGTCTGATGCAACAGGTGCAGCGGCAGGTGCTTCAGTTACCGGAGCAGTAATGGAGTCGTCGACGAGCACGGTCTGTTCAAGGTTGTCGACAAACTGAGTGAGAATTTTTGCGCTGACATCAGCCAAGACGCCGCGCCCGAACTGCGCGACTTTTCCAGTGACCGTGAGGTCGGTGGTGACGGTGACGAGAGTGCTCTCGCCGGCTGCTTCGAGTTGAGCAGTGATGATGGCGCTTGCGTTGCCCTGACCGCGCGTATCGCGACCGGCTGCGTCGAGAACGGCTTTGAAGTTGACGTCGTCGCGCTCGAGGAACGTGGCCTTGCCCTTGTACTGAGCCTGGATCGGACCGACCTTGACCTTGACGATGCCGCGGTATTCCTCGCCTTCGATTTCTTGAAGTTGTGCGCCGGGCAGACACGGAGCGATGCGCTCGACGTCAGTCAGCACCTTCCATGCCGTTTCAATCGGCACGCTCACTTCGAAGGTGTTTATGAGTTCCATCGGTCGAGATCCTCCAGGGTGTCGACGTCCGACGCGTCGCCACGGCAGGCTACTGCCGTCACGAGGTCGGACCTTCTTCGCAAGAGCACCCGGGCCCCTTCATCGCCCTCTTTTGGCAGTTCGTCCCAAATCTCAGACCCAAGTCGAACAGGATTTCCCCGGACCCCTCCATAAGTGGCCACAACGATGGGCAACTGCGTCTCGGCCTGTGAAATCAGCCGCCAGTCCTCGGCCGTTACCCCCGGCTGATCCGCCAGCCCAACGACCACTGCCCCCGCACCGGCACTCCGAGCCGCCTCAATCGCCGCCTGCAGAGAGCTGGCCTGCCCCGAGGCCCAATCCGGGTTCTCGACGATCCGCACACCCTCTGGGACCACCGAGGCAAGCGAAACTGCACCCGCCACGACAATGACCTCTGCGAAACATCCAGCGCTGACCGCCGCTTGCACAGCGATCGCCACCAGAGGTGTTCCGTCGACGATGGCGAGTTGCTTTGCTCCCGCAGCAAAGCGCGTTGAACCACCAGCTGCCAACACCACTGCGATCTGCGGTTGGGGGACGCTCACCAGAACAGTCAAGCATCCGACGAGCCAATCCGCTCCCCTGCTCGGCTAGTCTGCAATCCGTTCGCCGGTGCAGTTCCGGCGGGTTCGCGCCGAGGGGGAACATGCAGATCACGGTGACGGTCAATGGCGAGCAGCAGTCCGGCGACGTCGAACCACGCACGCTTCTCGTGCACTTTCTTCGCGATGAACTGGGCCTCACGGGCACCAACGTCGGCTGCGACACCTCTTCGTGTGGCGCGTGCACCATCCATGTTGAAGGCCAGTCAGCGAAGTCGTGCACGATGCTCGCCGCTCAGATCGACGGTCTTTCTGTAACCACGATCGAAGGACTTGCCGACGGCGACACCCTTCACCCGATGCAGCGCTGTTTCCAAGAGAACCATGGACTCCAGTGTGGATACTGCACCCCTGGCATGGTGATGGCAGCAGTGTCGCTTCTCGACGAAAATCCCAACCCTTCCGAAACCGATGTTCGCATCGGACTTGAAGGCAATCTCTGCCGATGCACCGGCTATCACAACATTGTGAAGTCCGTTCTTGCGTGCGCTGCTGAATCACATGGGGCATCAAAGTGATCCCCGCATCGTTTGACTACGTCCGTGCCGACTCCGTCGATGCCGCTCTCGCCGCACTCGCCGAACATGGCGACGAAGCCAAGCTCCTTGCTGGTGGACATTCCCTGCTCCCACTTATGAAGCTGCGCCTCGCGGCTCCTTCGGTCCTTGTCGATGTTGGCCGCCTCGATGACCTTCGCTACATCAACGATGCCGGCGATCACATCGCCATTGGAGCACTCACACGTCACCGCGATCTCGAAATCAGCACGATGTTGGCCGCAGATGCACCACTGCTTGCACACGCAGCCGGCCATGTCGGCGATCCGCAGGTTCGCCATCGTGGCACCATCGGCGGTTCTCTCGCCCACGCCGATCCCGCATCTGATCTTCCGGCAGTCATCCTTGCGATGGGCGGCACACTTGTGGCCACCGGCCCCAACGGATCCCGAGAAATAGCGGCATCAGACTTCTTCACCGGTTTCCTCGAATCTGCACTTGCTCCCGATGAGTTGCTCACCGAGGTCCGCGTCCCAAAGCTCGACACACAAGGTTGGTCGTTTCAGAAATTCAACCGTCGCGCTCAGGACTGGGCCATTGTCGGAGTCGCTACTGTTCGCGCCAATGGCTCCACCGGCGTCGCACTCGTCAACATGGGCTCGACACCTCTGCTTGCAAGTGCGGTAATGGACGCGGTGAAGTCCGGCGCAAACGCTGCCGACGCTGCCGCGTTTGCCAATGAGGGCACCGAAGCACAAAGCGACATCAACGCATCTTCTGAGTACCGCGAGCATCTTGCCCGCGTTCTTGTACGCCGCTCACTTGAAGAATCCGGCCTGGCGTAACACTGGTCGCCTGTGGCGATCAGAAACCAGCGGTGTTGTCAGTGGATGCTGCCGGTCGTATCGCTAAGTGACGCGCTTACACGTCCAGTGCGTGCTGCGATGACTTCGGCACAAATAGCGATTGCCGTTTCTTCTGGCGTTCGCCCTCCAAGATCAAGCCCGATCGGCGCGTGCAATCGCTTCTCGACCTGCGCCATGTCGGCGCCAGCCTCGGCGAGACGCTCAAGCCGCTCGGCACACGTACGGCGACTTCCCATAGCGCCGAGATACCCAACGTCGGTCGCAAGAGCAGCCTGAATAGCGGGAACGTCGAACTTGTGGTCGTGGGTAAGCACACAGACCGCGTCTCGCTGACCTAAACGATCGCCAACCTTTTCAAGATATCGATGGGGCCAATCGACAACGACTTCGTCGGCCGAAGGGAACCGACGCTTGGTGGCGAAAACCTCTCGCGCGTCACAGACCGTGACTCGGTAGCCCATGACCTTGGCGACCTTCACGAGCGATCCAGTGAAATCCACCGCTCCGAAAATCAACATCTGTGGAGGTGGAGCAAACGATTCAATGAAAATCGAAACCGCGTCTTCACGGGCCTCACCATGAGGGCCGTAGTGGCGCACTCCGCTTCGGCCACCAGCGAGTTCGCCAATGGTGTCTCGAATGACAACTCGATCAAGATCGGCGTCACCAAGAGTGCCTGTCGGCTCAATCCCGTCGCCGACGATGACTTTGGAACCCACGTGATCGCCTTCAATCACTGTCGCTATAGCGATAGGTCGATGGTCGTTGACCGCTGCACGCCAAAGTTCATAGATCGATTCGGACATTTCGTTCACCAATCCAAAGGTTCGATGAACAGATGGATGGTCCCACCACAAGTAAGACCGACGGCGAATGCCTCGTCATCGCTATAACCAAAGGTGACGACGCGACGATCACCCGTTGCGAGAATGTCAAGAGCTTCGGAAACCACCGCACCTTCGACACAGCCACCTGAAACGGAACCAGCAACCTCACCAGTATCGGCAACAGCCATCGACGCGCCGGGAAGCCTTGGACCCGAACCTTCGATGTCCACGACACGAGCGAGTGCAACACGATGACCAGCGCGACGCCAGCGATCAATGTCGTCCATGATTTCCTTCATCGGGTCACCTCCGCGGGACTAGACGCGGATCTTGATCGTACGGGTCCTGAACGGCCACTTGAGAGTATGGATGAGAGACGATCAAGTGCACCAAGAGAATGGCCCTCGATGAAATCGTCGACGTGTGGCAATGCGGCTGCCATGCCTCGAGCCAACGGCGCGTAGCCATCAGAAGCCTTCAACGGATTCACCCAAACAATCCGGTGAGCCACGCGCGACAGCCGGGCCATTTCGCTTGCTAAGCGTTCCGGTTCTCCGCGATCCCAACCATCGGACAGGATGACGACGACTGCGCCGCGAGCCATGCCGCGCGTACCCCAATCATCGTTGAACTGCTGAAGACCTTCACCGAGGCGCGTGCCACCCGACCAGTCCTCGACCGAATCAGCCGCGCGCTGCAGTGCTTGATCGGGATCGCGGATATCGAGTTCCCGAGTCAGTCGAGTCAGACGTGTGCCCAACGCAAATGCCTCAACTCGACTGCGAGCCGACACCGCTGCATGTGCGTAGCGAATCAGTGAGCGGCTGTAGGCAGCCATCGAACCACTGATGTCAGCAATAATCACGACCCGGCGGGCCACACGGGTGCGCTGCAATGTTCGTCGATTGATGGGTTCCCCTCCGGTGCGGAGCGACTCGCGAACGGTACGGCGAAGATCAGGGGCACCAGAGGATCGTTTCGATGGACGCCGCCGACGCGACCGGCGCATCGTCGCAGTCAGACGCATGTCTGCGATAAGACGATCAACCTCCAAGCGTTCTTCGTCGTCAAGATCGGCGAAATCCATAGAACGAAGCGTTTCCGTTCGACTGAAACGAAGGACAGCGCCGTCGTTGGTCTCGATCTCTGCGAAGTCAGCCTGCTCGCCATCGAGCCTCTCGTCATCGTCGACGAGGAGCGGTTCGGGCGAACGTGACACCGCCTCGGTTAGCCCAACTTCGGTGCCAAGTATCCAATGCCGGAAAACGCGGTCGTACAACTCGATATCGATTGGCGAATGCGTCAACGTCGCTCGGCCACACCAATACAGGGATCGAAGATCGCTACCGACAATCGCCACTGCCTCAGTGAACGTAATCAGGTTTCCGACTGGCACCGAGAGACCTGCCGTTCGCAGCAACTCAACGAGTCCCAGGATTCCGTCTTCGTCCATTGCGGTCACTCAGTCGGCATTCGTGGCGGATTCGACCAACGTGTCGATCCCACGGGCACGAACTCGATCAGCGTCTTCGCGATATTTCACTACTGCACCAAGAGATGCTTCAACAGATGCTGCATCAAGCTCAGTGCGACCCAACGCCGTGAGAGCCATTACCCAATCGATTGTCTCGGCAACACCAGGCGGCTTGAACAAACCAATTGACCTGAGTTCAGAGACCAACCGCGAGACCTGACGAGAGAGAAGTTCGTTTGCTCCAGGAACGCGCGATTGAACAATCGCTATCTCGCGCTCAAGATCGGGATGCTCAACCCAGTGGTACAAGCAACGGCGCTTGAGCGCATCGTGCACATCACGGGTGCGGTTTGAGGTGATGATCACAATTGGCGGAACTGTTGCTCGAAAGGTACCGAGCTCGGGGATCGTCACCGCGTTGTCGGCAAGAACTTCCAGCAGAAATGCCTCGAACTCGTCATCAGCTCGATCAAGCTCATCGATGAGCAGAACTGGCGCAATGTGGTGACGATCAGAGATCGCATCGAGGAGAGGACGGCGCACCAGAAACCGTTCGCTGTAGAGCTCATTTTCGATAACAGCAACATCGGAGCTAATTGTTCCGGCCGCCTCAGCAGCACGAAGATGGAGCAGCTGTCGGGGGTAATCCCACTCGTACAGCGCTTGCGATGCGTCGAGCCCTTCGTAGCACTGGAGTCGAAGTAACTCGCCTCCGGTGAGCGCGCTAAGCGCCTTTGCCACTTCGGTCTTCCCAACACCGGGTTCCCCTTCGAGCAACAGGGGGCGCCCCATCGTCAGAGAAAGGAAGATTGCGGTCGCCAAACCCTCGTCGGCCAGGTATCCGTTGGCGGCAAGACCGGAGACAACGTCAGCGACAGATGCGGGGGTAGCGGAACTCACAATCGGCAGGCTACCGGTGGTCGCCTCGTACCTTCGAAGTGAACCTCAGGCGGTGGCCCAGACAATGACTTCGGCGCCTTCTGGGCCCGCCATGATCGTGTGGGAGCCCTCATTGGTCAGGCGAAGGGCATCACCCTCACCAAGTTCTTCGGACTCGTTCAGCATTGCCGAGCCGAGTGCCACGAAGAGGTGAACATGGGGCGCAACGGGGATCGATGCGGATTCACCCGCCTTGAGCCGTCCCGCGTACATCACGGCATCACGCTGATTGATGACAATGACCGCGCCACTGCCTGGACCACCAGCGATCGCAACAAGACCGCCCGCATCCAACAAGTGGCCGACCTCTTGCTGTTCGTATCCCGGCTCGATGCCCTGTGTGTCCGGCGGTACCCACATCTGCACAAAATGTGCCTCGACGTCGGGGCTGGGATTGTGTTCCGAATGACGAATACCGGTGCCTGCAGACATGCGCTGGGCAAGTCCGGGGCGAATGATGCCGTGGTTGCCGAGGGTGTCGGAATGTTCAACTTCACCTGAAAGCACCCAAGTGATGATCTCCATGTCGGCGTGACCATGCGTACCGAAGCCCGTTGCGGGTGCAACTCGATCGTCATTACTTACGAGCAAGAGTCCATGACCAGTGTTTGCGTGATCGACATAGGAGCCGAAACTGAAACTGTGCTTTGAATCAAGCCAACCGATCTGAGTTTCGCCTCGACTTGCTGCGGTACGGATCTCGATTGTCACGATTCGCTCAGCCTCTCAGAAACAAAAAATAGAAGAAGAGAAACATCCCAACAGTTACCCCTACCGACGCGACGAGGGTCCATTTCGCTGAACTTTGCCAACGTTGCTTGGCTGCAGGTTCTTGGCGTGGTTTGGGGTTGATTGGTTGCGTCATCGTCTTGAATTCAGCTCACAGTCCGGTGACGGCGCGCCAGACGCGCTCGGCGGTATACGGCATATCGAGGTGCGTGACACCAAACGGTGACAGTGCGTCGATAACCGCACTCTGAACTGCAGGGGTGCCGCCAATTGCACCCGATTCGCCGATGCCCTTTGCGCCAAGAGGATTCACCGGCGAAGGGGTTTCGAGAGGAACGAGATCGAAACTCGGGAACTCGGCTGCCGAACCAAACGCATAATCAGCAAAGTTCGAGGTCTGCGGATTTCCGTCTTCGTCGTACATCATGTGTTCAAACAGCGCCTGTCCCACACCTTGCGCAATACCACCGTGACGCTGACCTTCGACAATAAGAGGGTTCAAGATGCGTCCCGCATCGTCACAGGTCACGATGCGACGCAATGTGACCTTGCCGGTTTCAGTATCGACCTCAACCTCGGCCACATGTGCACCAAACGGGAACGTTGCATTCTCGGCACTGAAGGTAAGTGAGGCTTCGATTGGTAGCCCCATCGCACCAGCACCGATGGGGTCAACAATGTCGCCAGCTGTTCCGACCTCGGCCCAAGTTTTGGAAACACTCGGAGTGCCAGCGACGTGAAACACCCCACGATCCATATCGAGTTCGATGTCGGCCACATTCGCTTCGAGAAGTTCGGCTGCAACCTGGCGAGCTTTGTCGACAACCTGCTCAGTTGCGGTCCAGACCGCCGAACCACCCAACTGCAACGAGCGGGAGCCCATCGTGCCCACACCTTCGGCAACGCGGTCGGTATCGCCGGCAACAACTTCGATGGCATCCATCGGAATTCCAGTGAGATCGCTGGCAAGCATCGCCCACGCGGTGTTGTGACCCTGGCCGTGCGATGAGGAGCCGGTGTACACCGTGAGTCCACCGTTCTTGCCGAGGACAACCTTGGCGAATTCACCATGGCTACCGGCCGGACCAGCAGTGATCTCGACATACACACAAACACCAATGCCAAGTTGCACCGGATCGCCTGCTGCACGACGAGCAGCTTGTTCGGCACGTAATCCTTCGTAGTTAGATTCGGCAAGTGCGAGATCGAGCGCGGCCTGGTAGTTGCCACTGTCGTAGATGGCGCCGGTTGGCGTGGTGAAGGGAAATGCATCGGCAGCGATGAGGTTGCGTCGACGCACCTCAACCGGGTCCATGCCGATTTCGGCAGCGAAGAGGTCGAATGCTCGTTCGATGGCCGCAGTCGCTTCGGGACGACCTGCACCGCGATAGGCCTCAATCGGCGTGGTGTTTGTCATCACCGACTTGGTATTGCATTCGACCTTCGGGATGTCATAGGTGCCCGGAGCCATTGTGCGAGTCATGAACGGGAGGAATGTGCCCATACCCGGATACGCGCCGACGTCCTGCAGGACGGTGAGCCGATAGGCCTCGACCTTGCCGTCTTTCGAGCCCCCGATTTCGATCTTGTGAACCTGGCCGCGGCCATGCGGCATCGACACCATTGACTCGCTACGTGACTCGGCCCAGCGGATTGGTCGGTTGACTTTGCGCGAAACCCACGGCAGCAAAAGTTCATCGGTCTGAAGATTGATCTTGGCGCCAAACCCGCCACCAACAGCAGGAGCAATCACATGGACCTGCTGCGGCTCGAGTTCATAAACGCCAGCAAGTTTGCCCTTGACCGAATGTGGAGCTTGGGTGGACACCCACGCGATCAGGCGACCTTCGTGCCACACGACCGCGACACCGCGAGGTTCAAGTGGGGCAACGGCCACGCGCTGATTGACGATGTCGCGCGTGACGACAACTTCGCAACCGTCGAATAACTCTTCGGTAAAGCCAAACGGAACTTCGAGCGCCGTGTTTGAACCGTGCTCAGGATGAAGCAGTACCTGATCGGTCGCGGCAAACACCGGATCGACAACTGCGTCGAGTGGATCGAAATCGACAATCACGAGTTCAGAGGCATCCTCGGCGGCGGCCGCAGATTCAGCAACGATGACCGCAATTGCTTCACCGACGTAACGGACAACATCGGTTGCGAGCCATGGCCGGGCGAGGATGTCCGGAATCATGCCGGGAATAGCAGGAGGTGGTGCAGAAAGGTCACCGGACTCAGCGACATCGGCAGCGGTGAACACGGCAACGACCCCTGGCGCAGCGAGTGCTTCAGAAACATCAAGTTCGGTAATGCGCGCATGAGCGATTGTCGATCGAACAAAATGCGCATGGAGCGCTCCTTCAAGCAGTGGCTCTTGAAGATCGGCGGTGTACTGGGCGCCGCCAGTCAGAAACAGCGGGTCTTCCCGACGCTGTACACGGGTTCCCATCACGCTCATGTGGTTCACTCCCCCTCGAGGTGCCGTTGCGGCAATGAGAGGTTAGTGGACGTCTGTTGGAAACCTTCTCAGCGGGTGAGCGAGGAACCCAAACCCTCGAACGGCCATGCGTCGGGGACTCGGACCGGATCTTGAGCCTCGGGAAGAATGTGGTACACCTCTTCACCGGCCTTGGCGTAGCCATACTGCTCACGGGCGATGCGTTCAATCTCCGCATCGGTCTTGAGAGCATCGGCTTGGGCCTGCGCATCAGCATTGGCCTGATCGATTTCTGCCAATCGCTGCTCAACTGTCGCAGCAGTTCGGCGCTGATCAAGCAACGTGCGTGTTGGAGCAAGAAAGGCAACCACGGCAACCGTCAGGATCACCAAAATGATCGGCGTGACAACCCATGTGGATCGGGCCAGCAACGAACGCTGCGGTTTGGCGTGTTTGGGCCCCGAAGACTTCGCGGGCGCGTTGGAGCGCTTCCGCGACGCGGACGACTCCGCGCGTGATCGACGGGGAAGACGAGCCATGGCTAGCGGCCAACCTGCTTGATGGCTGCAGCACCCCAGTAGGCCGCAGCATCGCCGAGATCGTCTTCAATGCGCAGCAGCTGGTTGTACTTGGCCACACGATCGCTTCGAGCCGGAGCACCGGTCTTGATCTGCCCGCAATTGGTTGCAACAGCAAGATCAGCGATTGTGGTGTCTTCGGTTTCACCCGAACGATGTGACATAACGGCGGTGTAGCCCGCACGGGTCGCCATAGCAACAGATTCGAGGGTTTCTGTGAGCGAACCGATTTGGTTGACCTTTACCAGAATCGAGTTTGCGACACCTGCTTCGATGCCCCGAGACAACCGCTCGACATTCGTGACGAACAGATCGTCCCCTACCAACTGGACCTTGTCGCCGATTGCTGCAGTCAGTTTGGACCAGCCATCCCAGTCTTCTTCCGCCATACCGTCTTCGATCGAGACAATTGGGTACTTCGAGACGAGTTCTTGGAGATAGCCAACCATTTCCGCCGGAGCCAGTGATCGGCCTTCGCCGGCGAGGACGTAGTTGCCGTCCTTGTAGAACTCGGTGGAAGCAGCATCGAGGGCAATGGCAATATCAGTGCCAGGCGTGAATCCAGCTTTCTCGATCGCTTCAAGCAATAACTTCACCGCGTCTTCATTTGAGGCGAGATTCGGAGCGAATCCGCCTTCGTCGCCGATCGCAGTAGAGAGATCGCGGTCGTGGAGAACCTTCTTGAGCACGTGGTAGGTCTCGGCGCCCCAGCGCAGTGCCTCGGAGAACGACGCTGCGCCCACAGGCATGATCATGAATTCTTGGATATCGACGTTGTTGTCGGCATGCTCACCGCCATTGAGCACGTTCATCATCGGGACGGGAAGCACATGTGCATTCACGCCACCGACATAGCGGTAGAGCGGCACAGCAAGTTCATCGGCAGCGGCTCGCGCTACGGCAAGCGATACACCAAGGATCGCGTTCGCGCCAAGGCGGCTCTTGTTATCAGTGCCATCAAGTTCGAGAAGGACTCGATCAATATCACGCTGATCAAGGGCATCGAAACCGACGAGGGCGTCGTAGATCTCGTCGTCGACATGGGCAACAGCATCAAGCACACCTTTACCCATGTAGCGGCCTTCGCCATCGCGCAGTTCAACGGCCTCAAACGCGCCGGTCGATGCACCAGAGGGAACTATCGCTCGACCATTCGCACCAGATTCGAGGATGACTTCAACCTCGACGGTCGGGTTACCGCGGCTGTCGAGGACCTCGCGGCCAGCGATGTGTTCGATGATGCTCATGGGATCGGGGGCTCCTCGTCAATGGGGCTTGGGTGGAAGTTTTCCACGTCGACGCGCGAGCAGTGGGGACGGTCAGAGATCCGCGCGCACACCTAGTTCAGCACTCCGAGCGGCATCGCGGTAGTTCACCGCTGCTGCGCGCAGTGCCGTCTCGGGATCAATCCCAGCACGCCGGGCCTCATCGACGATAGCGAACAGCAGCGCGCCGGTGGTTTGATCATCGATCGACGCCCCAAATTCCCGAAGTGTCGCCTCGATCGACTCCGGGACAGGCAAAGCGCTCGGATCAAGGCCCGTAAGCGATCCAGCCTTCTTTTGAATCTTGAGTGCGTAGAGCAATGCGGGAATCGCGTCGGGAACGCCATCGAAGACGCTCTCGCGACCCTTTTCTTCCTTCTTGATCTGTTCCCAGTTACTCACCACTGCGTCAGCGTCCTCAGCCTCGACGTCACCAAAAACATGCGGGTGACGAGACCGCAATTTGTCGTGAACGTTGAGAGCGACATCAGCAATCGTGAACTGACCTTCTTCCGATGCCAACTGACTATGGAAGAGCACCTGGAAAAGCAGATCCCCAAGTTCTTCTTCCAAATGTTCATAGCCAGTGCCGGCGTCGACATCGAGATGATCGATGGCTTCAAGGAGTTCGTAGGACTCTTCAAGGAGATGACGACGAAGAGACTCATGAGTTTGCTCACGGTCCCAAGGACATTCGGAGCGCAATACCGCGACCAGTTCTGCGAAACGAACCAATTCTTGGGCGACCGGGGCAGAGAGTTCGGGAAGAAAAATCGAGGTGAGATGGTCAGCCGCTATTCGATCGATTTCTGTCCAAGGAATTTCTTCGACAACTTCATCAGGTAGCCCTAGTCGTTGCAGCACCGTCACGGTGGCATCGGCCCCAAGACACGAATTGATTCCGGCATCGAGCGCGAGTTTCACGTCGGAGAGCACCTCGGCCGAGTCGCATTGCGCCACCAAGAGTGGGCCGCGCTCCCCCGCTGCTTCGACGGCGAATCGATGACCATCGATGATGCGCACGCCAACGGAGACAGGATCGATTCCCAAACGAGCCCATGTGAGATCGAGGAACGAAAGCGCGGGAATGATTTCAACCTCGCAACGAGAATCAGCCAGGAGGAGCTCCACCGTGTGCTCGGCCACAATCGGCGAACCAGGAACGGCATAAAGGACTTCACCTGTCTCGGTCGCAGCCGCGATCAATCGTTCGACGATCTCGGGGTAGACCTCGTCGATAGAAGCCGCTGTTTCATAGACATCGTCGAATGACGTCGCCGCTTCCATCACGACCGCAGCTGGGTGTCGACGTGTTCGAACGAATTGCGTTGCGATCGTGTCGATCGACTCACGAGTACCGAGAGTCAGGAGTTCAACATCGCCAGGCCCGAGCCCAACGATGACAACTCGAGGCATCATCGGCGAGTGCAGATCACTGCAACGGAAGTCCGGCGACCGTGGTGGAGGTGGCGCCTGAGGGAGCAATGATTTTCGCTGTCGCTGCGTCAAACTGACCGTACCGAGGGTTAACCGACACGTTTACCGTTGAGGCGATACGCATCAGTTCAGCGCCGACAATCGCGTCGGCATTGTCAACAACAGACTGCTTCAGCGAATCCTTCAGTTGTTCAAACGTCAACTTGCCACGAGCCGTTACGAGAAGAATGTGATACCCAAACCTCGTCTTCACCGGTTCACCCACAACCCCAACTGGCTGCGCCCAAGCTGCGTCATCGAATTCCGTCACATAGGAACCCTTTGGGCTGCACGGAAGCGCTCCACCTGAGGTCGCTGATCCGGGATCTTGCGACTTCGCTGCAGCGATCTCGGCAAAGTTTGATGTTCCATTGATCTGCGACTGGATGTCTTTGATCGATGTCAGAGCGGTCGCGTACTGAGCGTCGGTCGGAACTGCGTTTCCTGAACCCGAACCCGCGAGTACAAGGATGTGGCTCGCGCATACGAGATCCTCTTGATACTGATCCTTCGTTGCCTCATAAAGACTACGAAGACCATCGTCGGTTTGGGCTTCAGCAATAACTGCTGCTCCCAGCACGCTCTGAGCGGCCACACCATCGATAAGCGTCTGCTGGTAACTCACCGGAAGTTCATTGAACACTGAGGTGCCAGAGCCGTTGGTGAAGTTCTGCTCGAGCAGTTTCCTTGCATCCGCTCGATCAGCATCGGTCACGGTGAGGCCGCGTTCGTCGACACCAACCTGGGCGAGCTGGAGACTCAACTGATCGTTTAGGAAGGCAGACGTGTAGGAGGTCGCCCACGAGTTGCCATCGGCCGACTTGAGCTCACTGGCTCCACCTGAGGTCGAGTACACCTTTGCAAATGCCTCTATCTGCGACTGGAATTCTGAATCGGAAAGTATCCAGTCGTTCACGGTCAGTGCGGTTGGGTTTACCGCCGAACATGAACTGCCCACGAGGGAAAGCACGAGGGCGAGGAGGATGGCGGTGATGGAGATAGTGCGCGTCGTCTTCACAAGGTTGCTCACACTAACGGAGCCAGCAGAGGGCCTGAGAGTCAGCCCTCGTCCTCAGGTACGAGGTCGGCCAGCGCCGAGACGAGGTCGTCAAGGATCGACACTGCCGAGTTCAGGTGAAGCTGCAATTGCTGCGGCTCGGGCTTATACACCGACCCTTTGTAGAGGCGATCAAGACGGATCGTGGCGGAAGTCCGAAGGGCCAACGGTGAGATCCGGGCCACAAACTTCGGCCCGCCAAATCCTGGCCCCTTGGTCACGGTGACGTCGGTAACCCCGGTTCTGACGCACTCCGCCCGAAGGCGGGCAACCTCAAGGAGCGCTTCGGCATCTTCGGGCACCGGTCCGTAGCGGTCTTCCCACTCGGTCCGAATATCGGCAACTTCAGCAGCCGAGATCACCGCGGCAAGACGCCGATAGGCCTCGAGCCGTAAGTCTTCACGTTCGACATAGGAAGCAGGTAACGAAGCATCGACCGGTAACTCGAGCTTGATTTCGGCCGGTTCGGGAATCGGCTCGCCCTTTAACTCCGCCACTGCTTCGGTAACCATCTGGCAATAGAGGTCGTATCCGACAGACGAGATGTGGCCACTTTGTCCGCTGCCAAGCAAATTGCCCGCCCCTCGAATTTCGAGGTCGCGCATCGCGATACGGAAACCAGAGCCGAGCTCGGTCGCTTCTCCGATCGTGCGCAGTCTCTCGAAGGCTTGTTCGGTAAGCGCTCGCTCCGGAGGAAAGAACAAATAGGCATACGCGCGACTTCCTGAACGTCCGACGCGCCCACGAAGCTGGTGAAGTTGGCCAAGCCCAAGGAGATCGGCACGATCAACTACCAAGGTGTTGACCGTTGGCATATCAATACCTGATTCGATGATGGTGGTACAGACGAGTACATCGAATGCGCCTTCCCAAAAATCGAGAACAACTTTCTCGAGCGTTCCTTCGTCCATCTGTCCATGAGCAACAGCTATCCGCGCTTCAGGTACGAGCTCACTAAGGTGCGCCGCAACGCGCTCGATGTCCTGCACACGATTGTGCACAAAGAAGACTTGACCTTCGCGGAGCAACTCACGCCGTATTGCTTCGACCACTGCGCGCTCGTCGTATTCACCGACATACGTGAGAATCGGCTGACGTTCGCTCGGCGGCGTATTCAATAAGGTGAGATCGCGAATACCCGTGAGACTCATCTCAAGTGTTCTCGGAATTGGCGTGGCCGTAAGCGTGAGTACATCGACACCAACTTTGAGTCCTTTGATGGATTCTTTGTGTGAAACGCCGAATCGCTGTTCTTCATCGACAACTAAGAGCCCGAGATCTTTGAAGGCCAACCCATCAGCAAGGAGCCGGTGCGTTCCAATCACAACATCGACATCGCCGGTTTCGAGATCGGCAATCACTTTTTTGGCCTGCGCATTCGTCAAGAAGCGGCTGAGCATTTCGACTCGAACCGGATAACCAGCGAATCGTTCACTAAACGTCTGTAAATGCTGTTGCGCAAGAAGTGTTGTCGGCACCAGCACTGCTGCTTGTTTTCCGTCCTGGACCGCCTTGAAGACTGCTCGCACTGCGACTTCAGTCTTTCCGAAACCAACATCGCCGCAAACGAGTCGATCCATCGGAGACTCACCTTCCATATCCGCTTTCACATCGGCGATAGCAATCTTCTGATCGGGGGTGAGTTCGTAGGGGAAGGACTCTTCGAGTTCATGCTGCCATGGGGTATCAGGAGCGAACGCGTGACCGGGAGCGTGAATCCGCTTTTGGTAGAGAACCACGAGTTCCTGCGCGATCTCGGTGACCGCTTCGCGCACCCGAGCTTTGTTTTTTTGCCATTCACCTCCGCCGAGGCGACTCAGGCTGGGAGAATCGCTACCAGTGAAAGGCCGCACCGCATCGACTTGATCGCTTGGAACATACAGACGGTCGTCACCTCGATATTCAAGAAGGAGATAGTCGCGCTCGACTCCACCGATTGCGCGCTTGACCATTCCCCCGTACCGACCTACCCCGTGCTGATAATGCACGACAAAGTCTCCGGGTGCGAGGTCGTCGAAATGCCCTTGAGCTACAGCCTTACGCGGCCGTGCACGGCGATGAGCGCGACGACGGCCGGTGACATCAGATTCAGCGAGAAGTGCAAGTCCGATCTGCGGCAACCGAACCCCACGCTCGAGTGGCGCAACAACAACGTGTCCACCTGGGGTCGAAAGGTCTTCACGTCCGCGTTCATCAAATGAAAGGTGAATTCCTTGATCGCCGAGCAACGTCACTAACCGATCGGCTGAACCGCTTCCGTCAGCAGCTACGACAACCGTTGCACCATCAGACAGCATCGAACGTAATTGTTCGACGAGGAGGTTTCCGTCGCCGACAACGGGATCCCAACCCGATGCTCCGACGACCGGCGTACTGGGCGCATCGGGAACATCAAGCACTGTCCACATTGGTGCTCCCGTGCGGCCAAGAAGACGTTCAAACGGAACATGCAACTGAGGAAAGGATCCTTCCGCCCCCCATGTTCGCGAGAGCGACTGCTCGAGGTCTTGCTCCTCAGCGAGGATGTCTCCAGCGCGATCGCGCATGCGTCGCGGTTCGATCAGCAGAATTTGTGCGTCATCTCGAAGTAGATCAAAAAGAACATCCGGGTCATCCGCGTTGTCATCGACCAACCATGGCAACCAACTCTCCATACCATCGAACATCTGGCCCTCAGAAAGTCGCTCCCACTGCTCCCGCCCCCAGGGCTGGGCTCCGACGAGGGCTGCAGCACGTTCACGCACTTCCTCGGTGGGAAGGAGTTCTCGACAGGGAAAAAAGGTTGCTTCCGCCACTGAAACGGTTGCTCGCTGATCGGCAATCGAAAACTCGGTGAGGCGGTCAACTTCATCGCCCCACAGATCAATACGAATGGGTGCATCAGCCGTGCTTGGGTAGATGTCGACGATTGAGCCGCGCACCGCAACCTCGCCACGATGTTCCACCTGGACTTCGCGTCGATAGCCGAATCTCACAAGTTGCTCGATGAGTTCAACAGGATCAGCAACGTCGCCAACACCAATTGTGATGGGTTCGATTTCACCGACGTGAGGGCCTAGACGCTGGACAAGCGCGCGGACCGGAGCCACGATCACTGCTGGGGCTCGTTCGGGTTCGTGGAGTCGCCACAGCACCCGTGAGCGCCGGCCCATCGTGTCGATCGCGGGACTCACCCGTTCGAATGGGAGTGTTTCCCATGCGGGGAATAGCTCCACCTCATCGGGACCTAGAAACGCAGCGAGGTCACGCACGAGACGCTCAGCTTCTGCGGTTGTAGGTACGCCCACCACCACTGGTCGACGCTCAGCCCGCTCAACCAGTGAGGAAATCGTGATGGCTCGGGCTGGTTCCGGGATGACGATGGAGCCTTCACGACGTCCCAAGATCGAGATGAGCGCAGGCTCATCGGCCATCATCGGGATCAGATCGGACAGAGCCATGGGACCTCAGGACACGCGCGTACGCCCGGCACAGAGTGTGCCGGGGGTGAGGGTTGAAGGCTAGCCACCCGCTCGGCTGACACCTTGCTCACCCGCCTGGCCTCACCCGTCACTTGACCTGTTCAGGTTTCGGCACTGGGATTCGGGTCACCGGTGATTGCGCTTAGTGACCCTGCGGGTGTCAACTACATAGGCCATGACAACTCCAACTGCGAGTCCCTCCCCCGACGGCCCGGTGCCACTACCGCCCTCTTCTCGAACACCGATCCCTGAAAGTCGGATGTTTCGATTGAAGAACCGAATGCTTGGTCGCCCACTGAACACCGACCAACTCGAACACGAACGACTCGGCAAACCGACGGCGCTCGCAGTCTTTGCCTCGGACAACCTTTCATCAGCTGCGTACGCAACAGAAGAGATCCTCCATACCTTGCTGCTCGCAGGCATTGGCCTTGTTGCATTCCAATTCGTAATGCCAATCACTTTCGCAATGATCGGTGTATTGATCATCCTGATTTTGAGCTATCGGCAAACGATCAAGGCCTATCCGTCCGCCGGCGGCGCCTACATCGTTACCAAAGACAATCTTGGCGTGCTTCCTGCTCAAGTGGCCGGCGTTTCTCTGCTTACCGATTACATCTTGGTGGTTGCCGTTTCGGCGTCGGCCGGAACCGCTGCCCTCTACTCCGTTTTCTCAGAGCTCTATCCCTACCGAATCTTCATCGCTCTCTCCTTCATCACAATTGTTGCGCTCGGCAACCTCCGAGGTGCGAAGGAATCAGGACGCATTTTTGCCGTCCCGACCTACGCGTTCGTCGTCGCTATGGCCCTCATGATCGGCTACGGGCTGTTTAAGGCAGGATTCGGTGGCGGCCTTGATCAGATTTCTATCGAGGAGATGAACCCTGAACAGGCGCACGAAGCAGTCGGCATGAGTGCGGTTGGATGGTTCCTCATCCTGCACGCGTTCGCCTCGGGTGGCGCCGCTGTTACGGGCGTTGAGGCTATTTCCAATGGCGTTCCCGCCTTTCGTGAACCATCGTGGAAAAACGCGGCACAGACACTTGTCATCATGGGAACGATGCTCGGACTCATGTTCGTCGGCATTTCGTGGCTCGCCTCGGAACTCCACACCATTCCTGTGGCGGGCAAGACCGTCATTGCCCAGATCGCCGAGGGCGTGTACGGCAGTTCTGGACTTGGCCGACTGATGTTCGTCTTTACGCAGTTCGCGACGATGTTTATCCTGATCATGGCCGCCAATACAGGGTTTGCCGACTTCCCTCGGCTCGCCAGCTTTCAAGCCGAAGATTCATTCATGCCGCGACAGTTGACTAAACGCGGTCATCGACTGGTGTACAGCAACGGAATTTTGACGCTCGCCGCTATGGCTGCCGTACTCGTCATCATTCTTGGCGCCAGCGTGAGTCGCCTCATCCCGCTTTATGCAATCGGCGTATTCCTCAGTTTCACCTTGTCCCAGGCGGGCATGGCCCGTCGCCACATCCGCTTGAAGGAGCAAGGATGGAGGACCGGGCTCTTGATTAATGGGGTTGGAGCGGTAGTGACTGCGGTCGTTACGGTGGTCATTAGCGCAACCAAATTCCTTGACGGCGCGTGGGTAATCCTTGTGATGATACCAATCTTCGTATGGGTCGTCGTCCGCCTCAATCACCAATACGAGGCGGAAAAGACCGAACTCGCAGAAGACGCGACCCTTGCTGCCACCGCCCCCATCCTCAAGCGTCATGCCGTCGTTGTACTCATCGACAAAATCGATCGCACCTCTGCTCGCGCAATTCAGTACGCCCGCACGCTGCATCCAGATCGACTTGATGCCGTTCACATCGCCGTCGATGAACAACACGCACAAGAACTTTTAAAAGAGTGGAGCAATTTACCGCTCAAGCAAATTTCTCTTGATATTCGCGAATGCCCCGATCGAAGAATCAACCGAACCGTCCTTGAGGTTGTTACCGAACTGGCGGCCGATGGCGAAACCGAAGTGACGGTTCTCATCCCCCGTCGTGAGTACCGCTCGGCATGGCATCGACTCCTTCATGATCACTCCGCCGACGGCATTGCCAAAGCGCTTGCCGACGTTCCGCATGCAAACGTGACCTTTGTTCCCTACCACTTGACGAGAACATCGAAAGGTCAGCACATCCATAAGGTCGAGACCGGTTCGATGTCGGGCACAACAGGCATTCGCCACTGAGATGGGGCTTTTCTCCGGTAGCGCAAAGCGTCTCGAGAAAGAGCGCATTGATCAGACCAAACGACAGTTCGCTGACCTCGGGGCTCGCTCTCTCGCTGGCGTTATGCCGATTGCCGATGTGAAGTGGCGAGAAAAGGTCAAAGTTGCGGGCCGAGTCAAAGCGCTTCGGGTGCAACCGTGGGCTGATCAGGTCGCGAGCCTTGAACTTACGCTTGCCGACGAAACTGGCGGCATCACCGTGGTGTTCCTCGGCCGTCGCACCTTGGGTGGTGTCCACCTCGGCACTCACCTCATCGTCGAAGGCATGACAAGTGAGCACCATCGACTACTTACGATTCTCAATCCTGCCTACCAACTCCTACCTCGTCAGGTTGAGTTGCCGTACTAGGTCCGCCAGGAGCCTACGACGCTCGAGCATTTACGCGGTTCATCGCCGAATCGGGACCATCGCTCACGATGAGTTCAACTGCATCGGCCGCTACTTCAATTGCGACGTCGAGTGCTTCACGATCGGCTTTCCCTACACGTTTCAAGACGTGATCAGCGCCACCTTCTTTGCTCGGCGGTTTCCCCACACCAATCCGGACTCGCACAAACGCGTCATCATGGAGATGAGCTTTGATCGACCGAAGCCCGTTATGGCCTGCCAGCCCACCGCCGATCTTCACGCGAACAATTCCAGTCGGCAGATCGAGTTCGTCGTGAACAATTACCAGTCTTGACGCTTCCTCAATACCGAAACGACGCACAAGTGGTGAGACTGACTCGCCCGAAAGATTCATGAACGTTGTCGGCTTCGCCAGAGCGACACGCTTTTGACCAATATGAACCTCGTCAACAAGCGCGCGTTCCTTGCCCGACTTCAAGCGGCCGTTATGGCGCCGCTCAAGAAGGTCGATAACGGCAAAGCCCACGTTGTGGCGCGTCCCGTCGTATTCGCTTCCTGGATTGCCGAGACCTACGACAAGAACGTCGGCCGGCGTGCCGCGTCGGGGACGAATGCCGCCCCTGCCGCCAAATGCCACTTACTCGGCGTCGCCCTCGGCAGCACCCTCGGCGTCGCCCTCGGCAGCACCCTCGGCCGGCGCGCCTTCGCCAGCTTCACCCTCGGTCGCGCCGTCTTCCACTGAGAAGCGAGTAGCAAGGCCAAGAACCAGCTGGATGCTGTCTTCGATGTCGGTTGTCACGCCGGCTGGAAGGGTGAGCGTCGCAACGGTGATCGAGTCGCCGACGTCGAGGTCGGTGATGTCGATTTCGATAAGGCTCGGAATGTCGGCCGGCTTTGCGGTGACGGTGAGGGACTTGAGCGGCTGATCAACAATGCCTCGACGGCCTTCAACCTTCTTGGCTTCGCCAACGAGGACAAGCGGAACTTCAACGGAAACGCCTGCGTCGGGATCAACACGAAGGAAATCAACGTGCAGGACATTGCGACGAATCGGATGTCGCTGAAGATCTTTGATGATGGCGAGGTCCTTCTGGCCATCAACGTCGAGAGTGATAAGAGCGTTGAGACCAGCTTCGGTCTTAAGCGCACGACGAAGATCGGGCCACGGAACCGAAACAGCAACCGAATCGCGGCCAAGGCCGTAAACGACCGCAGGCACGAGACCGTCGGTCCGCATGCGGGTCGAAGAACGAGAACCGGCACTACGTCCGGTTGAGGCGGTGAGGGTGATGGCCATAATTCGGTGCTCCTGGAGGCAGCGCTGAGGCGCGCCGTCGGCTGACGTTCGTGAAACGGGTGGCAATCCTACCGATCCGCCCCCGAGAAGGCGAACTCGCTCCGAACGAGGGCTCCATCGGTCCACCTACTCCCCTGAGAGATGCGGCCATCGCCCATCATCTTCGCCCGAGAGAACTGATCATCCCTCGTTTCTGGATGCTCAGCTTTGGTTGTGCCCGTCGAAGATTTCGCTGACCGAGGTGTCTTCAAAGACCGCATCGATCGCATCGGCGATGATTCCGGCAACGGAAAGCACTTCGATCTTGTCCGACTGCTTCTCGGGCGGCAGCGGCAAGGTGTTGGTCATCACAACCTTCGAGATACACGAATCGTTCAGCCGCTGAATTGCCGGACCACTAAAGACGCCGTGGGTACAGGCTGCATAGATTTCAGTCGCACCGCGCGCTTTGAGTTGCTCAGCTGCAGCAACGATGGTTCCGCCGGTATCGATCATGTCGTCGATAAGTACGCAAATACGACCATCGACCTCGCCAACCACATCACGAGCTTCGACAGTGTTCTTCAGACCCTTGACGCGCCGCTTGTGCACGATGGCGAGATCGGCATGCAATTGGTTGGCGTATCGCTCAGCGACTTTCACACGGCCAGCATCAGGCGAAACGATCACGAGGTCCTCGCCAAGACCCGCCATGTAATCGACAAGTACGGGCATTGCCGTGAGATGGTCGACCGGACCATCGAAGAATCCTTGGATCTGGCCTGAGTGCAGATCGACAGAAATCAGCCGCTTTGCACCGGCAGCCTTGAACATGTTGGCGATCAACTTTGCCGTGATGGGTTCGCGACCTTCGGACTTTCGGTCCTGACGGGCGTAGCCATAGAAGGGGGCAACCGCAGTAATGCGTTTGGCTGAGGCACGTTTTGCTGCATCGACCATGATCAGTTGTTCCATGATCGCGTCGTTCACGCTCATTCGCCCGGAGCTGACATGCGATTGGATGATGAATACGTCTGTACCGCGGACTGATTCTCCGAATCGAGTATGAAGTTCGCCGTTCGCGAATTCGGCAAGATTCGCATCGCCCAGTTCAACACCGAGGCGTTCGGCAATCTCTTCTGCGAGCGGAAGGTTGGCCCGACCGGAGACGATATGCAGCCGCTTCTTGGTGACGAGTTCCATTCGGTTTCTTTCGCCGGCTCTTTGATTGGTCATTCTGATGTCGAAGTGTAGAACGGTCCGGGACTCGCCCCGTCAGAAATCACGGCGCCTTCCTCGATGACAGCAAATGGTCCGAGGCGAACGTCGTTTCCAATCTCAGCGCCTCGACCAACAGAATTCTCGACAACTGATCGAGCCCCAACCCGACAATCGACAAGTCGAGTGTTTGGTCCGATCTCGGTTCCGGCGCCAATCACACAGGAACCTTGAAGGATCGTGTCGGGGAAAAGAGTGACATCGGCCGCGAGTTCGACTGTTGTGTCGACGTAGGTCCGGCCAGGGTCGACCATTGTGACGCCTTTGCGCATCCAGGCTTCGTTGGTCCGCCGGCGTAATTCCGCTTCTGCTGCGGCCAACTGAAGGCGATCATTGACGCCATTGGTATCTGCAGGATCGGCCGCAATCACTGCTGAGACCCTGTAGCCCGCGCCGGCAAGCACCTCGACGACATCGGTGAGGTAGTACTCGCCCTGCGCATTTTCAGGCGTAATGCGTCGAAGCGCTGGGCCAAGCACGCTGGCCCGGAAGCAGTAGATCGACGTGTTGACCTCGGTGATGGCCAATTCAGCCTCGGAGGCATCGGACTGTTCGACGACTCGTTCGACGCGATCATCACGACCGCGCACAACTCGGCCATAGCCGGTTGGATCGGCGACTCGGGCAGTGAGGAGTGTGCACGCCGCATCAGTTTGTTGATGCATGTCGAGAAGCGAGGTGATTGTTTCGCTGCGAAGCAAGGGCGTATCGCCGGGCAGCACGATGATGTCGGCATCGAGGTCATCGAGTTCCTCGGGACTAAATGCGGTCAGAGCAACGCCCACTGCATCGCCAGTACCCCGCTGCACTTCCTGCTCCACGAATTCGAGCGGGACATCGGGAGCAGCGTCAAGAAGTTTCTTGGTCACCCGCTCGGCACCGTGACCGACGACAACCACCGCACGGCGGACCTGAGCGCCAGCCAGTGAATCCAAGACGTAGAGCACCATTGCGCGTCCGCACAACAGATGGAGTGGCTTGGGGCGAGCCGAGCGCATACGTGTGCCTTCACCGGCGGCAAGCACAATCGCAGACAGCGGCCTCGGAGACATGCAGACTTTCTAGTACGGTCTGCCTCGCCTTCCGGGGCCTCATCTTCCGGGGCCTCACCTTTCGGGGGTGGTGTAATTGGCAACACGGCTGGTTTTGGTCCAGTCATTCGGGGTTCGAGTCCCTGCCCCCGAGCTTTCCTTTCCTGCCGGGATTCCGATCATCTCCTGATCGGAATCCCGAGCCCTTTCCCGACAGACCCAGCGTGGGTTGTGTCGTTTCGCACCGGAGCACGCCTTACCGCTACAGTCGCTCCGCCATGGGATCTCTCATTAAGAAGCGCCGCAAGCGCATGCGTAAAAAGAAGCACAAGAAGATGCTGAAGCGAACTCGCTTCCAGCGTCGAGCTGCCGGTAAGTGAGCTCAGGCGTCTCTGACGCCCGCTGTGCCATAACGATTCTCGTTGACTCCACCCGGCCCGAGAGCCGGGTGGGTCCGCGTACGGGCCCATATGGCGATGAGACGGCCCGCACCTGCGGGAGCTAGCGAGCAGGGCTGGTGCGTGCAACGACTCGCCCTGGCCCCGGGAACGCTCCCTCGACAAACCAGGTTGATCCTGATCCAGCGAGGCGAGGCTGACGGCCACTGACCGCCGCGAGTTCGTCGCGCCAGCGAACAAGCTCCGGCGCTACCAGCAGCGCCGCTGGTTCCAGATCGTTGCCGTTGGCTCCGGTGGGGCCACCGAGATCGTCCCATGCCTTGTAGACCGCAGGGGTTGAACACATGACTGGTGGTGTGAGCAATGTGAAGGTTCGCTCTTCAAAAGGCAACGGATCGATCTGCTCGCCGATTCCCTGCACCCGCGCTCTGCCGCCCAAAAGACAGAACGCCACATCGGCACCAAGCGTTACCGCCTGAACGAGATCAGTCATGCCCGCCCAATAGAGGATGGCAGCGGCATCGGCCGATCCCCCGCCCAGCCCCGCACCCGCAGCGATCGACTTTTCCACACGCACCTTTGCGTCGCGACCCACCATGTCCAACGCGCGAGTGACGAGGTTGTCGGCACCGAGATCAATGATTTTGCCATCGACGCCAGCGAAGGTCACCGAGGATGGTCCGGCGCTTTCACAATCGACGAAGAGTGAATCACCAAAATCAAGCGACACCATCTCGGCATCGATGAGGTGATAGCCGTCATCGCGCACACCGACCACGCGAAGCGACGTCGTGAGTTTGGCGGGAGCAAAGAGGCGGACCGATTCGGCAGGCACGTCCCCCATCGAATCACGCCCCAGCCAGTACCGCTGCAGTGAGTGCTCCCCATTGGACAACGTCGAGGCGCTCGGGCCGCTCGGATGGGTCGACGCCCGCGGCTTCGAACTGCTCGGTCGTGACCTTGGACGACAGCGACCGGCGAAGCATTTTGCGCCGCTGACCAAACGCGGTGCGAACGAGATCCATCAGGGAATCGTGATCGACGCTGACCACAGGTGCCGACCGGCGCTCAATACGAACCATCACCGATTCCACCCGCGGTTGCGGAATGAAAACCGTTGCCGGGATCCGAGCCGCGATTGAAGCGGTCGCCCAAAGCGACAACTTCACCGAGGGAATGCCATAGGCGCGATCACCGGCGGATGCAGCAAGCCGTTCGCCGACCTCGCGCTGCACCATCACGAGCATGGTTTCGATTTGTGGGACATCGTCAAGAAGATCAAGAACGATGGTCGTTGCAACGTTGTAAGGGAGATTCGCGACGAGGTGCCACTGCTTGTCAGCCGACAAAACCTGTCCCCAATCAATTTCAAGCGCATCGCCGTGGACAACACGAACGCCCAGAGGCTCAACCGTTTCAGCCAACACCGGCAGCAAATGCCGATCGAGTTCGACAGCGACAACGTTTGCTCCAGTCGCTGCAAGTTCGGTTGTCAACGAACCGACGCCAGGACCAATCTCGACAACATTCGAACTTGCGTCGATGCACGCCAACCGCACAATGCGACGGACAGTGTTTGGGTCGGCGAGAAAATTCTGGCCGAGTGCGCGACTTGGCTCGAGGCCATGACGCGCGAGCAACTCCGTGATGTCGCGACGTGTGAGTGTCATGCGATCACCGCGAACCTTCTGCGGAAATCTTCACCGGCAGATACTGCGTGGAGATGGTGAGATTCGCCGAATCGAAAACACACCGAGAACGCCTGGTCTTACTTAGAAGCCCGAGCACCCAGGCCACGCGCTCCACCCGGAGCTGGCGAGAACACGTTCGGCGATAACGATCTGCTGCTCGCGTGTCGCTTCCCACGGGTGAGCGGTGAATTCCTCGCCACCAAAGGCGCGCCATGTCGACCATCCGGGACCGTGGGCGAACTGGAGTCCGCCGCCGTATCCGTTACCGGTATTCGCTGCCCAGTTTCCGCCGGTTTCACACTGCGCAAGGCGATCCCACTGGCTCGGCGACGCTGTGGCGTTACCGGTTGGTGCCGGTGATGTCGTGGCGCGCCTCAGAGTTGTTGTGGTGGTCGGCGCCCGGCGAGGAGCGACTGTTGTCGGAGGGGCCACCGTCGTTACTGGAGCTGGAACCGTGACTGTGACCGGCACAGTGACGGCCACGGTTGTCGTGGTCGAATCTTCCGTAGAGATGGAGGAAACAACGAGGCTCGGATCGGTTGAGCTCGCTGTTTGGGTTGCACCGCTGCTCGGGGAGCGCTGGAACATGTCGATCACCAGCAACGGCAAGCACGCGAGTGTGACCACGAGTGCGATCATCAGTCGGCGTTGCGTCGGGTGCACGGTGGTGTTCAGAACTGCGTCCTTCGTCGAGCAATAGATCCTGGCCACGGCGGAAGGACGCCCTGCGCGATCGCACAGTGCAAACTCCGCCCGGAGCCATCAGATGAACCTAGGAGGGTCATCCGGGACCCGCAACTATCTCCGAGCCCTGGACACTCACTGTTCAACTGCGCGTAACCCCTGCTCAGACCGCCATAGAGGCTTGTCCACAGCTTTGTGCGCTAGAGAAAAACTCGCGAATCCCCTGCTACGGGAGCCGGTACACCATCGCGGCATTTTTCCAGGTGACATTGGCCACATCTTCAATGTCAATTCCTTTGGCAGCGGCAATTGCCGCCCCCACAACGGGAACCAGGGCAGGCCGGTTCGGTTTCCCACGATGGGGTACCGGTGCCAAAAACGGCGAATCAGTCTCGACGAGCAGTCGATCGAGGGGGCAAAGGATGGCCGCGGAGAGCACTTCGGGCGCCCCCGGAAATGTGACGATGCCACTGAACGAGAGCCAAGCGCCGAGTTCAAGACATTTCTGCGCTTCTTCAGGGCCACCAGTGAAGCAATGAATCACCGTGCGAGATGGGACGCCTTCACTCTCAAGGATCGCAAAGGTGTCCTCCCACGCCTCTCGGGTGTGCACCACCAATGCAAGGTCATAGTCATGAGCCAATGCGATCTGCTGGACGAAAACCTCTCGTTGCACCTCACGAGGCGAGTTGTCGTAGTGGTAGTCGAGTCCACACTCCCCCACGGCAACCACGTTGGGGTCGGCAAGCAGTTCAGCGATGCCCTCAATGCCACCGCTCGCGTCGTGCGGGTGGACACCAGCTGTCGCCCAAACATCATCGAACGCGCTCGCAACCTCAATCGCAAGCTTCGATGACACAAGGTCGCAACCGACAGTGATCATTCGCATCACGCCCGCCTCGTGAGCGTCCGCGATGGTGGCTTCGGCCTCGGGCCAACGGTCGGTTCCATCGCCCAAATGACAGTGATCATCAATCCAACGCATTTTGGCTCCGTCAGTCGGCGGCGGGTTTAGCGATACGAGGGAAGAGCCCATCGCCCTTCACGACCGGCAACCCGCCGGGATACCCGCCCCAGGTCGCGCCAGCGACGCCAGCATCGGTAGGCGAACCGGCAAGACCAATGCGTTGCCAGATCTGCACACAGGTTTCCGGCATGGCTGGAGTTGCGAGAATTGAAACGATGCGCAGCACTTCAAGCGCGTCACCCATCACCGCATCAAGAGCGGGACTTGGCTCCATCTTCCACGGTTCATTCGCTTCAAGGTGAGCGTTGGCCGCACCGACAAGGCGCCAAGTTGCTTCAAGGGCGATGCTGGGCGTGATGTTGTTCCAACCAGTGATCGTGTCGGCCAGCGATTGTGCAGCGATATCGGCAAGTGGCGAATCACCGGCAGGAGCGGGTCCAATGCCATCACACTTTTTCCCGACGACTGTCGCGACGCGAGACAACAGGTTTCCGAGATTGTTCGCGAGGTCGGCGTTGTACCGCGTGACCATCGACTCGTAGGAGAAATCACCATCGGGACCGAACGGATTGTCTCGCAGGAAGTGGTAGCGGAAACCGTCGACGCCGAAATCGGCGACAAGGTCGGCCGGGAAAATCTGATTGAGACGAGTCTTTGACATCTTCTCGCCACCTACCAACAAGAAGCCATGCACTCCGAGCTTCTTCGGCGGTTCGATACCGGCCGCAAGACACATTGCCGGCCAATACACGCAATGAAAACGAAGGATGTCTTTGCCCAGAAGATGGTGAACCTGGGGCCACCACTGCGCAAACCGCTCGGAGTCGGCGCCATATCCGACTGCTGTCGCATAGTTAATGAGGGCGTCGTACCAGACGTAGAAGACATGGCCTTCGTCCCATGGAACCGGAACACCCCAAGAGATCGAGGTGCGCGATACCGAGACGTCTTCAAGACCTTGCTTGATGATTCCCAGCGCTTCATTGCGCTTGCCTTCGGGCTGCACGCATCCGGGATTCGCGGCATACCAATCGAGCAACGGCTGTTCAAACTTCGACAACTCAAAGAACCAGTTGTCTTCTTCAAGCCATTCCACTGGTCGTCCGTGGATCGGACAGTTGCCATCGACGAGATCGGCCTCGTTGTAATAGGCCTCGCAGGGCACGCAATAGTGACCGGAATACGAGCCCTTGCGAATCCAGCCATTGTCGAAGATGGCTTGCATGAAGGCCTGCACCGAAGTGATATGTCGTGGTTCGGTGGTGCGAATAAAATCGTCGTTACTGATATTTAGTAATTCCCACACCTCGCGAAAACGCGCGCTTGTGCGGTCGGCTTGTTCTAGAGGGGTAATGCCATTGGCCTCGGCCGAACGTTGAATCTTGAGACCGTGTTCGTCGGTACCCGTGAGAAAGAACGTCGGGTCTCCCGCCAGCCGATGCCAACGGGCCAATGCGTCTGCCGTCACCGTCGTATAGGCGTGCCCGATATGAGGCACATCGTTCACGTAATAGATAGGAGTGGTGACGTAGAAGGGTTGAGGCACAGCGCAAGGCTACGGGGCCGCAGCAATGCCGACGAACCACGAGGACGGAACCTTGCCGCTCGGCCTACAAACGGGTAGCGAGTTACGCGTGTCAGGATTAACTCAGCGGGCCGACTGGCCGATTCGATTGGGGAACTCATGGGACAGCTTGGCGGTCGCGTTGCAGTCATCACTGGCGGCGGTCGAGGAATCGGCGCGGCAATTGCACTTCGCTACGCGGCCGAAGGAGCAACCGTGGTTGTTTCGTCACGCACGGCCTCGGACCTCGAGAACACGCTCAGTATTGCTGGTCTAGGCCCCGACCGAGGCCTGGCAGTGGTGGCCGATGCCACCGATCGCAACGATGCCCGTCGACCAGTGAGCGAAGCACTTGAGCGATTTGGCCGTGTTGACATTCTGGTGAACAACGTCGGCGGGAATGTCGGAAACAATGATCCGTTCCTCGCCAACGACGAAGCGTTTGAGTCAACGCTCGTTCTCTGCCTTACTTCCGCGTGGTGGACCACGAGCGCGGTATTGCCGAGCATGCGAGATCAAGGGTTCGGGCGAATTATCAGCATTGGTTCCGGAACATCGAAGACAACCGGGGCTTCACTCCCCTACACAACGGCAAAGCACGCGCTCGTTGGCTTCACCAAAGAACTCGCGAAGACCGGAGCCCCCTTCGGCATTAACGCGAATCTGCTCTGCCCGGGTTGGACCAGAACCTCACTCGTTGATTTCGAGCGCATCGCAACTGCTCGCGGCACCACTGTTGCGATCGAGGAGGAACGAGCGGCTGCTGACAGCCTTCAGCATCGAGTCCTTGATGCCTCGGAACTCACAGGCATGGCTTCGTTACTCGCGAGCGATGACGGTCGCGGGATCACCGGTCAGGTCATCAGCGTCGACGGCGGTTACAAGGTCTGACCGCTCACCCGAACTGCACTTCACCACGCTGGTCCAGCACATCGAGCGCGCGTTCGTGAAATCCCATTGCACCGGCTCCAACATCGACTAAGTCGGGCCTTGTCGCGTCGTGCAGCGACCGTTGGTAGATGCCTTCGAGCAACACCGCCATGCGGAAGTTGTAGAGCACTTCGTAATAGGAAAGATCTGAGGGAAGTTCCAGATCGCGCTGTTCTCGATAGCGGGCGATCAGTTCAGTCCGGCGCGGCCAACCCGGGCCCACTGTTGCCTTCCCCCAGATTTCGCAGAACCCGATGAGGTCAAGCAGCGGATCACCAATCGTTGCGGTCTCCCAATCGATGATCGCTGCCACCTTGCCCGGGGGTTCTGAAGAAATCAGAGCGTTGAACATATGGAAATCGCCGTGCATCAGTGACGGTTCAAACGATCCAGGCAGGTTTTCCGAAAGAAACTTCGTGACACGGTCAAGCCCCGGAAGCTCTCGGCCGTTGTAGGACGCCAACTGCGTTGTCCATCGCTCAACCTGACGTTCGTGGAATCCATCGGGCTTACCGAAATCGGACAATGAACCCTGCCGCCAATCAAAGTCATGCAGAGCGGCGAGTGCATCGACCATCGCAAATGCGACGCCTGGTTGATCTGCAACCGTGAATGGATCGGGAAGCGGAGGAGCAGGGTTCACTCCGTCAACCTGCTGCATCAAGAAAAACGTGCAACCAAGAACATCGTGATCCTCACACAATGCGACAGTCTCAGGGTGCGGAACTTTGGAACCAGTAAGCGCGTCAAGAATTTGATATTCGCGACGCATCCCTTCATCCGCTCGTTCAATTGCGACAGCAGCAGGGCGACGAAGCACCCAGCGCGATGCTCCGCGATGAACGCTAAACATCGCGTTTGATCGACCTGATGTCAGCGGAGCCACAGTTATCGGCAGACCGACTTCAAGGCCGCAACCGTCGAGCCATGCACCAAGACGTTCAACGTCGACGAGCTCGGAGCCGACGAGGCCTTCGCTCACGAACCGCCACCATCGAGATTGAGAAGTGCTCCCGTCATGTAGGACGACGCGTCCGAGGCGAGAAGCAACGCTGTCCCCAAAATTTCTTCGGGCTGGCCGATATGCCCCACCGAAATCAATTTTGCGACGTGTTCGGCCGCTTCGGGAGTTGGGATCGCTTTACTGAAACTGTCGGTAATGAACGGACCGCACACGATCGCGTTCACACGGATACCTCGCGGACCAAACTCCTGGGCCGTCGCTTGCGTTATCGCGTTGAGGGCCGCTTTCGAAGCGGCATACACAACCGTGAAAGGTGAAGGTCGCTGCGACGCCTTCGTACTGATGTTGATGATGGATCCGCCCGCAGGCATGTAATCGGCTGCCATTGCCATCAGTCGCAGCGGACCCTTGACGTTCACCCCGAAGGTCTTGTCGAACAATTCTTCGGTGACGCCTGCGAGAGATGGCGGAACCGGAGCGATGCCAGCGTTGTTCACCAGAATGTCGATCTCGCCGAACTCTACGACAGCAGCAGCAATGAGCGCGTCACATTGCGCCCAGTCCGCGACATGACAAGCGACTGCGAGAGCCCGGCGCCCTTTTGCTCGGATCTCATCCGCGACCTCTTCACACGCGTCAACGCGTCGACTCGACACAACAACATCGGCACCCGCGTCAGCAAAGCCAAGGGCCATCGCACGGCCAAGCCCTTTACTTGCTCCCGTTATGACCGCCACTTTGCCGGTGAGATCAAACAGCGACGACATCAACTCAGAACTCCGTCTCGGTAGTTGCGTGAAATTGCCATTCACCACCAACGCTCACAATGTATCCAGCACTTGGGGCGGCGTAATGCGTACCCAGAATCAGCGTTCCCGTGTCGCCATGTTCAGCGCGCATCTCACGCCGAGAATCAGCCGCTTCTACTCCATCCCAATCCCCGCTCATACCCCAATCAGTTTCGGCCCACTGCACCGGATGATGCGTGGCATCACCCGTAATGAGTGCCCGAGCGCCATTCGACTCGATGAGAACGGACATGTGGCCCGGCGAATGACCGGGGGTAGGAATGAAACGAACCTCGCTCGTTATTCGGTGATCGGGATCGACAAGGTCGACCAGCCCCGCTTCCACGACCGGCGCGACCGTGTCAGGAAGGTTCCATGCATAGCCACCGGGTTCGGCTATCCATGCGTCGTACTCTGCGCGACCGAACAAGTAGCGAGCATTCGGAAATGTAGGAACCCATTTGCCGTCTTCGAGTTTCGTGTTCCAACCCACATGATCGAAGTGCAAGTGCGTGCAACACACGATATCGATCGACTCAGGCGGAAATCCCGCTGCCGTGAGCCGCTTCAAGAACGCGGGGTCGCCAGTGAACCCCGGCAGACCGGCCATGTTGCGATCGCCCACACAGGTGTCGACGATGATGCGCAGCCCACTGCTTTCGATCAGAAACGCATGGATCGAAAGATCAGTCATGCCTTCGTCATCGATGAAATACGGCATGAGCCATGCCTGGTGTGGGGCAAGCGCTTCTTCGCTCGCCCGAGGGAGCAACCCGCGTAGAGGGAGTTCTTGCTCAAGCTCCACAACTTTCGTGACCGCTACTTCACCGATTTTCCAGCGCATAGATCCCCCTTTGTTTCATCAAGTGTGGCCCACCAACTCAATGATGGCGATCTGTTCGACCACCTGTGGCGATTCGGCAAGACTGCAGCGAGGCTCACTTCAGCAGGGGGAACCATGAGTGGACAGGTCCGACTCGAGATCGATGGCCCGATTGCCGTCATCACGAATGACAACCAAGAGAAGCGCAACGCCTTTTCCGATGAGATGGACAAGCAGTTGTTCGACATTCTCGGCGAACTTCGAGCGACTCCTTCAATTCGCGCCGTCATTTGGCGGGGCGAAGGTCACTCTTGGTCATCAGGCCGAGATGTCGGATCAATCGGCAATGACACGACTGGGCTTACACACCACGAACTCATGGCACGCGGCCATAAGGGAATCCAGCAACTCTTTGATCTTGATGCACCCGTCATCGTCCCAATCCAGGGCTGGGCTATCGGTGGTTCGTTCCAGCGAGCGCTGCTGTGCGATATCCGTGTCGCCGCCGATGACGCGAAGTTCATGCTCCCCGAAGCCGGACATGGCGTCATTCCCGATACTGGCGGCGTTGGTCGCCTCTTCCAAATGTGTGGGCATGGCGTTGTGAGCGACATGGTGCTCACCGGCCGCTCACTCAATGCACAAGAAGCGCTTTCTCTCGGAATCGTTTCCCGCATCGTCACTCGTGAGGAACTCGACAACACCGCGATGGAGATGGCTCTGAAGATCGCCGCCGCACCGGCCGTCACGATCAAGTTGGCTCGTCGCGTCATTTCCCACCTTGCACAACCGGAAATCACGACATCGATGGCAGACGAGCTGATCTACCAAACCTTCCTCAACAAGTCCGAGGATTACGCCGAATTCCGCGCTGCTCGCGCTGAAGATCGCACACCCAACTACCGAGGGAGCTGACATGTCGACTTCGGAACCCATCGGCCTTCCAGACGCGCCAGAACTTGGCGCCCACGCCCTCCCTGCCGGAACCTACGACGGCAAAGTCGTATTCATCACCGGCGGCGGAACAGGTCTTGGCCGCGCTATCGCGACGGAGTTCGCGCGACTTGGCGCAAGCATCGTCGTGGCAAGTCGCAAGCCAGAACACCTCGAACAAGCCGACGAAGCGATGGCCGATCTTGGGGCCCCAGCGCTCACCGTGCAGTGCGATATTCGCGAGCCCGATTCCGTCGCTGCTGCATTTGATGCAGCCGTCGCAGCGTTCGGCCTTCCGGATGTCCTAATCAATAACGCGGCAGCAAACTTCCCTATACCCGCCGAAGACATGTCGCCGAACGCGTGGCGCACAGTCGTCGACATCACCCTCAATGGCACCTACTTCTGCGCCCGCGAGTTCGCACGTCGACATCTTGACGCCAACACCCCGGGGTCAATTGTCAACGTTGGCGCGACCTATGCATGGACAGGCGGACCTGGCTTCGCCCATTCCGCCGCAGCAAAGGCCGGTGTGAAGAACATGGTCGAAACCCTTGCCGTCGAGTGGGGCCCCTACGGCATTCAGGTGAACGGACTTGTTCCTGGCCTGATGCCACATGAGGACATGACTGATGACATCAAGGGCAACCTTGCTCGCACCAACGACAAAGACGCATGCCAACCGGCACTACGTGTCGGGCGGCCTCGCGAACTCGGTTGGGCCGCAACATTCCTTGCCTCCCCCTACGCGCGATTCATCAGTGGCCACACGCTTGTTGTCGATGGCGCGAACTGGCAACGACGCTCTCTCACGCAACCCGAAATCGTTACTGTGCGCGATCAAATGGGTAAAGGACCGTTCGAACTGTGAAGTTTTCACTTTCGCTTCCGCTTCTCAAGGACTTCACATCCAGTGACCCGTTCCGCGAAACCTTCGATCTCGCGCGCATCGCAGAGGAGTCCGGTTTCGACACTGTCACGATTGGGCACCATCACTTCATGCCCGGAAATCTGAGCGATCCGCTCACGTTCCTTGCCGCAGTTGCTGCACGAACATCTACCGTGCGAGTCGGAACGGGGATCTTCCAACTCCCAATTCACAACCCGGTGCGCGTTGCCGAACAGGTCGCGACCATCGATCAGATTTCTGGTGGTCGAGTCACACTCGGCGTGGGCATGGGTTGGTGGCCGCTCGAATACGACGTTCATGGTTCGAATTTCAAAGAACGCGGCGCACGCATGGAAGAAGCCCTCACGATCATGCGTCTTGTGTGGCAGAACGAGAACACGGCCTTCGATGGTCGATTCCACTCGTTCCCCGAGCTCACCGTTCATCCGCGGCCGCTGCAATCGCCCAACCCTCCGCTTTGGGTCGCTGGTGTCGCACCTGCTGCGGTTGACCGTGCTGCGCGCCTTGGCGATTCTTGGATCTGCGGACCAGTGCAATCGCTCGCCGCTGCGCTTCACTGCCTCGACATCTACCGACCGGCGTGCGCTGCACTCAACAAGCCCGCCGATTGGGTTCTGCGTCGATACGCCTGGGTAGGCGAAAGCGATGAACAGGTCCGCACTGAAGTTCTCCCTGTCTACGTTGATGGGCTCATGATTCATTGGCGCGAGTCGGCCGAGGAAAAAGAAGAGAAGGAACTCTTCGCCCGTATTGATGCCGGCGAGGACATCACTGCCGAGGACATTGCCGCCGACCGGCTTTTATGGGGCGACCCCGAACGCGTCATCGGGCAGATCCGCAGTTACGAGGCAGCCACGCAATGCGACCACGTTCACACCGCCTTTGGTGCGGGACTTCCGGCCGACACCGGCCAGGCTTCGTTGGGGAACTTCGAGGACATCGCCGCAATGATTCGCCTGTTCGGGCGTGAGGTCATTCCTGCTTTCGAATGAACATTCTTTGACCTAAAGTTTCGTCGGTCACCTGACAAGAAAAGGACACCATGAAGACTCAGTTCTCTCCGAAGCACGCTCTCGGTGCCGTCGTTGTCGCTGCGGCGCTCCTCTTGGGCGCATGCGGTAGCTCCAGCAGCGACTCGGCGAAGTCCGATGCAAGCACCACCACTGCAGCGCCCAAGACCCTCAAAATCGTCGTGACCAACGACGATGGCTACGACTCAGATGGCCTCAACGCAATCACCGAAGCACTGCGCGCCCAGCCCAATGTCGAGGTCACTGTTGTTGCTCCCGCCACACAACAAAGCGGAAAGGGTGGCACCGTCACTGGCGGCACGCTGAGCGCCACCGATCTCAAGACCAAGGGTGGCTACCCCGTCAAGGCCGTTACTGGAACGCCAGCTGATGCGATGATTTGGGCGATTGAACAAAAGGGTATCGATTTCACACCCGATTTTGTTGTCTCCGGAATTAACGCCGGCGCCAACCTCGGGCCCGTTGTTGACATTTCAGGGACGGTTGGAGCCGCTCGCGCCGCAGTGCAGCGTGGAATTCCGGCGATGGCAACGAGCAATGGCGCGATCGCAGGACCATTTGCATTTACCGAATCAGCCAAGATCGTTATTGAATGGTTCACGAAGAACCGCGACGCAATCGCAAACGGAACCATCGACAAAACCCAGGTGTTCAACCTGAACATCCCGACCTGCGCAACCGGTGCAGTCCGAGGAGAAGTTGTCGTTCCGATCTCGACAACTGACACCTCCTTCTTGTCGAAGCAGCCCGACTGCATGTCAACCGTTGCCGCGCCGAACAACGATGTCGGTGCATACATGGTTGGATTCGCAGCGCTGTCGATGCTGAACGCCCGACCAGCTGCGTAATTCACTCCGGCGTAATTCACTGCTGATTGCTATCGCGCTCTGACCTTCAGAGCGCGATAGCAATCTCGTACACGCGGTTACGAGCAACCGCAAAGAGTTCCGCCACTTCCGCGGCGGCGTCTTTCTTCGAAAGGCCCCGGCCAAGCGCGAGTTCCACCGCTTCTCGAATCTCCACCTCAGTAGGTTCTGTTGCAGGCGGAGCACCATCGAGCACCAGTACATATTCTCCGCGTGGATCGATCTCGGTGCATCTCTCGATCGCCCCAGAAACGGTGCCACGCCAGATTTCTTCATGGAGTTTGGTCAATTCACGCGCAAGCACGATGCGACGTTCGCCACCGCACGCATCGGCAAGATCATTGAGGGTCTTTTCAAGCCGATGCGGGGCCTCGAATAAAATCGCCGTTCGATGCTCTTCTGAAAGTTCCCGAAGTCGCAGCGCTCGCCCAGATCCTTTTCGAGGGAGAAATCCCTCGAAAAGGAATCGGGAAGTTGTGAGGCCACTAACAACCAGTGCATGGAGCAGCGCCGATGGGCCAGGAACCACTTCGACGGTGACGCCCGCTGCAATTGCTTGCGCCACCAAGTACTCGCCTGGGTCGGAAACGCCTGGCATCCCTGCGTCACTCACCAAAACCACAACATCGCCGCGCTGTACATGCCCTAGAACTCGTTCTGCAGCATCACCCTCGGTATGTTCGTTCACGACGATGTAGGTCGGCGACGAAATCCCAAAGTGTGACAACAAGCGACCGGTTCGACGCGTGTCCTCACACGCAACCACTGCTGCTTGGCCAAGTGCTTCAAGCGCTCTGGGTGAGAGATCTCCAAGATTGCCTATCGGAGTTCCAACGAGAACCAAGCGGCCGGACATCGAAGAACTCATCGAATCTCCAGTCGGTCGCCTTTGACAACACCCCAACGGGCGAGTGCGCCAGCTTCGGTTTCAATGACAGAGCGCGAGTGCATAATGAACGCTCCGAGACGACGCGGCTTCATTGTTGTGAGTCGAAGTACGACACCGTCACTGTCGAGATGGGCCACATCGATGGCAAACCTCATGCCAAGTGTGTGCACCGATTTCGCTCGCGTGAGGAGCATCGCCCCTTCTAGGCCATCTCGGCCGAGTAATCCCCGTCGACGATCACGTCGGGTTGCTGCGATCTCAAGCGTGGCAAGTACGCGTCCGTCGAGAACCAACCAATTGCCCGAAGATTCACTCGACGACATATCGCCGATGCTACGAGCCTCAGACGTTGAAGCGGAACTCCATCACGTCACCATCGGCAGGTTGGTACTCCTTACCTTCAACTCGGAGAATCCCCGCATCGCGAGCTTTCGACCAGGCCCCGACCTCGAGCAGCTCATCCCAATGGATGACTTCGGCCCGAATGAACCCGCGCTCAAAATCGGTGTGGATGACACCTGCGCACTGAGGGGCCTTGTAGCCAGCACGGAACGTCCATGCCCGTGATTCTTTCTCGCCGGTGGTGAAGTACGTGCGGAGCCCGAGCATTCGGTAGGCGGCGTGAAGGAACCTCGGCAACGCTCCTTCACCAAGCCCGAGTCCTTCGAGCATCTCTACCCGTTCATCGGCGTCGAGCATTGCTGCTTCCGCTTCAAGCTGAACACACATGCCGATGACTTCGCCGTGACCACCGAATTCTTCGATCACGGGTGCGGTCTTTTCATCGATACGGTCAAGGTCGCTCTCGCTGACATTGACGATTGCGAGCACTGGCTTATTGGTCAGCAGGAAATAGCTCTTGATGAGATCGCGAGATTCCGCATCGAGATCGCTGCGGTAAAGCGGTGTGCCTTCCGAAAGGATCTCGAGAGCTTTGCCAAGTGCTTCAACCTCATCGGCAATGAATCGATCCTGCTTGGCTGCTTTGCGACGCTTCTCGATTTGGTTCTCGACAGTTTCGAGATCGGCAAGTGCAAGTTCGATTTCAACGATGCGGAGATGTTCCAACGGATCCGAAGGGCCGGGAACGTCATCGTCTTCGAACGCGCGCAGCACAAAAACAATTGCGTCAGATTCGCGGATGTTGGCGAGGAACTTATTACCGAGGCCTTCCCCGGTACTGGCGCCTTCGACGAGGCCACCAATGTCGACGAACTGCACGCTGGCAGGGATGACCGACTTGGCATTGCTCATGATCGCGAGCTTCTCCAAGCGATGATCAGGCACCTTGGCCACACCAACGTTGGGATCCTTCGTGGCGAAGGCGTAGGGCGCAGCGAGAGCGCCGCCTCCGGCGAGAGCGTTGTAGAGCGAGGACTTGCCTGCGTTTGGCAGACCGACAAAACCGAACTTTTCCATGAGGCGCCGAGGCTACATGGCCCCCACCATCCGGAATCGCTGTCTCACTCGTCCAAGATGCTCGCCACATGCCAGCTACTTCCGAACAACGCACTGGTCCCGAACAACGCACTGGTCCCGA
>ERZ891134.283-NODE-283-length-44013-cov-11.944811_pt1 | contig 44013 bp, 41 predicted proteins | sample MGYA00520888_ERZ891134 | MGnify/ENA primary metagenome ERZ891134 (study PRJEB32303, sample SAMEA104408692) | aquatic metagenome | biome: Brackish water; feature: Coastal; material: water | place: Baltic Sea | collected 2014-10-23 | depth 10 m ... | reverse complement strand
TATCCCTCATTGAACAACCAATCATCAAAAAATTCTGATAATTCCATTTCAGTTGTTTGCTCAACTGAGGATATAAAATCGTTAGAGTTTGCATATCCATAGGAAAAGTCTGGGTTTGATAAATAGTTTTGTAGACTTTCATAAAACAAGTCTTCGCCTATTTTTTGTCTAAGCATATGTAAAACCATAGATCCTTTATTGTATGAAAGTCTACCACTAAAAACTCTGTTAACAGTTAATGTATCTTCAGCTGGAACATATACAGATCCATATGTCTGACTTGTAATAGAGTTAACCTTCTGTTGTTTCCAAGATTTAAAAGAAGACTCTCCGTCTAGGTGTTCAATAACAAGTCCGGATAAATAAGTAGCAAATCCTTCATTTAGCCAAATGTCTTGCCAACTACCACAGGTAATTTTATTTCCAAACCACTGATGTGCTAACTCATGAGCAATCAATCCTCTACTAAAATTACCCATAAATGAAACAGTAGTGTGTTCCATTCCTCCACCCCAACCAAATTGAGCGTGTCCATATTTTTCATTTGAAAATGGATATTCCTCAAATTTTTCGGTGAAAAAATCCATAATATCAACCGTAACTAAAGTTTGTTCTTGCGCTGTAGAAAAATCTTCTGGATATACATAATTTATTATTTCAAATGGATTCCCATTATTAGAAACTTCGTGCGAATATATTTCATAGTTTGTGATCGCTACAGCTATTAGGTATGCAGGAATTGGATAATTATGTCTAAAATGAGTTGTTTTAATATCATCATTATAACTTTGACTAATTTCAAGACCATTAGATGCTGAAATATATTCTTCATTATCAGAGTTGTAAACAGGGGTGTTTATATATACATCAATAGAATCAATCTTATCGTTTAAATCTTGTTTGCAGGGCCACCACCCTTTGGCTCCATATGGTTCTGAAAGAGTCCAAACTATTGGATCGCCATTGTGATATGATTGTTCAAAAGAGCCAAAACCAGAACTTACAGGGTTGCCAGAATAAGTTACACTTAATGAGTCTAAAGTTCCTTGACCTTGCAATTGCGATAGCTCAATTACTAATTCATCATCTGAATTTTGAGTGTAGTTTAAGTTTGTGTTAGTAGACAAATGGGTAACATTTTCAACTTGCATGTTATCAGACAAATCAAAAGTTATTTGAGTTAAATCATCCAATGCCAGAAAGTGAGAAGTTATAGTTCCAGAAATAAAAGCTTCATCAGGGTCTAAATTTAAATCAAGTTTATGATACTTTAAATCATAATTAATTGTGTTAACGTTAATTTTTTGTGATAAGATTTTTTTGGCTAACTCTGATTCAGAGGTTAATAAATCATCAATGTTGTTTTGTGAGAAAAAAATTACCGGCCAAAGCAGGGCTAAAACTTTAATAAACTTCATTAATAATTATTTGAATATCAACCAAAAATACTAATTAAATGCTAATTGTATTGTATTTTTGTTTTCTCTTTAATTTTAGTGTTTATGAAAGGAAGTTTTTCAAATTATAAGTGGATTGGCCTGTCAATAATTATTTGGGGTGTAATTTCAGTAAGTCTTTTCTATAGTATTTTAAAACCCGTAGAAAGGCTTCCAATTTATCAGCCAGCATCGGTTAATAGCGAATTAGTTGATACCACTATAGTCCATAAAATAAATTATCATAAAATTTCTGATTTTAGTCTCACTAATCAAAATGGGGAAACAGTCACTCAAAGTAAATTCGACAATAAAATATATGTTGCAGATTTCTTTTTTACTACATGTCAGTCTATTTGTCCAATAATGACAAAAAATATGAAAGACATACAGGATAAACTAATTAAAGATTCTGAAGTTTTATTATTATCTCACACTGTATTCCCTGAAATTGACTCTGTAGAAGTTTTAAAAAAATATGCTGTTGAGAATGAAGTCATTGACTCTAAATGGGATTTAGTCACAGGGGATAAGAAAGAAATCTATGATTTAGCAAGAAAGTCTTATTTGGCTGCCAAAGACAATAGCTTTGGAGAATATGAAATGATTCATACAGAAAACTTTGTTCTTATAGATAAGAAAAAACAAATTCGAGGGTTTTATGATGGAACAAATAAGGAAGAAATTGATAGACTCTATGAAGACATAAAAATTTTAAAAAATTCTAATTAAATCCCCCTTTGTACTAAAAATATTAATACTCAATATCTTAAATAATGAACATATGAAAAACATATTTATTCTTCTATGCTTATCAATATCAATTACAATATACTCGCAATCCGAAAAACCAGAATTAGTAATTGCAACTGAGAGAGTTGAACCAGGGATATTATTTATTTTTGAAGGAGCTATAAAAGATAATATATCTCCATCATCAATGCATTTGTCGGAAAATGAAACAAACATTCATATTGAAGCTAGGGTTAACTGGGATATGGTTAATGTTCCTAAAGGTACACCTGTTGGAGGATTTATTCCATATTTATATATATCTGCACAAGTTATAAATCAAAAAACTGGGCTAAGTACTTTTGTTGACTTGTTACCACATATTAATTTAGTTGATAATTTTCATTATGCCAGAAATATATCTCTACCTGGTTCAGTTGAAGATAAATATTCTGTTAAATTTAATATCACCAAGCCAAGTGGAACTGATTTAGCTTTGCATATGGATTGGTTGAAATCATATGGAAAAGAATTATTAGAAAATAAATCTTTTTCTTACGATAATGTAGATTTTTCTGAAGTAGCTAACGCTAATAGAGATTAGATTTCACATTGCTAACCTAGAGCAACATCTAAACACATCATGACTATAAACCCTGCAATAAGACCCATCGTTGCGATATCAGTATTTCCACCTCTTTGACTTTCCGGAATTACCTCCTCAACAACTATAAAAATCATGGCTCCAGCAGCAAAAGAAAGAGCATAAGGAAGTATTGGCCAAACTATCAAGACAAGAGCAGCTCCAATTACAGCAAATATAGGCTCAACTATTGCAGATAATTGACCCCATTTCCAAGATTTACGTTTACTAAATCCGGCTCTTCTCAAAGGCATTGAAACAGCAAAGCCTTCAGGAAAATTTTGAATTCCTATACCAATTGCCAAGGCAACTGCAGAACCTATTGTAAAAACTGATGCTCCTAGTTCTGGAGAAGCTAATGCTCCAAATGCAACACCAACAGCTAAGCCCTCAGGGATGTTGTGAAGAGCAATAGCCAAAACAAGTAAAGAGGTTTTTTTTAGGTCGGTTTTAGGCCCTTCAGCTTCTTCAATTTTTCCAAAAATATGTAAATGAGGAACCATTTTATCTAGCATAAACATAAAACCAGCGCCTAGAAAAAATCCAATTGCTGGAGGTAAAAAAGATGGCATAATAGTTTGTCCTAAATCATTTTGAATTTCAACAAAGTTAATAGCAGGAGACAATAATGACCAAAAACTAGCCGCAATCATTACTCCACCTGTAAATCCTAATGCAGCATCTAAAAGTTTTCTGTTTGAAGACTTAAAAAAAAACACAAGAGCTGCACCAGCAGCTGTCAAAACCCATGTAAATAACCCAGCATAAAAAGCTTGCATTACAGAACTAGTTTGAGATTTGAAGAATTCTAAAATATGTTCCATAATTATTTTTTTTGCAAATATAAATAATTAAATAGTTTTGCTTTGTATCTTTGTTAGGCAAACTTATAAAAAATAAATATGTATCCTGCTGAATTAGTTAAACCAATGAGAGAACAACTTACCGTTAATGGGTTCCAAGAGATGTTTTCTGAAAAAGATGTGGATGATTTAATAGAAAAAAAAGGTGCAACTTTAATTGTAGTTAACTCAGTTTGTGGTTGTGCAGCAGCTAATGCAAGACCTGGAGTTATTGCAAGTTTATCTAATTCTAAAACTCCTGCTAATTTAGCAACAGTATTTGCAGGTGTTGATAGAGAGGCTACTGATAAAGCCAGATATCATATGGCACCATTCCCGCCAAGTTCTCCTTGTGTAGCGCTATTTAAAGATGGCGAATTAGTTCATATGCTAGAAAGGCATCATATAGAAGGTAGACCAGCAGAATTAATTTCTGAAAATTTACAAAACGCTTATAACGAATACTGTTAGTTATAAAAAAGCTTATCTAAAGTTAATTTTTGAGACAGCCTATTTAAGTTAATCACACTAGTTTTGCTAATTTCATTATCTCTACCGTAGTTTTTATAAACTGTGTATTTTAAAAATGTAGGGTTAATGTCTGACTCTATACTAAAAGTATCAATATTGATAAGCCATTCTCCTTTTTGAGAATCATCAATTATAAATTCTTCTGTATTGTATCCGAATTTAATTTCATCTATTAATTGATCTTTGTTTTCAAATTTAGTGTGAGACCAATTAAAGAATTTTTTAGAAGGACTAACAAACTGAACGTTAAACTCAATGTTAGAATCACTCCAATCAAAAACAACTCTATAATCATACCCAAAGTCTTTTGGTTTGATAAAAGATTTTTGATTTATATTTTTATTCAGATCTATGTTAGGAAGTATGTTTTTTAAAATATCTATTGGAAAGTTTTTAAAATCAAATTCGTTTCTATTATTGACGTATAAGTGATAGGCTTCATTAGCAATTGTCTTTTGAAGACCCAAAACTTCAACTTCATCAATCTCATTTAACAGAATTTTTTTATAAATATCAGCAGCCAAAACATACTTTTTATTTTTAGAATATATTAAAGCTAAATCCCTGTAAGATTGTTCGTGATAAGGTCTTATTTTAAGTAAGTGCTCATATACTAATTCAGCATCAAAATTTCTGTCGATTGACTCCATTTTATATGCTAATGCTTTTAAAGCTTTTGGGTTACTTTTGGCAGAGATAACTGCGTCTGTTAGAATTTGAAAAGCAAAATCATTATTCCACCTTTTGAAGTAGTCATAACAATCAAAATAATACGGCAAGGATTTAAATTCTAAATTAGAAGTTTGCTTAAAATATCTCTCTTTAGCATTTTCAAAAGAAAATGCTTCTTCTAATTCCTTTATATATTTAGAGTTATTTTCAAAGCTAATCATCCCCAATTCTTCCTCATAATCATTCCCTTTAATTAAGGCAGAATCAAGAGTTTGAGAGGATCCTTTATACAGACTATTCATTCTAATTACAAAAACACCACCTCTACCCACACTCCCGTATCTGTTTGTAGCTCCGTAAGATTTTAATATGGTTATACTTTCGATTTGTTGAGCATTTATAAAATTAGGGAAGTCCTCAAATATTAGTCCGTCAACATCATATATTGCATAGGCAGGAGTATTCATTGAGCCAGTTCCGCCTCTTATTGTAATTCTTGGAGTGTCATAACCTTCTATTCTAACTCCTGCAAATTTCCCTCTAATTACATCAACCAAGGTAGTCGCCCCCGCTGAAATATCTTCTTTTGTAATTGTTGAATTAGAAAAACCTACTGCATCTTTATTTTTCCTACCATATCCAGTATCCACTAGATTGTCTTCATTTTTATTTGTTGAAGATAAAACCACCTCATCTAATATTTGTGCTTCTGTTTTTAATAGAACATATAAATCATCAAAATCTTCTACAACAGTTTGTTTTTCTATCATTCCTAAATAGTTAACTACTAGAATATCTCCAACTTGAGCATCTATATTAAAATAACCGTCAAAATCAGACTGGGCTTCAACAAGTGAATTTTTAATTCTTATAGTTGCTCCTTGAATTGGTCCAGACACACTGAACACTTTTCCAAATAAATTAGGCCCAGATTCATCTATTGTACTTAGAGATAATTCATTGGTCCAGCTATTTGTGTTTTCATCACGTTCTAAGTAAAATTTGTTAGTGTTTCTTAAAAACTTATATAATTGAGAAACTTTTATTTCTATAGTTTTAAATCCTTTTGCATTAATTTCAAATACATCATCATCATTAATTAGCTTCTCATCATACTTAATATTAAAGACACCTGAATTGCTGGTAAAAGCGCCAATTTTAGTGTGCTTAAAATTTACATTTGCCAGGCTTATAGGTTTGTTAGTCTTTTGATCAAGGACTGAAGCTTTTATCTTAATTTCATATTGAGAAAAAATGAAATTACAACAAACAAAAAATAATAAAAATATCTGTTTGTTCATTTTTTTAATTTTTTTTTTAAATTAAGAAGTCTTTTTTTTAACCCCGTTAATTACTTGTTAAATGATTTATTCATTTAATTATAAATACTTGATAAGATTTGGGGGGTATTATTTGAAATTTGCTTTTCGTTTTTTTATAAATGCATTAGTACCTTCAGTAAAATCTTCAGACTGAAAACAATTACTAAACTCATTTATTTCTGTAAGATAACCATTTTCTCCATCTTTAAAATTGGAGTTAACACATTTTATCGAGGCTGCAATAGCACTTGACGAATTAGAAATTATTTTTTGTGCTAAATCTGTACTAAAAGAAATTAAATTTTCTTGTGATGTTATATGATTTAAAAGACCTACTCTTTCAGCTCTTTCTACATTAATCATGTTGGCGCTTAGTATCAGTTCCATGGCGATTCCTTTACCGACTAACTGGGGTAACCTTTGCGTCCCACCGTAACCAGGAGTTACACCCAAAGATACTTCAGGGAGCCCCATTAAAGTATTATCACTAGCAATTCTTATGTGACAAGCCATAGCTAACTCCAAGCCTCCGCCTAATGCATATCCATTAATAGCAGCTATAACAGGTTTTGGATAGTTTTCTATGAAATCAAAAAGTTTAGATTGCCCACCAGCAGATAAGTCATAAGCTTGATCTTTAGAAAATTTATAAAATTCACTTATATCCGCGCCTGCTACAAAGGCTTTATTTCCTGATCCAGTTATAATTATAATTTTACAAGATTCATCATTTAATAAATTATCTAATACAATATTTAGCTCATTTATGGTTAATATATTTAGTGCATTTAATTTATTTGGTCTGTTAATAGTGATTGTGGTAACCCTGTCATTTGTATTCACTAATATATTTTCAAATTTCATAATTAATTTTTTGGTAAAGTTATAGTAAAAGTCGTCCCTATATTCATTTTAGTTTCAAATTCAATAGTTCCGCCAAAAGATTTAATGATATTACTTATAATAGATAGGCCTAAGCCCATACCACTTGACTTAGTCGTAAATCTTGGTTCAAATATTTTTAGTTTATTCTCTTCGTCAATTCCAGATCCATTGTCACTTATTTTAATAATTGCATGTGTTACTGTGTTTGATAAATAAACATCTATGACTGGAGTTCTTTCTTTTGGAATTGACTGAACTGCATTTTTAACCAAATTTGTTAAAACTCTAATAAGTTGAGATTTGTCTAAATTAGCAAGGACTTCGTCAGAATCGAATGAAAAATTAATAAATTTCTTATCAAAAATATCAAGTGCAGTTTCAATAACTTCATTTAAGTTTAATAATTCTTTTTTCTGTTCTGGCATTTTTGCAAAATCTGAAAATGCACCAGCTATTGAGCTCATTACATCAATTTGTTGAATTAAAGATTTGGAAAATTCATCAACTTTTATATTGACATTTTTATTTTCAATATTAAAGTTCTTTTGAAAAGATTGAATCGTTAATCTCATTGGAGTAAGTGGATTTTTTATCTCGTGGGCAACTTGTTTTGCCATCTCTCTCCAAGCACTTTCCCTTTCGCTTTTTGCAAGCTTTACAGCGCTATCTTCCAATTCATCAATCATTAGATTATATGAGTTAACTAGTTCTGCAAGTTCTTTTGGTGGGTTCTTTAATATTATTTTATTATCACTTTGAGATAATTTTGTAAGCTTTAATCTATTGCTTATTTGAAATAATGGATTTGTTATATATCTAGACAAAAAATAGGCGAAAAATGTAGAAATAATTATAATATTTAGTAAAACAAAACCTAAACTATATAATATTGAATTTAACTTATCATCATTTAAAAAATCAAACTCATAATAAGGGATGTATAAAAGACCGATTGGCTTATTATTTTGATCTTTCAATATGTCATAAGCAACTTTATAATTTTTGACATTAACATTGTTTTCAACAAATCTATTAATGTTATTATTTTTAAATTTCTCAACTATATAACTAGGCATTTTTAGTTCTACTAAATCTATAGTTGCTTCTAAATCTGAATTTTTTAATAAATTTCCTTCTAAATCATATAATTTAAATTCAATATTTTGAATTTTGGAAATTTCATCAATTTTACTATCAGAAATGTTTTCAATAATATCACTATTGTCAAAAGATGAATTCTGAATAACATAATTAAGACTTAATATTAATTGATTTTCTTTTCTTTCTAATCTTTCATTGTGATAATATTCTGATTGATAGTTGTATTCAATTAAAGATAAGATTGTAAGAAGTAATGATGAGACAGCTACCATTAAAATCATGAAAATGAATATTCTAAAACGAAGAGAAATTCCTTTTAATTTCGTGTTATTCATTTCTTAGTTTTTTATATAATTTTATACCTAAGATTAAAATTCCTGATAAAGATATGATACCCAGAACACCAAATATCCAACTTGTTGAACTCTTTAATATTATTAAAAAGATTACTGCAAATAATATAATTGTTGCTCCTTCATTCCAATATCGCATAAAGTTTGAAGAATAGTTAATTATATCGTTTTGTAGTTCTTTATAAATTATATGTGTTTTGATATGGTATAATATAAGTACAAAAACAAAAACTAGTTTAATTTGCATCCACTCAAAATTTATTAACCCGGGATTTAATACAAATAGAAAAATAGCGAATCCTGTAGCCAAAATAGCCGAAGGCCATGTGATTATTAGCCAAAGTCTTTTTGTCATAATTTTAAATTGGCTTATCAATATTTCTTTTTCTTTTTGTGGTTTGGTATTTGCTTCAATATGATAGATGAATAGTCTTGGTATATAAAACAGCCCTGCAAACCATGTTATGACAAAAATCAAGTGTAATGCTTTTATATAATTATAATATTCCATGGATTATTCAATAGAGATTAGATAATTTAATTTATTGTTGTTAAATAGTTCATTAAAATTTTTCACCTCTTCAATCATTAATTTATCAAAAATTTCAAGATTTATATTTATCTGATTTGTTAAATATTCTTTAACCTCAATATCTTGTTTGGTTGGTGAAAAATCACCCATAGAAACTAAAGAATTCAAGTGACCTAACTTATTTGTAAGTCTGATGGGGAAATTTAAGGGATCTTGACCACTTCTGTTTTGAGTTTGATATAAAGCTTTTTCAATTTTTGATAAATCATCACTTAGCTCATTTGCTTTTTCTTTTAACTTTGATAAATTGTCTTGATTATATATTGAGGTGAATTTCAATAATTGACTTTTAATACTTCTTATCTTTTTAATAGATTTATGAGCCTTGTCCATTGTTTTATTTATTGAGTTAATAAAATCAAACTGCTCTTGCATAGATTTAATTGAACTTTCAGATCTTGGATCAATGCTTATTTTAAAAGGTTTTACTTGTACAACTCCATTGACATTTAGCTCAACAAAGTAATTTCCAGGTACAGCTTTAGGCCCATTTAGGCTAGCCCACCATAATATCATTCCGTCGAAATCACTTGCTCCATCATAATACATATCCCAGGTAAATTTATTAGGTCCTTTTTTAATTTTTAATTTCTTTTTTCCTGAAGCTTTATTATTTAGTGAAATTATAGTGTCTTTATTGTTATTCATATAGGTCAAAGACACCTCATCTTGGTCAGAATAATTAAAAAGATTAAAGTAAGTTATAACACCATTTTCAAGATTTTGACCAGCTGTAAGGCTATTTCTTGCACTACTTCTACCAGACATTCTATATGAATCTTTTGGTGTAAATAGTTCAACATTATGTAAATCATGATGTGGAAGTAATTTTCTATCTAAAGAATTAATATAAGATTGATGAATAACTGTTAAATCATCTAAAATCCATAAGCTTCTACCTTGAGTAGCGACAATCAAACTGTTATCTTTAATGGTCAAATCAGTAATTGGAACGATTGGTAGATTAAGCTGAAAACTCTGCCAATTTTGACCTGCATCCAACGAAATATACATGCCTGTTTCAGTTCCAGAATATAAAATATTTTTGTTTTCTGGATCTTCTCTTACAACTCTGGTAAAATGTTCTTCGTTAATTCCATTAGTTATTTTTTTCCAAGTTTTACCAAAATCTGTTGTTTTATAAATGTATGGTTTAAAATCCCCTGTTTTATATTTTGTCCCTGCTATATAGCAAGTCCCTTCATCAAATGAGCTTGGTTCAATGCTATTTATCATCATCCACTCTGGCATTTTTTTAGGAGTTATATTATCCCATGTTTCTCCAGCATTTTTTGTTAAGTGTACTAGCCCGTCATCACTTCCAACCCAAATTAATCCTTCTTTAAGTGGAGATTCTTGAGCGGCAAAAATTGTGCAATAATATTCGACAGAGGTGTTATCTTGAGTTATTGGGCCTCCTGAGGATTTTAATTTATTAGGGTCATTTCTTGTTAAATCTGGGCTTATAATATCCCAAGATTGGCCTTCATTTTCAGTAACATGTACTTGATTTGAAAATGTATAAAGTTTTTTTGGATTATGTTTTGAGAATATAATAGGAAAATTCCATTGAAATCTATATTTCATACCTTCGGCTCCATGGCCCATTGGGTTGTCTGGCCAAACATTAATTGCTCTAACAGATCCAGATTCATGATTTACTCTTGTAAGAAAGCCATCATAACTGCCCCCATAAATAATTTCATTATTCAAAGGATCAACAGCTATATGTGCCGATTCACCACCTGCAGTCGGCTCCCAATCCGATTCAGTTATTGATCCATTTAAAGATCTGTGATTAATTCTAATCGTTGAGTTATCTTGTTGTGCGGCATAAATCCTATAAGGAAAGCTATTGTCAGTGGTTACTCTATAAAATTGTGATGTTGGCTGATTCATATAAGTACTCCAGCTCTCACCTCTATCATATGAAACTTGAGCTCCACCATCATCCCCAATAATCATTCTTTCGGGGTTTTCAGGTGAAATCCACAGATCATGATGATCACCATGAGGAGCATTATAGGTTTTAAAACTTTTACCTGAATCTGTGCTTTTATGATATCTAACATTTAAAACATAGACTAAGTTTTCATCCTGTGTATCTGCATAAACTCTTGTATAGTACCAAGCTCTTTGTCTTAGTTTTCTTTCATTATTTATTAATTCCCAGCTTTCCCCTCCATCATTACTTAAATATAAACCTCCTTTGTCCTTATTCTCAACTATAGCCCATACCTTTTCATTGTTAACCGGTGATACTGTGACACCAATTATTCCAAGAGTAGAATCAGGAAATCCTTTGTTAAGAGATATCTCTTTCCAAGTGTCCCCGCTATCTTCACTTTTCCATAATGCAGAACCTTTTCCTCCAGAACTTAAGCTGTAAGGAGTTCTTCTTACATTCCAAGTGGAAGCATATATAACTCTAGAATTTGTAGGGTCAATTATTAAATCAACTACACCAGAATCTTCATTAGAATAAAGTATTTTCTTCCAATTTTTTCCACCATCAACACTCTTATAAAGTCCTCTTTCATCACTCGACTTATATATATTTCCTAATACTCCTGCGTACACAATATCATGATTATTAGGGTCAATAGTAATTCTTGGAATATGTCTTGAATTTTTTAAGCCTGAAAAATTCCATGTTTTACCAGCGTCTAAACTCTTCCATACACCATATCCAGAGGAAACATTTCCTCTTACAGTTTTTTCTCCCCCTCCAACATATATTACATTTGGATCGCTTTTAGCAACGCTTACAGAACCAATACTTCCTCCAAAAAAACCATCAGAAATATTTTCCCATTTATTTCCGCCGTCTTGTGTTTTCCATACTCCACCTCCCGTAGCTCCAAAATAATAAAGATTAGGTTTGTTAGGCACGCCTGTTACTGCAGCGCTTCTACCTCCTCTAAATGGTCCTATCAATCTGTATTCTAATGCTCCAAATTCATTTTCATGTTTGTCAAAGCCAATATTTGAATTATTAACTGTGTTTGCATTTAAACTAAAAAAAATAAATGTAGTGCTTACTAAAAAAAATAAATATAATTTATTCATGTTGAGTCGATTTTATTAGTTCTAAAAATAAGAATTATTTATTATACTAATCTTTTTTTTACTTCTCTAGTCAAAACTACACCCGTAATTATTGTGGCAAGTAAATCTGAAATTGGAAATGACATCCATGCTCCCATTTCTCCATAAAATAAAGGTAATATTAAAATTAAAGGAACAAATAAAATCCCTTGTCGAAGCAGAGCTAAAATTAATCCTATTTTTGCCTTTCCAATTCCTTGAAAATATGCAGCACCTATTAGCTGTATTGCAATAATTGGAGTTGCTAAGAATACCCAACGCATTGCGGCAGGAGTTTCTCTAATTACATCAGTATCTGAGGTGAATACTTTTGTAATTTCCTCAGGAAAAATCATTAAAATTAAAAATACAAGAGTTGCAAAAAAAGAAGCATATTTGATTGCTAAAGAAATAACCTCTTTAACACGTTCAAAATTCTTTGCTCCAAAATTATACCCGGCAATAGGTAAAAACCCTTGAGTTATTCCATAAACTGGAAATAATGAAAACATCATCATTCTTCCAACGATTGCATAAGCAGTCACTGAAACTTCTCCTCCGTAATTGTATAAAATATTATTCATTAACAAATATGTAATACTAACTGTAGCCTGTCTAGCTAAAGTTATAGAGCCTAATGACGTTATCTCTTTCACAATAAGCTTTTTTAAATATAAATGATGAATTTTAATTTTAAGTTCTGATTTGTCTGAGGAAAAAAACCAAAAAATAAAGATAAAACAAAGTATATAGGATCCTGTGGTTGCCCAAGCTGCTCCAGCCATTCCCATATTTAAATATTTAATAAAAACTATATCTAAAACTATATTTCCAATTGATGGTATCATTAAAGCATACATTGCAAATTTTGGTTTTCCTTCTGCTCGAATAACACTATTACCCATCATAGATAAGGCTAAAAAAGGAACACCATAAAGAACTATGGTGTAGTATATTTTTGATGGCTCGTAAATCCCGCCTTTTCCTCCAAATAAGGGAATAATCGATTCAATAAAGTACAGACCTAGAAAAACGAAACTTACAGTGATTAGTATTGTAAGGGTAATTTGATTGGCAAATGTATATCTAGCTTTTTGAATATTATCTGAACCTAAAGATCTTGAAATAATTGAAGAACCACCGATTCCTATAGCCATTCCCAAAGCAGCTATAAAAAAAGAAACAGGTAAAACAACATTAATAGCAGCTATGGCTATTGATCCAATCCATTGCCCAACAAATATCGTATCAATTAAAATATTTAATGACATAACTAATATGCCGATGGACGCTGGAAGAGCTTGCTTAAATAAAAGTTTTGAAATTGGTTCTATTCCAAGATTAGATGAATTTGGTTTGTTCATCTAGAAGCATTTCCCATTATCTTTCCAATTATCTACCCAATTAGAAATTAAATTCACCCAATCATTATTATCATTTAAACATGGGATAGTTGTAAATTCATGACCTCCTACTTCTTCAAATATTTCCTTGCCTTCCATCGCAATTTCTTCTAGTGTTTCTAAACAATCGCTAACAAATGCAGGCGTAACAATTGCCATACTTTTAATCCCGGATTTACCTAATCTTTCAATTGTCCTGTCTGTGTAAGGTTGAAGCCATGGATCAAAACCTAACCTAGATTGAAATGAAGTTGAGTAGTTTTTTAATTTTAGTTTTTTAGCTACTAATTTTGTTACCTCTTTACATTGATGGCTATAACAAAACTCATGTGCTATTGAAGGAGTATCACAACAAGTTCCATCAACCTTACAATGTGATTTAGTAATGTCACTTTTTCTTATATGGCGCTCAGGAATACCATGGTAAGAAAATAATAAATGCTCTATTTTGTCAAGGTCAATACTACTTTTAATAGATTTTGAGAGAATATTTATATAGTCTTGGTTATTGTAAAATGGCTTTATTTCTTCAATTATTAAATCTGGAAAATGTTGAGTACAAATTTCTTTAACAAGCACGCTTATTGTTTCTGTAGTTGCCATTGCAAATTGAGGATAGAGCGGAAATAATAATATCTTTTCAACTCCTTGATCAACTAATTTTTGAATTCCTTTTAAAATTGTCATGCTACCATACCTCATAGCTAAGCTTATTGGTATAGTTGACTTTGTTTGGAGTTTTTTTTGCAGTCTTTCAGAAAGAACAATTAATGGAGACCCTTCTTTCCACCAAATTTTCTTGTAAGCCTTTGCTGAAGTTTTTGGTCTTGTGTTTAATATTATTCCTTTAACCAAAATAGTTCTAGCCCATTTTGGAACATCAATAACCCTTTCATCCATTAAGAACTCTCCTAAATATTTTTTTACATCTTTAGGTTCTGGAGAATCAGGAGAGCCTAAGTTTACTAATAGTACACCTTTTTTCATTTGTTATAATTATGATGATAGTGAAATGAAATATTTTTTTGGAGTAACTCCATATTTTTTTTTAAATGCAGCGATAAAATGGCTTGAGGTGCTATATCCGATTTTTAGGCCAACCTCATTAACATTATAATCTCCCGATTCTAGTAATTTCCTAGCTAATTCCATTTTGTAATCAATTAGAAAACTATATACTGAATCTCCATAAATTTGCTTGAATCCCTCCTTTAGTTTCTTTAAACTAAGTCCTATCTCATCAGCTAAATCATTTAAACTAGGAGGTTCTGCTAATCTATTAATAATTATATCCTTAGCTAATTTGATTTTGTTGACGTTTGATTCACTTACTAGAAAAGGACATTGATCTAAATTTGTTTCATCACTTTTATTAAAATACAAGCTAAGGAGTTCGAAAGTCTTAGCCTTAAAATATAATGGTTTAACCGAGTTATTTAAATTAAAATTTAAAAGCTGAGTTAAAACAATGGACATAGATGGTGATATGTTTTCCTCAGTATAGTATTTTTTTAAAATATTTTCTTTGCTTAAAAAAGTTATATAGCTTGCCTCATCTGAAAAAAGCAAATGGAATTTTTTAATCGATATCAGAATTGTTATTATGTTAGAACCTATTTGGTTTGATAAATTAATCGGAAGTGTTCTCTGGGGGTTATACAATAGAAGTGACTTTCCTTTTGTTAGTTTTAATTTGTATGACCCTTCATTAAATACAAGTTCTGAGCTACCTTTTAAACAAAAATGAAATTGTATAAAATCTTTACTAACTACTTTATTAAATTTCTGTAGCTGGTTTGTATTGTTGCTATGAATAGTTATAAAAATTTCTTTGTCAACCACTATTTCAGATGAGGAACTTATATCGACACTTTCTAAAAAACTTTTTGGTTGATTTTTTTTCTCTTTATTTAGAATCATTATAAATTAATTAGAGCGTTTATATCTGTAATATTTAACAAAAATAAGTTAAATTATAAAATAAAAAAATTGATTTATGAAAAAACTAGTAACGATATAAAAAGTTCTTTTAGCGTTGTTTTTTAAATAAAAGCATACTTATTTTTGCAAAAAGATTTATACTTAATGCAAACTGAAGCAACGAGTTTTTTTATTGTAGGAATTAGCTATAAAAATGCAGACGCAGAAATCCGTGGGAGATATAGTTTAGATCCTAAATCCAAATTATCTTTATTAACAAAAGCAAAAGAAGCAGGTCTTGAAAGTGTCATGGCTATTTCGACTTGTAATAGGACAGAGGTTATTGGTTTTGTAAATGACCCTGAAATACTAACAAAGCTATTATGTGATGCAACCAATTCTTCAAAAGTAGAATTTAAAAAATACGCGTACACTTTGAGTGAATATAAAGCTATAAATCACCTTTTCAAAGTTGGTTCAGGATTAGAAAGTCAGATTTTAGGTGATTTTGAAATTATAGGTCAATTGAAACACAGCGCGGCAAGCTCAAAAAAAGCAGGACTATTAAACACTTACTTAGATAGATTAATTTCATTAGTTATTAGAGCAAGTAAAAGGATTAAAACTGAAACTAGTTTGTCAACAGGAGCAACTTCTGTTTCTTTTGCTTCTGTTCAGTACATCTGTAATAATATTGAAGATGTTAATAATAAAAATATATTATTGTTTGGGACAGGCAAAATAGGTCGAAATACTTGTGAGAATCTAATTAAACAAACAAAAAACAATAAAATAACACTTATCAATAGGACAAAAGATAAGGCTGAAAAAATAGCTGGAAAATTCAATTTAAAAGTTGAAGATATTTCTGACTTAAGCAATGAAATTACTAAAACTGATGTTCTAGTGGTTGCTACTGGCGCATTAGAAACTACAGTTAACAAAGGTCTTATAAAAACAAAAGTGCCGCTTCTTATATTAGATTTATCAATTCCTAAAAACGTATCAAATGATGTCGCTGAATTAGATAATGTTAATTTGATTCACCTTGACGATCTTTCTAAAATTACAGATAAGACATTAAAATCTAGAAAAAAAGAGGTTCCAAAAGCAACAAAAATAATAGAATCAGTAATGAAAGAGTTTGAGGAATGGGTAGAAAACAGGAAGTTTGCCCCAACGATAAGAGCTCTAAAGAGTAAATTAACAAGTTTTAAAAACTCGGAATTAGAAAATCTAAAGAAGAAAAAAAATGACTTTGATTTTGAACATGCAGAGCTAATTAGTGATAACATAATTCAAAAAATCACCAATCATTTTGCAAACCATTTGATCAATGAAAACATTACAGCAAACAAAAGTGAAGAGTTAATTAAAAAAGTGTTTAACCTTGAAAAGACACTTTAAATGGATAATATTAAAATTGGGACAAGAGCTAGTAAGTTAGCTGTTTGGCAAGCTAAACAAGTCCAGACCTTATTACAAAAAATAAATATTTCGTCCTCAATAATCAAAATCAAATCAAGAGGAGATAAAGATTTATCAAAACCTGTTTACGAGTTAGGTGTTACCGGTGTGTTCACTAAAGAAATAGATTTAGCATTATTAAATAATGAAATTGATATTGCTGTTCATAGTCTTAAAGATGTTCCGACAAAATTGCCATTAGGGGTGATACAAGGAGCTGTGCTTCAAAGAGGTTCTGAATTGGATGTTATTATCCCTAGTAACACTTTAAAATCAAAAGAAAATACAATAGCAACGGGAAGTTTAAGACGAAAAGCTCAATGGCTTAACAGATTTAAGACAGACAACATTGTTGAAATAAGAGGGAATGTTCAAACTAGGCTAAAGAAGCTAAAGGAAAATAATTGGAACGGAACTATAATGGCAAAAGCAGGATTAGAAAGACTAGAAATATTGCCAGAAGATTACCAAGAGTTAAACTGGATGATTCCTGCTCCAGCTCAAGGGGCTATTTCTGTTCAAAACTTAACTATAAACCCTTCAATTACCAAAATGTTAAAACAAATAAACCATGTTGAAACTGAAATTTGTACAAATATAGAAAGGAGTTTTTTAAATAAATTAGAAGGAGGTTGTACTGCACCAATTGGTGCATATGCGAAAATAGCTAACAAGTCCATTGTTTTTAGAGGTGTTCTGCTCTCAGCTGAGGGAAAAGAGAAAATAGAAATAAACGAGGTTGAAAAACTAGAAAATATTCAAGGATTGGGTGAGAGGTTTGCAAAAAAGATTATTTCACTTGGTGGAGATAAAATATTAAATTCTTTAAAAGGATAGGGCATGGCAAAATTATTATCTACCAAAGTACTTAGTCCAAAAAATCATAAAAAAATCAAAGATTCAAGTATAAAAATCAGTGATTATAACGCTATAAAAATTGAAAAAATTGACTTCAATGTCAATCAGAGAATTGAAAATGCAATTTTCACAAGTAAAAATTCTGTAAAGGCTGTTATTAATAAAAAATTAAAGATAAAAAATTGTTATTGTGTTGGCGAAAAAACAAAATCATTACTTTTAAAAAATGGCGAAAAAGTAGTAAAAAGTGAAGAAAATGCTCAAAAATTGGCTGATTTTATAGTAAAATCAGTAAAAAATAGCGTTTTTGTGTTTTTTTGTGGAAATATTAAAAGAGACGAATTACCCAAAATTTTAACTAAAAATCATATAAAATTTTCGGTAATTGAAGTCTATAAAACAAGCCTAATTTATAAGAAAATAGATGAAGCTTTTAATGGTATTTTATTTTTTAGCCCAAGCGCTGTTAGGAGCTATTGTTATTACAATAAAATTGATAATGAAATGCTATTTACAATAGGACAGACAACGACAAATGAGGCTAAGACTTTTTCTAACAAAATTATAACATCGGACATTAACAGTATCGATCAGGTTGTTAATAATGCCATCAAATATTTTACATATGATAAAAAATGACTTATTACTTAGAGCTCTTAAAGGAGAGGTAGTCGAAAGACCTCCTGTGTGGATGATGCGTCAAGCAGGAAGGTACTTGCCAGAATTTATAGAAATTAGAAAAAAATATGATTTTTTTACTAGATGTCAAACACCTGAATTAGCTAGTGAAATTACAGTCCAACCAATTAGAAGATATGGAATGGACGCAGCTATATTGTTTAGTGATATTTTGGTAATTCCACAAGCAATGAATATTGAAGTTCTAATGAAACCAGACTTCGGACCGTTTATTCCTAAGCCTATTCGAAATGCAAAAGACCTTGAGAAGGTAATAGTTCCTGATGTAAATGAATCGTTAGATTATGTCTTTGATGCTATTAAAATGACTAAAGAAATTTTAAATAATGATATTCCATTAATTGGATTCGCAGGATCGCCATGGACAATACTATGCTATATTGTACAAGGGCAAGGGAGTAAAACTTTTGATAAAGCTAAAGAGTTTTGCTTTAAAAACCCGATTTTAGCTCATGAGCTGTTAAGTAAAATAACAGTAACCACAATTGCATATTTAAAACAAAAGGTTAATGCCGGGGTTGACGTTTTACAAATATTTGATTCTTGGGGAGGACTCCTTTCACCAACTGATTACAGTGAGTTTTCATGGCAATATATAAACCAAATTATAGAAGAGCTAAAGGATTTTGCGCCAGTTGTTGTATTTGGTAAAGGGTGTTGGTTTGCATTAAATGAAATGAGTAAAAGTAATGCCTCTGCTCTTGGTGTTGATTGGACAATCACTGCAAGAAATGCAAGATATTTAAGCGGTGGAAATATCACATTACAAGGCAACTTAGATCCTTCTAGGCTACTTTCTAGCAAATCAAAGATTAAAGATTTAGTCAACAGCATGATAAATGATTTTGGAAAAGATAGATACATTGTTAATCTTGGTCATGGCATACTCCCAAATATCCCATTAGAAAATGTTGAGGTGTTCATAAATACTGTGAAAGAATATAAAGCATAATGAAGACTAAATTCTACAGCCATATCGTACAATTACAAAAAAGCATCTGTGATGAATTTGAAAAAATTGATGGAAAGGCTAATTTTTTTGAAGACAAATGGACAAGAGACGGGGGTGGCGGTGGAATAACTAAAATAATTGAAGATGGAAAAGTCATTGAAAAAGGCGGAGTAAATATTTCAAAGGTATTTGGGGAGCTTCCACAAAGTATGCAAAAGCAACTTAATACAAAGTCTAAAAAATTTTTTGCATGTGGATTAAGCCTAGTGATTCATCCTATAAATCCAATGGTTCCTACAGTTCACGCAAATTGGAGATATTTTGAAATGTACGATGATGATGGAAACATTACTGACTCTTGGTTTGGAGGAGGTCAGGATTTAACTCCTTATTATATATTTGAAAATGATATCGAACATTTTCACAAGCAATGTAAAACTATTTGTGATAAACACAACCCAAGTTTTTATGTTAAATTTAAAGAGAATTGCGATAATTATTTTTTCAATTCCCATCGAAATGAAGCTAGAGGGGTTGGAGGTTTGTTTTTTGATTATTGTAAGCAAACCCCAACAACAAGTATGTCAGACTGGTTTAGTTTTGTGGAAGAAATTAGTAGTAATTTTATTAATTGTTATGGTCCTATAATAAACAGTAAAAAACTATTGACCTATTCTAAGTCCCAAAAAAAATGGCAAGAAATAAGAAGAGGAAGATATGTAGAGTTCAACCTAGTTCATGATAAAGGAACTCTATTTGGGCTAAAAACTAACGGGAGAATCGAAAGTATTTTGATGAGCTTACCTCCAAAAGTAAGCTGGAAATATAATTTTCTGCCTAAAAAAAATAGTGAAGAATCTAAACTTTTAGATATATTAAAAAACCCTGTCAAATGGGTTTAACAAACAATAAAATATGTATCCATTAAATAGAAATAGAAGACTTAGAACAAGTGAGACTTTAAGAAACCTAATTAGAGAGAGCACTATCACTCCTAACGATTTTTTAGTTCCTTTATTTGTTATCGAAGGAAAAAACAATAAACGAGAAATTCAATCCATGCCTAATTATTTTAAAATGAGTATCGATCTGATTTTAAAAGAAATTAAAATTTTACATTCACTTGGATTAAAATCTGTTTTACTGTTTGCTCAAGTTGAAGAAAGTCTTAAAGATAACTATGGTACAGAAGCTATTAATAATAATGGCCTAATGCAAAGAGCTATAAGAAGCATAAAAGACAAGTTTCCAGATATTCTTGTAATGTCAGATGTTGCATTGGATCCTTACTCGTCATATGGTCATGACGGTGTGGTTGAAAATGGGTTAATTGTTAATGATATTACAAATGATATACTAGCAAAAATGAGTCTTTCTCATATTAAAGCTGGAGCAGATTTTGTGGCCCCAAGTGATATGATGGATGGAAGAGTGAAAGTGATTAGGACAATGTTAGAAAAAGAAGGATGTCATAATGCAGGAATTATGAGTTATAGTGCCAAATATGCCTCATCATTTTATGGGCCTTTTAGGGACGCTTTAGATTCTAAACCTGGATTTGGCGATAAGAAAACCTATCAAATGGATATAGGAAATCGAGAAGAAGCAATAAATGAAGTTAGACTGGATATAAAAGAGGGGGCAGATATAGTTATGGTTAAGCCTGGGATTTCGTATCTTGATATTATTAGAGATATTAAAAACAATTTTAATATCCCTATTTCTGCTTATCAAGTAAGTGGTGAGTATGCTATGATTAAAGCTGCTTCAAAAAATGGTTGGATCGATGAAAATCAAACAATTTTAGAGACATCGATTGCTTTTAAAAGAGCTGGAGCTAGTTTTATAGCTAGTTACTTTGCTAAAGATGTCATAAAATTAATTTCTTAATTATGTCAAAGAAAAAAAAAGGACTACTAATTCTTATTACACTAATTTCATCTTTTTATTTACTTGATCTTGGCTATTTAGTTAAGGCTGTAAAAGTAGGATACTTAAAAGGACACACTACGGCTTATTTATCAGACTATGTCCATTTTGACAATGATATTATTGAATCTGGAGTTCATCAACCATGGCTAATTAGCGATAAATATAATAGTAAAGTAGAATCTAAAAACTTAATTAATATTAATAAATTAAAAGAAACCACTTCATACCTAATTATACAAAATGATAGTATTGTTTTTGAAAAGTATTATTTAGGCTATAACCAAGATTCTATTTCAAATTCATTTTCAATGGCAAAAAGTTTTGTTAGTGCAATGTTAGGAAAGGCCATAACAGATGGATACATAAAGGGCCTTGACCAACCTGTTTCTGATTTCTTTAAGGAATTTAGTCAAGGGAAAGCTGCTAAGCTAACAGTTGGTGATCTTTCAACAATGTCTTCTGGACTAAATTATGTAGAAAAATATTATAGCCCTTTTTCACTTACTGCTAGAAGCTATTTTACTTCAGATTTGAAATCTTTAATTCTGGACTTAGAGGTTGTTGAAGAGCCCGGACAGAGATATAAATATCTTAGTAGTGACACCCAATTATTGGGAATGATTCTTGAAAAAGCTACTGGTAAAAATCTTTCTGATTATTTAAGTGAATCTTTTTGGAAGCCAATGGGAGCTAAAATTGCTTCTCCATGGCAAGTTGATAGCAGAGAAAATAATCTAGTTAAGGCATTTTGTTGTATCGCTAGTAGCGCCAGAGACTTTGCTAGGCTAGGTAAACTCTATAAGCAGCATGGAAAGTGGAAAGGACATCAGATTTTAGACTCTACTTTTATTGCAAAATCTCTAACTCCAAAGTTTGCGAATGCTCCTTTCTATGGTTATGGATGGTGGTTAGACAAATACAAGGGCAAAGAAATCTTTTATTCAAGAGGACATCTAGGCCAGCTTACTATAGTGATTCCAGAAGATGACTTAATTATTGTAAGATTAGGAAATTTAATTTCAAAAGAAGAACAAGGTAGTGCGCATTCAAAAGACTTTTACACCTATATTGATGAAGCTTACAACATAATTAATTAATTTTTTTGTTTTGAACAAAGCATCTTCTAATAATCTTATTTCAATAAAAAATTTAAGCATAAGTTTTATTAAAAAAAACAAGGTTGTTAATGTAGTTAACAATATTAGTTTTAATTTATTAAAAAATGAGGTGTTGGGAATCGTTGGTGAATCTGGCAGTGGAAAGTCTGTGACAGCATTGTCTATATTAAAGTTATTACCAAAAAATAAAGCCATATCTAAGGGGGAGGTAATTTATAACAACACAAATTTGTTAGAGATAAGTGATTCGAGTATTCGTCAGGTTAGAAAAAAAGATATCTCTATAATATTTCAAGAACCAATGTCTGCATTAAATCCAACAATGAAGTGTATTGATCAATTGCGTGAATGTTTTGAGTTAAAAAATATTGACATATTAGATGTTGAAGACGAGATAAACTTATTGATAAAAAAAGTTAAATTGGAAAAAGTTGACAATTTTAGTTCCAAATATCCACATCAACTCTCTGGTGGACAAAAACAAAGGTTAATGATTGCGATGGCTATAGCCTGTAAGCCTAAATTACTTATAGCTGATGAGCCTACCACGGCACTAGATGTTACAGTACAGAAAGAGATCATTGAATTACTTTTAAAAATTAAAAAATCTGAAGGGTTAAGTATAATTTTTATTTCGCACGATCTAGCGCTAGTTTCTGAAATTGCAGATAGATTAATAGTAATGTATAAAGGAGAAATAATTGAAAAAGGAGGTGCGGCAAAAATGTTTTCAAATCCAATTGAAAATTACACTAAAGGTTTGTTATACTCAAGACCAAATAATAAAGTTAAGTTAAGCAAACTTCCAACTGTGTCTGATTATATTAATAACTCTGTAGATAACTCAATTATTAGTGACGAGGAAATTGAAATTAGTCGACAAAACATCTATTCAAACAGTCCTATTTTAGAAATTAAAAATTTAGATAAATATTATATTCAAAATAAAATTTGGTTTAAGAAAAAAGAGAAATTTAAAGCTCTTGATGATATTAATTTGCAGCTATATAAAGGAGAAACACTTGGTTTGGTCGGTGAGTCAGGATGTGGGAAGTCTACATTAGTAAAAACAATTGTTCAAATTGAAAAGGTTAGTAATGGGTCCATATTTTATAAAGGCAATGATGTTACAAAGCTTTCAAAGTCTGAATTAAATAATTATAGAAAAGATGTTCAGCTAATTTTTCAAGATCCTGATTCTTCTTTGAATCCTAAAAAAGCTATTGGATCATTAATAATGGAGCCTATGATTGTTCATAAGATTGACAAAAAAGACAGCTCTTACAAAGAGCTGTGTATAGCTTTATTAAATGATGTTGGCCTTGAAAAAAGTGTCTTTTATAAATATCCTCACGAACTATCTGGAGGTCAAAAACAAAGAGTAGGAATCGCAAGAGCAATTAGTGTTAGGCCCAAAGTATTAATTTGCGATGAGTCTGTATCTGCTTTAGATGTTTCTGTTCAGGCACAGGTATTAAATTTATTAAATCATTTAAAGAAAAAGCTAAAACTTACGTACATATTCATTTCTCATGACTTATCAGTAGTGAAATATATGTCAGACAAAATTGTTGTAATGAAGGAAGGTGTTTTCAAAGAAATAGGGTTTTCAGAAGATATCTATAACGATCCTAAAATGGACTACACTAAAAAACTAATTGGAGCTATTCCAAAAGGGATTAGCTAATGCTAATTTCTGGAACTTCAGAATCAACGATAAGATTACCCACTGTAGATTCTTTTATTTTTTGAACACTAACTCCTGGAGCTCTTTCAAGTAATTTAAAACCCTCTTTAGTTACTTCTAAAACTGCTAAATTAGTTACAATTTTTTTTACACAACCTAGACCTGTTAAGGGGAGTGAGCATCTTTTTAGCAATTTGGATTCTCCTTTTTTGTTTGTGTGCATCATTGCTACTATAATATTTTCTGCACTAGCTACCAAATCCATAGCTCCACCCATTCCTTTTACCATTTTTCCAGGAATTTTCCAGTTTGCTATATCTCCGTTTTCAGAGACCTCCATAGCTCCTAAAATAGTTAAATCAACATGCTTTCCTCTTATCATTGAAAAACTCATTGCTGAATCGAAAAAACTGGCACCAGGTAATGTTGTTATTGTTTGCTTTCCTGCGTTAATTATATCTGCATCTACATTATCATCAAAAGGGAAAGGTCCCATTCCAAGAACTCCATTTTCACTTTGAAACTCTACACTTAGGTCTTTATTAACGTAATTTGCTACTAAAGTAGGAATTCCTATTCCTAAATTTACATAATACCCATCTTTTACTTCTTTTGCTATTCTTTTAGCAATTCCATTTTTATCTAGCATTATCTTTGTGTTATAGTTCTTTGTTCAATTCTTTTTTGGTAATGTTCACCCTTAAATATTCTCTGAACAAAAATGCCAGGAATATGTATTTCGTTTGGATCAAGAGCTCCTACTGGATATAACTCTTCAACCTCTGCAACTGTTATTGAAGCTGCACCACACATGTTTGGGTTAAAATTTCTTGCTGTTCCTTTAAAAATTAAATTTCCTGCTTCATCTCCTTTCCAAGCTTTAACAATCGAAAAGTCCGCATTAAAAGCATGTTCTAAAATATACATTTTTCCATTAAATTCTCTAGACTCTTTACCTTCTGCAACTTCAGTTCCAAAACCTGCTGGAGTATATACTGCAGGAAAACCAGCTTGAGCAGCTCTACATAATTCAGCCAGAGTTCCTTGAGGCAGTAATTCAACTTGAAGTTCTCCTGAAAGCATTTGTCTTTCAAATTCATTGTTTTCTCCAACATATGACGAAATCATTTTTTTTATTTGGTGATCCTTTAACAATAGTCCTAGACCAAAATCATCAACTCCAGCGTTATTTGAAATACAAGTTAGCCCCTTAACTTTTAATTTTACTAGTTCTTCTATTGATTTTTCAGGGATACCACATAATCCAAACCCTCCTAACATAATGGTCATATTGTCTTTAATCCCATCTAGAGCATTAGTCACATCATATACTTTTTTGTTTATCATACTAAATATTTTAAAAATCTATTTCTAACAACTTCTTATTGTTATTTTTAATTGTATTTAATGAGTCATTTTTAAAATTATTACAATTTAATTCAATGGATAGTTTTTCTGGTTTAAAAAAAGGCTCCTTAGAAATATTTAAAATAGTATCCTGGTAACAATTCTTCATATATACTCCCCATATTGGCAGAGCCATTGATGCTCCTTGACCATAATCGATAGTTTCAAAATGAATAGACCTATCTTCAGCTCCTACCCAAACTCCGGTTACTAAATTTGGCACCATTCCCATGAACCATCCGTCACTTTGATTTTGAGTTGTTCCTGTCTTGCCTGCAATTGGATTATCAAATTCATAGGGATATCCAGTGACCACTGACTCATACGCGTTATTAGTAGCGCCAGTTGTTCTTAATCTTATGCCAGATCCTGCTTGAGTGACTCCTTCAAGTAAGTTAACAGTTACGTAAGCTGCTTCTTCACTTAAGACATCCCTTGTTTCTCTTTTATATTCAAATAAGATTGTTCCATTTTTATCCTCAATTTTTTCAATTAATATAGGCTTAGTGTATACTCCTTTATTTGCAAATGCTGAATAGGCAGCAACCATTTCATAAACACTAATATCTGGGGTTCCTAAAGCAATGGAGGGAACGGGTAGTATTTTTTGCTCAATCCCTAAATTTTTAGCTAGTTTTATTACTGGCTTTGGACCAATTTTATCCATTAATCTTGCTGTAACAGTATTAATAGAATTAGCTAAAGCATTTTTCAAGGTTCGTGTTCTCCCGTATTTATCTCCTGAATTTCTTGGACACCATTTTTCAGGATTGCCAAATTTATTTTTTTCTATACAATATTGACTATCAGGAAAGGTGTCGCAAGGGGACAATTTTACCTGGTCAATTGCTGCAGCATAAACAAAAGGTTTAAATGTTGAACCAATTTGACGCTTACCTTTTTTTACCATATCATACTGAAAATGTTTATAATCCATACCTCCAGCCCAAGCTTTAACAAAGCCTGTATTTGGATCCATAGACATCATACCAGGTCTTAAAAAAGATTTATAATAAATCATAGAATCCCAGGGTTTCATTATCGTATCAATTTCACCTTGCCATGAAAAAACAGTCATTTTTGATGGAATTTGAAAGGATTTTTTTATTTCCTCTTCAGATTTTTTAAGGTCATATTTCATTTTTCTCCATCGCTCAGATCTTTTCATGGCACTTCTAAGCAGTGTGTCAATTGCCCCTTCAGTTAGTTCTCGAAAAGGAGCTGTTGGATTATCTTCAATCGTGTTTTGTTTGAAAAATTCTTTTTGAAGCCTTGGCATGTGTTGGTTAATTGCATCCTCAGCATAAACTTGCATACTATAATTTATAGTAGTGTGAATTTTTAATCCATCTGTATTTATATTATACTTAGATCCATCTGGTTTTCTATTTTTTTCATCCTTTACCCAATCTTTCATATATGTTCTTAAATATTCTCTAAAATAAGGAGCAATTCCGTCTCGATGAGACTCTGGGGTGTAATTTAATTTTAAGTCTTTAAGTTGTAGAGAATCTTTCATCACTTTGTCTATAAATCCGTATTTATACATTTGTGCCAAAACCACATTTCTTCTGTTTTTTACACCAACAGGATTTCTACTAGGTCTAGGATTATATAGTGAGGAGTTTTTTAACATTCCCACTAGCATTGCAGATTCACTAATGTCTAAGTCAATAGGCTCTTTACCAAAATAAATTCTTGAGGCGCTTCTTATACCATCCCCATTATTACCAAAATCATAAATATTTAAATATTGTGCTAAAATTTCATTTTTAGTATACTGCTTTTCTAATCTGATAGAAATAATATATTCTTTAATTTTCTGATTAATTCTCTCCAATATATCTCTAGATCCTTCACCGGTAAATAATTGTTTAGCTAATTGTTGTGTAATTGTACTTCCTCCTCCATCTTTTCCTAATTTTACAATCGCCCTTAAGGTTGATATCCAGTCAATACCAGAATGACTATAAAAACGTATATCTTCTGTTGCTAATAATGCGTCTACTAAATGTTTAGGGAATTCTGAAAAGCTTACCGGCGTGCGATTATCATTAAAATAAAATTTAGCAATAGTTTTTCCTTCTTCGGAAAGAATTTCGCTAGCTAAATTTGTCTTTGGATTTTCTAATACTTTTAAGTCAGGCATTTCGCCAAGACCTCCAACTGATGCAAAATAAAAAATTCCAAAAACTGATGACACTAAAGCTATAAAAAGTGCCCATATGGTAACAATGTATTTTTTAAAATTATTTTTCTCTTTCAATTCTGTATCCGATATTTATTATTCCATCTAATAACTTTAGACCACTAACCTTATTAATCTTTCTCATAGCATGCTGAATGGTAACCAAATATTTTCCATTTTCAAATTTAGCACTTTCTTTGTGTACTAACTTATTTTCATAAGTATTTAGAAATTTTTTTCCTAGTAATTTTCCATCAGAATTAGCCATTTTATACTCAAGGGTGTCTTTCATTATTATTTTTGTAGAATCGTGAACAGTGATTATTAAAAACAAATTATTAAACATATAGCTTTGGTCAGTTCTGACATTTATAAAGGAATTGTACGAGCTTGATTTTAAATCAAATTCAAACATAATCAAACTATCTTTGTCCCATTGATTTGGAATAGTTTTATAGCTATCAAATATTCTATCTTGACCACATGAAATAAAACTAAATATAATTAATACTATTAATACTCTAGTTAGCATGTTTTTTTGCTTTTTTTCTTTTGTGATTTTTTTTCTTTCTTGGCTTATCAAACCTTGTTAAACTATCTTGACCAACTACATTCTCGAACATGTTTTCTTCTACGAAATTATTCTCAATTGTATACTCCTCTAAGCCTGAGACTAATTTGTTTAATTTATTCTCATTTATAATTGCATTAGCTTGGTCTACTGATAGCAAGAACCAATTATTCCACTCACCAACATATGCATACCATAATTGTTTTTTAAAAATATCTGTCTTTTGGCATACTGCTACTCCTTTTTCAGTCTTTAGTTTAATCTCTTTCTTTGGGAAATTTTTTAAGGCATCCATATAAGACCCTAGTTCATAATTTAAGCAGCATTTTAATTTTCCACACTGACCTGCTAATTTTTGAGGATTAAGAGAAAGTTGCTGATACCTAGCAGCAGAGGTACTTACAGATCTAAAGTCAGTTAGCCAAGTTGAACAACATAGCTCTCTACCGCAAGACCCTATTCCTCCAAGACGAGCAGCTTCCTGTCTTAAACCAACTTGTTTCATTTCAATTTTCGTTCTAAATTCTCTTGCATAAATCTTAATTAATTCTCTGAAATCTACTCTTTCATCAGCTGTGTAATAAAAAGTTATTTTGCTGCCGTCTCCTTGATATTCAATGTCAGATATTTTCATTTTTAATCTCAGATCAATTGCAAACTTTCTAGCTCTAACTTTAATTGGCTCTTCTTTGTCTCTTAGTAATGACCACTTGTCTATTTCAATTTGTGATGCTTTTCTGTAAATGATCTTTGACTCTTCTTGTGAATAGCTGATTTTTTTCTTGTCCATTTGAACCCTTACAAGTTCTCCAGTTAGTGTTACTATTCCTATATCATAACCACTATTGGCTTGGGTAGCAGCAATATCTCCTACAGAAAGTGATACTGAGTTTTTATTTAAAAAATAATCTTTTCTACCATTTTTAAATCTAATTTCTGAATATAAAAATTCTGATTGACCTGATGGTAAAGACATATTTGATAGCCAATCAAAAACAGTAAATTTATTGCAGCTGTCTGTTCCGCATGTTCCGTTGTTTTTGCATCCTTTAGGGGAGCCATTAGATTTAGAACTGCAAGTTTTACAAGACATTAAATAAATATTTCATTAAATATAATATATACTTTTTAGAAATCTTCTATTTGGTTAGTTTGATTTCTAGAAAGGGTTTTTCCTCGTCCTTTTTTGAAAATATCATTGCTGTTTTTATTTCCTTTTCTTAATTTCTTTTGTTCTTCAAAAGGTAAGCTGTTAATTTCTTTGCAGTCGTAACTACAGCAATTGTCCATTTCTTTTTTACATTTATCACATTGAATAAAAAGTAGGTGACATGCGTCATTTGCACAATTTGTGTGAATATCAAACTTTGCCCCACATTGATGACATTGCGCAATTACATCTTCGCTAATTTTTTCTGCTCGTCTGTCGTCAAAAACAAAATTTTTGCCTATGAAATTATTTTTTAATTTTTGCTCATTAACTTGTTTTGTATATTCAATGATCCCGCCCTTGAGCTGGAAAACATTTTTAAATCCTTTGTGCTTAAAGTATGCGCTTGCCTTTTCACATCTAATTCCGCCAGTACAATACATTATTAAATTCTTATCGTCTTTATGGTTTTTTAAATCTTCTTCAATTAAATCAAGAGATTCTCGAAAAGTATCGACATCTGGCTTAATTGCATTTTTAAAATGTCCTATTTCACTTTCGTAATGATTTCTCATATCCACTACAATAGAGTTATCTTGCTCAGCTAAGTTATTATACTCTAGAGCATTTAAATGAACACCTGTGTTTGTAACATCAAAAGTGTTATCATTTAAGCCATCAGCAACTATTTTATCTCTAATTTTTATTTTAAGTTTTAAGAAAGATTTATTGTTGTGTTCCACAGCAATATTTAAAGACGTGTTTTCTAAAAATGAAATTGATTTAAGATGTAGCTTAAATTCTTCAAAATTATCTTTTGGAATTGATAATTGTGCATTAATTCCTTCAAAGGCTACATATATTCTTCCTAAAATTTCTAATGAATCCCATTTAATAAATAATTGATCTCTAAAAGACTTTGGATCAATAATTTTAGCGTATTGATAAAAAGAAAGTGTCATTCTTTCTTTATTAGATTTGTCTATTAGAGCCGCTCTTTCCTTAGAGCTTAACTTATTGTACAGGTGCATTCTATACTGGTTTATTAATTCTATAATTACAAAAATAATATTTATAAAATTAATATTGAAAAACTACTAAAACGAATGACAATAAAATTGTATTGTCATTAAAGTTATATTAAATTAGCAATAGAATAAATTTCAAATCTACACAAAATGGGGAACAACAAAGAAGACAAATTAAAGGCGCTAAAACTTACACTAGATAAGTTAGACAAAACATATGGAAAAGGAACTGTAATGAAAATGAGTGATGCCCCAGTTGCTGATGTTGATGCAACTTCTTCGGGATCTTTAGGTTTAGACTTAGCTTTAGGGGTTGGTGGGTACCCGAGGGGAAGAGTCATTGAAATATATGGGCCTGAATCATCGGGGAAAACAACTTTAACACTTCATGCTATAGCAGAATGTCAAAAAAAAGGAGGAATTGCAGCATTTATTGACGCTGAGCATGCTTTTGATAGATATTATGCTCAAAATTTAGGGGTCGATATTGATAATTTAATTATTTCTCAGCCAGATCACGGGGAGCAAGCATTAGAGATTGCAGATAACTTGATTAGATCTGGAGCTATCGATATGGTAGTTATAGATTCTGTGGCAGCATTAACTCCAAAAAGCGAAATTGAAGGTGAAATGGGAGACTCTAAAATGGGTTTACATGCAAGACTGATGTCACAGGCTCTTAGAAAATTAACAGGCTCTATCAGTAAAACAAATTGTACAGTAATGTTTATAAACCAGTTGAGAGAAAAGATTGGTGTAATGTTTGGAAATCCAGAAACCACTACTGGTGGAAATGCATTAAAATTCTATGCATCCATTAGGTTAGATATAAGAAGGTCCACCCAAATAAAAGATAGTAATGGGGCTGTATTAGGAAACAAGACAAGGGTAAAAGTGGTTAAAAATAAAGTTGCACCACCCTTTAAATTAGCTGAATTTGATATTATGTACGGTCAAGGAATCTCAAAGGTTGGAGAAATACTTGATATAGCTGTTGAATCTAATATAATTCAAAAAAGTGGATCTTGGTTTAGTTACGATGAAACCAAATTAGGTCAAGGTAGAGATGCGGTAAAAACCATGATAAAAGATAACCCAGAACTAATGGAAGAACTAGAGAGTAAAGTTAAAGCTTTAGTTGCTGAAAATTAAGATAAATCTTCTAAGATTAAATTTCTGAAACTATCACTTGTAGACGAAACGTCTGATTGAGTTAAACCTAAAGTACTTTGAGGATTGTGATATTTTACCCTTAAAAGTCCTGGTTTCCCACTAAAAAATGCAAAAGGAAATCTTTTTTTATTATCTAAAAAAGTTAAACAAACAATTGGAATTTGATGTTCAATAGCTATTTTAAATGCGCCTTTTTTAAATTTACCCAAAGCAACAGAGGGATCAGGAACTCCAGCTTCTGGGTAGATACAAATACTAAGCCCATCTGCTAATCTTCTCTGTGTATTAAAAAATACCGACTTTCGGCTTTCTGAGCTTGATCTGTCTACTAAAATGCATGCTCTTTTGTATATTACTCCAAAAAATGGAATTTTTGAAAGTTCAACTTTTCCAACAAAAACAAAAGGATGATCTTTGAATATGGATATCATGCACATAATGTCCATCATTGAAGTATGATTACTTATAAACATGTAGTTTTTGCCCTTTTCTAAAATTGGTCTGTTATCTATCCTCCAATAAAACCCCATGAAAAATAAAACTATGTTTGACCATAGAGTTGCGATCTTAAACACTTTAGGGTACCAAGATTCTTTTAAGCTAAACACAAATAAAAGCGGAAAAAGAATAATCCAGCTTACACTACTAATTAAATAGAACCAAGTCCTGTAAAGAGTCCAAAAAAAATAGTTCAATAAATTCATGTTTTCAAAACTAATTAAATTAATTGAGGTATTTAAATAAAAAATTTAACTTTGTAATCTAAATATAACAAGGAGTGAGTAGGATTTTAACTGGAATACAAAGTACAGGGACGCCACATTTAGGTAACCTATTAGGGGCCATAATTCCTGCAATAAAAATGGCAAATAACTCAGAAAACGAATCCTATTTGTTTATAGCAGATATGCATTCGGTCACGCAAATAAAGGACCCAAAACAATTACGATTTAATACATATTCTACAGCCGCATCTTGGTTAGCATTTGGATTAAATTATAATAAAACAATTTTTTACAGACAAAGTGATGTGCCCCAGGTTACAGAACTTGCCTGGTATTTAAATTGTTATTTTCCGTACCAAAGATTAACATTAGCACATAGTTTTAAAGACAAATCAAATAGTTTAGAAGATATTAATGCCGGACTTTTTACTTATCCAATGTTAATGGCTGCAGACATTTTATTATATGATGCTAACATAGTCCCTGTTGGAAAAGATCAACTTCAACATCTTGAAATCACAAGAAGTGTAGGTAATAAATTTAATCATCAAAATGGAGAAACATTTATTATTCCTGAATCTAAAGTTGACAAAAGCAATATGCTTATTACAGGAACTGACGGAGCAAAAATGAGTAAAAGCAAAAAAAATGTAATTGATATTTTCTTAGATGAAAAGCTTCTTAAAAAACAGGTTTTATCTATTAAAACCGATAGTCTTCCTTTAGAAGCTTCTAAAGACTGGAAGAATTGTAATTTATTTAAACTCTATGAGTTGCTGTGTGATGAAAAACAGGCCGAAACAATGAAAAAAAACTATACTAAAGGTGGTTATGGTTATGGTCATGCTAAAACAGATTTATTAAATTTAATTCTTACTAAATATAAAACTGAAAGAGAAAAATATAACTATTATATGAGCAATTTAGATAAGATAGATAGCATCTTAAAAACTGGTGCATTACAAGCCTCTAAAACAGCTGACAAGGTTCTAAACAGAGTTAGAATAAAAGTTGGGTTTAATTAAAAAGATTACTAACTTTAGTTTCTATAAACACCCAACAAAATGAACTTAGACAAATATATAGAAGACTTGCTTTACAGAAATGAATGTGTAGTCATTCCTAATTTTGGAGCTTTTATTACTTCAACTAATTCAACTAATATAAATAGCGAAGGCATATTTACTCCTCCATTTAAGTCAATTTCATTTAATAAAAAAATTAAGAAAAATGATGGTGTTTTAGCAACTTATATTTCTGATTTAAATAACATTTCATTTGATGATGCGATGAAATTAATTAAGCTAAATGTTTCTAACTTTAATAATGATATACACAACAAAAATGATATTGTATTCTCAAAAGTAGGAGTAATATCATTCAAAAACGGAGTGACAGAGTTTAGCTCTTACAATAATGTAAATTATTTAACAGAATCTTACGGACTATCAAGCGTATCAAGTTCATCTATTAAAAGAAATAAGAACAAAGCAGCTTTCTCTAATTTTTCAAAGTATGCTGCAGCCCTAATCATTGGGCTTTTAATCTCTAGTCTTGTTTATAATAATGAACTTAATAAAATAGAGCAAAAGAACATAATTGCATACCAACAGGCTGATCTTTTGATTGAAAAAGAAATACAAAAGGCAACATTTGTGATTGAAAATCCTCTACCTATTGTAAAAATGATTGTAAAAGAAAATATTGGTGCCTTTCACGTAGTGGCTGGGTCTTTTAGTATTGAAGAAAATAGTTTTACTAGAGTAAAACAATTAAAAAATAAAGGTTACAAAGCTAGAAGAATTGGTCAAAACAAGTATGGGTTATTTCAAGTTGCATATTCAAGCTTTCAAACTAGAGCAGAAGCTGATATAGCTTTAGGGCAAATACGAATTTTGGATAATCAAGCTGCCTGGATTTTAAATAAAGAAATAAACTAAATAATGCCATTAAAAACAGCTATGTCATCATTAACAGTGATGACAGATTTGGTGCTTCCGAGTGAAACTAATGCTATTAATAATTTGTTTGGAGGTGAATTACTAGCAAGAATGGATAGGGCTGGTTGTATCGCTGCAAGAAGACATTCTGGCGAAATAGTAGTTACAACTTCTGTAAATCATGTTGCATTTAACAAAGCTATTCCTTTAGGTAGTATTGTCACAATTGAAGCTAAAGTTTCTAGAGCGTTCAAAACCTCAATGGAGGTATATTTAGATGTTTGGATAAATTTTGATGGAGGAGAAAAGATTAAGTCAAATGAGGCTATTTATACTTTTGTGGCAGTGGATAAAAATGGTAAGCCAACATCAATTCCTGAAATAACACCTGAGTCAAAGCTAGAAATTGAAAGATACAATGGTGCTCTAAGAAGACGTCAACTTAGTCTTGTATTAGCTGGTAAATTGAAAGCACAAGAAGCTACAGAGTTAAAAGCATTATTTCTTGCCAATCCAAAATAAGGGATTTTCTGTCTTATTGTCCTTAAATAAACTAAAACTTAATATTGTCTGACCTGAATTTTTATTTGTAATAATTTCTCCTAATTTTTGTTTTGTTGAAACCTTATCCCCTTTTTTCACATATATATCTGAAAGATTCTTATACACAGTAAAAAAATTACCGTGTTGAATTAATATAGTTTTAGAACCATTTTTTGAACTTATTATTCTGTATACTGTTCCGTTAAAAATAGTTCTAGCCTTTTGGGATGAAGCAGTAATTATTCTTATCCCATTACTTTGGATTGTAGCAGTTTTAACTATCGGGTGAGGTTGCTTTCCGTATTTCAGAGAAACATATCCTTTTTCTACAGGCCATGGGAGTTTACCTTTATTTGAAATAAAATTGTTTGATAATAGTTTAGCTTCAGGGGTTAATGCAAAAAGTTTAGATGACGTCTTTTTCTTTCTATTTGACTCAGCAATAGCTTTAGCTATGATTTTTTCAATTTCTTTATCTATTTTTGCTGTTTTTTGCTGGTTCAATTTAATATCTCTAATATATTTAGTTTGATTATTAGAAATAAAAGTTAATAGATTGTTTTTATTAGAAATTTCACGAGTGATGTCCTTTTTTATTTTTTGATTATCGTTGACTAGCTTTAATTGAAGATTTTTATCATTGTTAAGCTTATTCGCCATTGACTTAAGCTTTTCAGTATTGATTCCTATTTTTTGTAATTGATTTTTTTGATACTCAGAATATTGTTTGAAGTATTGAATTCGCTTTAAGGCCTCTTGAAAGTTTGCTGAAGAAAAAATAAACATCAACTTTCCTGTTTTAGATCTAGTTTTATAGGATCTCAATATCATCTCTGAATATTGAGACTTTAAAAGTTGTTGAGAGTTTTGAAGCTGATTTATTGCTTCTTGGTTGTTTCGAATGGATACAGAAATAATATTAAGCTCATTATTTGTAATTTTTATGATTTCATTTTGAAGGTTTAATTTATAATTCAAATTTTCAATATTTTCTACAACAAGCTTTTCTTCGTCTTTAGAATTATTAATTAAGTTTTGAATATTTTTTATTTCATTTACTAAATCAGTTCTTTTGAGCTCTAAATCCTTTTGACTTAAATTTTGAGAATAACATGAGGTGCTATACAGAGCCAACGTTATTAATAAAAAGATAAATCTCGATTTATCGAACATCAATTGCAATTTTTTTATAATTACTAGGAATTTTAAATGGAAGTTTAAATTTATTGTTAAGTTTAATTGACTTAAATTCTAAATTAATTTGATCCATTAGTATGCCTTCATAATTGTCTAAATTTACAAAAGCTGTATTTTCTTGTACATTGTTTTGTCTTTCAAAATTAGTTTTATATAACTCTATTTTTGAAGGAAAAACCATGTTGGCAATATTAATAAATTCAAAATAAGATAGCTCGTAAAGATCAAAATTATTTCTATCATCTTTAATTTTAAATGAGTATTGATTTATTTTAAAATTATTTGAGTTTATAACATAACTTCCTTCAAATAGATTTTTATTTATTTTTGAAGAGCTGGGAATAATGCTCCAATTAAATATATAAGAGTCATCTTTACCACTAAAAGAGTCATTGAAGTCTGATTTATTAATTTTATTAACTGGCTCAGACAATAATAAGCTTTCAATAGTTTCATAACTCAAATTAACTCCTAAAATTTCATCAACGTTACTAAAGCTTGATTTTAAATAGTTTTTTTGAAGCTTATTATAATAAAAAAGGCTGTCTTTGGTGATTAAAACTCTAACAATTCCTGCCGCAGAGCTTAACCATATAGCCTTGTCTTTTATAATTCTAATATTTGCTGAATAACTTTTAGTTCTTCCTTTATTATTTAACTTTATTTTTATTTTAGACTCAAAGGATTTGAATTTGGATTTTGACTTTGATACTTTTCTGATTACTTGTTTTGGGTTTAATCTGTTATTGTCTGAATCTGTTGTCTCGCGAGTTATATCCTTTGTAGGTTTACAGGAAGATATTATTATTAGAACTAAAAAATATTTTAAAAATCTCATAATCTTAATTAATTCCTGTGCTACCAAAGCCGTTAACTCCTCTAACAGTTTTAGATAACTCTTTTACCTCAATCCATTTTGCTTGCTCATGACTTGCTATTACTAATTGAGCTATTCTGTCTCCATTATTTATAGTATATGAATCTTTTGATAAGTTAATTAATATTATTCCAATTTCTCCTCTATAATCGGCATCTATTGTTCCAGGAGAATTTAATACGCACAATCCATGTTTTATTGAGAGGCCACTTCTAGATCTTACCTGTGCTTCAAATCCTTTAGGCAAAGAAATATAAAGGCCTGTTTTAATCATTTTCCTTTCTAAAGAATTAAGTATTATAGGTTCATCTATAAAAGCCTTGAGGTCCATCCCCGCTGATGAATTAGTTTCATAGTGCGGAAGATTATGATTAGATTTATTTATTATTTCAATTTTCATTATTTATAAGTTTAATTGTGTCATTTTCAAATTTTATTATGATTAGGCCAAGTAAAATTAATATTCCAATTCCAAAATAATAATTTCCTGGAAAAACATAAAAAGAAGTAAAAGCTAAAAATGTACTTAGCAGTATGTATATACATATTTTAGGTAGGTTGTAAGGAATTGGATAATGGCGTTGTCCTAAAAAATAAGATATCATTGCCATTACAAAATAAGCAAGAAATGTTGCTATTGCTGACCCTAAATATCCGTAATAAGGAATTAATGCGATATTAGCAGAAAGTGTGATTGCAGCACCAAAGGTAGATATGTAAGCTCCAAACTTTGTTTTATCTGTTACCTTATACCAAACAGATAAATTTTGATATATCCCCAAAAATAAGTTAGCCATAAGAATAATAGGCACAATATATAAAGCTTCCCAATAGGCTGAATCACCAATAAAAAGAAATTTTAATATGTCTATAAAGACCACAACTGCGATTAAAATAAAGGATCCTAATATTACAAACACCTCTAAAATTAATGCATATGCTCTTTTGGGGGAATTATTTTTGGCGGTACTGAAAATAAATGGCTCGATACCTAATTTGAAGGCTGTTGAAAAAAGAGTAATAAACAGAGCTAACTTATAACAAGCTGCATACATTCCAATTTGTGCTTTATCAACATCAAAATAATCCAATAAAATTTTATCAAAGCTTTCATTTATTGAGTATGCCAATCCTGCTAATAAAATTGGCACAGAATATTTAAGCATTTTCTTAAGTAATTTAAAATCGATTTTATATTGAATGTTTACATAGAAATTACTCATCACTAAAAAGGTTAATGCGCTAGATATTAGCAGGGAAATAAAAATATAATTTATTTCAAAGTTTTCTACATAGATATAATCAAGCGAGGGGCTTTTAGTATGGTTGTTTTTAAGAAAAATTAAAAAGAAAATATTTAATGAAACATTCACAATAACATTAAATATTTTAATCAGCGTATATCTAATTGCTTTATTATTTAATCGCAAGTATGCAAATGGAATTACAACCAAAGAATCTAAAACTAATATCCATATTACCAAATACAAATAATCAGAGCGAATTCCTATAAAATCAGAAATTTGATCTGTGAAAGTAAGTCCTATTGTTAAAAACATCAATGAAGTTAAGATTATTGAAATTGAAGAAGTGCTCACTACATTTGATTTCTTTGAATAAGAATTAAAAAACCTAAAAAAAGCTGTTTCTAATCCATAGGATAAAAGAACATTAAGTAAAATGATGTAGGAAAAAATAATTGATAAATCTCCATAATCAGAAATGTTTTCAAGTACAGATTTGTCGGTATGCAATCTGACTAGTAAAACACTAACTACTCTAGGGAAAACAGTAGCTATTCCATAAACAATAGCTTGTTTAAAAGCTGACTTTAATTTGTTCAAGTTCAAATATTTATCCTAAAAGTAAGCTTTTAATCAAAGTTATCAAAGTTATCAAAGTAACTTGAATTTAAGAGATACTAATTATTAAGTGCTTCGGCACCTCCAACTATTTCTAAGATTTCATTTGTAATTGCCGCTTGTCTAGCTTGATTATAAGCTAACTTTAACTGATCTCTTAGTTCAGTTGCATTATCAGTAGCTTTATGCATTGCCGTCATTCTGGCTCCGTGTTCACTTGCCCACGAATCACGAATGGCTTTGAATAATTGGTTTTTTAAGGACTTTGGAATTAGCTCTTCAATTATTTCTTTTTTTGAAGGTTCGAAAATGTAATCTAAATTATTATTGGAGTCATCTTCAACATCAGATATCGGTAAAAACTGCTCATTCACAACAACTTGTGTTGCAGCATTTTTAAACTTGTTATATACGATATCAATTTTATCAAAATCTTCATTAACAAACATTTGCATAAGTGACTCAGCAATTAAAGAGACGCTTTCCATGTTTAGGTTGTCAAAAATATCAATGTGATTTGATTCAACATTATAACTTTTTTGAAGAAAATCATTTCCTTTCTTACCAATGGCAACAAATGACACATCTGTATCATTATAGACAGAATTTGCTAGCTCTGTAGATTTTTTGAAAATATTAGAATTGAATCCACCACACAAACCTCTATTAGAGGTAATTGAAACTATAAGAACCTTTTTTACTTTGCGCTTTTGAGCATACTTATTATCAGAATCAATTGAAGAACTTAAGCTTTGTAAAATTTCTGTTAGTTTATTTGAATATGGTCTCATAGCTGTAATAGCATCTTGTGCCTTTTTTAACTTTGCAGCAGAAACCATTTTCATGGCACTTGTTATCTGCATCGTTGAAGAGACTGATGAGATTCTATTTCTTATTTCCTTTAAATTAGCCATTGTTACAGATTAATATTTATCAGATAAGTCTTTACAAACTAACTCTAAAGTGTTAACCACTTCTTCAGTTAGCTTTCCTTGTTTTAAGCTATCTAATACCCCCTGATGTTTAGTTCTAAGAATTGTTAAATATTCGTTTTCAAATTCTTTTATTTTTTCCACAGGAACATTTCTGAGTAAATTTTTAGAACCTGCATAAATTATCGCAACCTGATCTTCAACAGTAAATGGATCGTTTTGAGCTTGTTTTAATATCTCAACATTTCTTTTACCTTTTTCAATAACATTTAATGTAGCAGCATCTAAATCCGATCCAAACTTTGCAAAAGCTTCTAGTTCCCTAAATTGAGCTTGGTCTAATTTCAAAGTACCTGCCACTTTTTTCATTGACTTTATTTGAGCTGAACCACCAACTCTTGAAACTGATATTCCCACGTTAATTGCGGGCCTAACACCTGAATTAAATAAATCTGATTCTAAAAATATTTGTCCGTCTGTAATTGAAATAACATTTGTCGGAATATAAGCTGATACATCTCCCGCTTGAGTTTCAATGATTGGTAAAGCTGTCAATGAGCCTCCTCCTTTAACTAAAGGAGCTAATGAAGCTGGTAAATCATTCATTTCTTTTGCAATATTATCATCAGCAATTACCTTTGCAGATCTTTCTAATAGTCTTGAATGAAGATAAAACACATCCCCTGGGTAAGCCTCACGTCCTGGAGGTCTTCTAAGTAATAAAGAAACCTCACGATAAGCAACTGCTTGCTTAGATAAATCATCGTATACAATTAAGGCTGGTCTTCCTGTGTCTCTAAAGTATTCTCCAATTGAAGCCCCTGTGAAAGGTGCGTATACCTGCATCGCTGCAGGGTCAGATGCGTTTGCAGCTACAATTGTTGTATACGCTAATGCTCCTTTGTCCTCTAAAACTTTTGCTATCGCAGCAACTGTAGAAGCTTTTTGCCCTATAGCAACATAAATACAATATACTGGCTCGCCTGCATCATAAAATTCTTTTTGATTTAATATAGTATCAATACAAACGGTTGTTTTACCTGTTTGTCTGTCGCCAATAACTAATTCTCTTTGTCCTCTTCCAACAGGAATCATAGCATCAATAGATTTAATCCCGGTTTGTAAAGGTTCATTAACAGGTTGTCGGTATATAACTCCAGGAGCTTTTCTTTCTAATGGCATTTCATATAAATCACCTTGAATAGAGCCTTTACCGTCTATAGGTTGGCCCAGGGTGTTAACCACTCTTCCTACAATACCTTCCCCAACATTAATAGATGCAATTCTTGTAGTTCTTTTTACGGAATCTCCTTCTTTAATTTCGTTGGAGGCACCCAATAATACAACTCCAACATTATCTTCCTCAAGGTTCAAAACTATACCCTCGATACCGTTTGAAAACTCCACAAGTTCTCCGTATTGGACATTAGATAAGCCGTAAACACGTGCGATTCCGTCTCCAATTGTTAGTACCGTTCCAGTTTCATCAAAAGATATGTTAGCTTCATGATTTGAAAGCTGTTGTTTTAAAATTGCTGATATTTCAGCTGGATTTACTTCTGCCATTTTAATGTATTTATTTAATAAACTTTATATAAGTTCTTTTTTTATTTTTTGTAATTTGTTTGATAAGCTTGCATTATATTCTTTGCCGTCGTAGCGCAGTATAAATCCGCCTAGTATATTTTTATCTATAACATTGTTAATTTCCACTTTTTTACTAGAAATAGAACTGATTTTTGTTAAAGCAGCTTCCTTAATGCTGTTAGTTATTGGCACGGCTGTTACAACAACAGCTTTAGTCATATCGTTGGCCATTTCATAAAGAGACTTATAAGCATTACAAACGTCTACTAATATTGATAGTCTTTTATTTGAAATCAATAAACCGATTAAATTCTTAGAAAGAACTGAAGTGTTGTTGGTTAAAGACAATATAATATCATGCTTAGATTTGGTGTTAATGACAGAATTAGCTAACATTTCAGAAAAAGATTTTTCATTAGTTGATAAGTTAATATAAAACAACATATCCTCATATACCCTTGAAGACATATCATTTTCATTTGCTAATGAAAAAACTGCTTTTGCATATCTTATTGCTGCTCTAGATTCTTTCATTTTAATTGTTTAAAGAAGCGTCATTTAACATGTTTTCTACAACCTTTAACTGTTTGCTTTTATCCTCTAATTCAGACGATATAACTTTTTCTGCAATCCCAACAGAAAGCTCTACTACAGTTTGCTTTAGCTCATTCATTGCTGAGTTTTTTTCATTTTGAATTGCTAATTGAGCTGACTCAATTAGCTTAGAGGCTTGTTCTTTTGCCTGGTTTTCTGCATCAGAAATTAATTTTGTTTTAATTTCCCTAGCATCCTTTAGCATGTTTTCTCTCTCTATTTTAGCTTCTTTTAAAATTTTCTCATTGTCAGACTTAAGATTTTCCATTTCTTTTTTTGCATTTTCTGCAGCTAAAAGAGCTTCGCGGATAGAATCTTCTCTATCGTTAACTGAACCTAATATAGGTTTCCAAGCGAATTTTTTTAATAAAAAATATAAGATAGCAAATGAACAAAAAGTCCAAAATAACAATCCCACATCGGGTGTAACTAAATCCATAATTTAAGTTTTTTAAAAATATTATAATAAATAAGTAAGTGCAGTGCACAAAACAGCTGCACTTATTTTATTTACTTAATAAGAGATACAACAACCGCGAATAACGCAACTGCTTCAACAAAGGCTATAAAAACAATAGCTGATGTTTGCAATGAAGCTGCTTTTTCAGGTTGACGAGCCATAGCCTCCATAGCTGATCCGCCTATTTTACCAATTCCAATTCCAGCTCCTACCGCTGCTAATCCAGCTCCAATTGCCGCTAAGGGTCCATAACTTGTAACTGCTACTTCTTGTAATAATACTAAACTCATAGTTTAAAATTTAAAAATTAATTAATGTTCATGTTCTTCCATTGCTGACCCAATATACAAAGCGGATAGCATGGTAAATATATATGCCTGTATGGCTACTACTAAAATTTCTATTAAGCTAATAAACACTGTAAATCCTACAGAAAGTGGAGCGATCCAAACTGTTTCAGCTATAAAAATTAAAGATATTAAACTCAATACGATAATATGGCCTGCTGAAATATTAGCAAAAAGCCTAATCATTAGTGAGATAGGTTTTATAAATATCCCCAAAAACTCAATTGGTGCTAAAAACAATTTCATAGGAACAGGAAGGCCTGGCATCCAAAATATGTGCTTCCAATAGTCTTTAGTTCCTGCAAATGTTGTAATTGCAAAGGTAATCACAGCAAGAACAGCAGTAAAAGCTATGTTGCCTGTTAAATTAGCACTAAAAGGGAAAAATGGAATAAGACCCATTAAGTTATTGATCCATATGAAGAAAAATAAAGTTAGTAAATATGGCATGTATTTTTTATAATTTTTTTCACCAATATTTGGAATTGCAACCTCATCCCTAATAAATAAAATTAATGGCTCAGTAAATTTTGCTATTCCTGATGGAATCCCTTTATTAGATTTTGAATACTTTTTCGCAGAAATACCAAAAATTAATACCAATAATAACATCGAGAGAAACATTGAAAATACAAGTTTAGTTATTGAGAAATCTACAGGCTTTAAATTTGTTGGGTAATTGTTTTTATCTAAAGTAAGATATTGCCCAAATGAATTAGTTTGTGGGCTTGCGTAATAAATTTCCTCATGAAACTTAACAAACGATACTCCTTTTTTAGTAACCAACTCAGTTCCTTCATCATCGTGATGAAATTCAGAAGAAGAAAAGGTAACTAAACCTTTGTCAGTCCAAAGTATTATGGGAAGCGGAATTGACACTCCTTTACCATTCCAGTCTAAAATATGGAATTCATGAGAATCTTTAATGTGATGCATGATCATATCAGTAACATTAAAATCCTTAGAGTCGGTTTCTAATGAGGAAGAAAAACTTACAGAAAATGAAAAAAAGAAAACTAAAAAAAGAAAATTTCTCAAATTAATATTATGGTTTTAAGTGTTACTACAATTACGCAATAAATTTGGATGCAAATGTACATACATATATTTATATTTCAAATAAAAAAACAACAATGATTTTATCTGTCAAATACTTTTTGAAGAGATTTAATTTCAAAAAATAAAAAAATAAAATATATT
>ERZ891134.281-NODE-281-length-44073-cov-8.635649_pt1 | contig 44073 bp, 35 predicted proteins | sample MGYA00520888_ERZ891134 | MGnify/ENA primary metagenome ERZ891134 (study PRJEB32303, sample SAMEA104408692) | aquatic metagenome | biome: Brackish water; feature: Coastal; material: water | place: Baltic Sea | collected 2014-10-23 | depth 10 m ... | reverse complement strand
ATGTGGCTGGAAACGCGATGAAAAACTGGAGTAGCCGCGACTGGGTGAGGCTTGTTCTCGCCTTTTCGGTTGGGCTGGTCATGTTGGGGATTGTTTTGGCGGTGATTATGCACGGCAAAAACTTTGTTTATTCCGAGGTGTCTATCGCGGCCCTGGCTGGTGTGCTGGGTGCGATGGTGAATGGTCTGTTGAATAGTCGTAAGGATGATTGTGAGGAAGAGTAATTTTCCAGGGTATTCCTAATGACAAAGATGCCTCCGAAGATTAATGGTATAATAGTTCTAGGAGGTTATTATGGGCTGCGGTTGTAGTGGTGCTGGTGGTAGTGCTAAAAGCAAGAGGCGCAAGATTGCTAAGTCTTTGAGGCGCAAGAAGTCAAGGGAGGCTGCACAGCAGCCTGTCGAACCTGAACTTGCTTGGACTCAGGTTAGTGATTCGGACTCAACAAATAACGAACAGTAGTGCTTTTGTTTTTGCAAAGTTCTATGGTATAATGGGCTATCACATTTTTTAAGGGAGCAAGATATGCCAGACTTTTCATTTAAACTATTGCCAGACTTTTTGGACAAATACAAGGAGGTGGAACCTCCATTTGGTTTTAGGGATGCTGGACAAAACAGTTTAGGTGAAATTACTTTTGTTAGAACTTACTCTAGAGTCAAACAAGATGGAACAAAAGAACGATGGTGGGAAGTGTGCGAACGAGTTATCAACGGTGTGTATTCTATTCAGAAAGATCATGCAAAGGCAAACCGTTTACCGTGGAACGACAACAAGGCACAGGCTTCCGCAAAAGAAGCATTCGAACGTATGTTCGATCTCAAGTGGACACCGCCAGGTCGAGGTTTATGGACTACTGGAACGGACCTTATACACGAACGCGGCATTGTGGCTGGCTTGTATAACTGTTCTTTTATTTCTACTTCTGATATGTCGCATCACGATCCAGGCGCGGTATTTGCGTGGGTAATGGATGCACTAATGTTAGGTGTTGGAGTTGGCTTTGACACTAGGGGGGCCGATAAAAATATTACCATTTCCAAACGAGAGGAATCAAATGAAGTCTATGTTATCCCCGACACCCGAGAAGGTTGGGCTGAAAGTATTAGATTACTCATCAACTCATATTTGCGAACCAACAAACAAATCAGTTTTGACTACTCCGAAGTTCGCCCCTACGGTGAGCCAATCAAAGGTTTTGGAGGTACAGCGTCGGGTCCAGACCCGCTCATTAAAGCCCACAAGCAAATTTCGCAGATTCTTGAGAGCCGTGAAGGTGATGTGTTCGACAGCCGCGCTATTGTTGACATGGTTAATCTTATCGGGACTTGTGTTGTTGCTGGGAATGTTAGGCGCAGTGCAACTATTGCCCTTGGTGAGCAGTCTGATTCAGAGTTCTTAGAGTTAAAGAATTACGACAAGTATCCTGAGCGTGCTGAGTGGGGCTGGATGAGCAACAATACTGTTGTTGTTGATAAGCCTGGTTATGATTATGCTGCGGCTGCTGAGCGTATTGGTGACAATGGTGAGCCTGGTTTTTTGTGGCTTGACACTATGCGTAACTATGGTCGTTTGAAAGATTCTCCAGATTTTAAGGATCATAGGGTAAAGGGCACTAATCCATGTGCCGAAATTAGTCTAGAGTCCTACGAATTGTGTAACTTGGTTGAGTTGCATTTGAATCGCCATGAGAGTATTGATGATTTTCTACGCACTATCAAGTTTGCATATCTCTATGCCAAGTCTATTACTTTGTTGCCTACACACTGGGCAGATACCAACGCAGTTATCCAGCGGAATCGCCGTATTGGTACTAGCATAACTGGTTTGGCTGAGTTTGTTGATACTCATGGTTTACCTACTTTCCGTGAGTGGGCTGATGCGGGGTATGATGAGATTCAGAGATATGATCAGGAGTATTCTGAGTGGCTAGGAATTCGTGAGTCTATTCGTACTACTACGGTAAAGCCTAGTGGCTCTGTGTCGCTTTTGAGCGGTTCTACGCCTGGTGTGCATTGGCCTAGTGGTGGTGAATACTATCTTCGTGCTATTCGTTTTGCTAACAATGATCCTATGTTGTCTTTGTTTAAGCACGCTAACTATCAGGTTGAGGATGACCAGTATTCGGACAATACTAGTGTTGTGTATTTCCCTGTCAAAACTAGTATGGAGCGTAGCGAGAAGGACGTAAGCATTTATGAGAAGATTCATCTTGCTTCTGAGGCTCAGCGTTGGTGGAGTGATAACAGTGTTAGTGTTACTGTGACTTTTGAGGAAAAGGAAGAGCGGGATGATATTGCGCGGGTACTTAAAATGTATGAGGGCGATTTGAAGACTGTTTCTTTTCTTCCTATGTCTAATGACGTTTATCCTCAGATGCCTTACACTGAGATTGATAAGGATTCTTATGAGATTTACACTGGTCAGTTGATGAAGATTGATTTTGCTGCTATTTATGAGGGGGTGGATAACCTTGAGGCTGTTGGTTCTAAGTATTGTGATGGTGACAACTGCACTATTTAATGCTCCTGCTGATGCTCGTGAAAAGCCTTACACTTATATTAATTGGGGTTGTGATAGGCAGGTAACTTGGAAAACTAATGCAAAGGCCAAGTTTGTTTCTTATTGGATGACTAAAATTGATAGTCAGATTACTGCTGATTTTACTCGTAAGAAAAAGGGTAGGGCTGATATAGTTATTAAGTTTATGCCGTCTAAAAAGATTGAGCGAGTTGTGGGTATTGATAGTCTGGCTGGATACACTTCATATAAGTTTGTTTATGATCCTGTGCGGTTGACAAAGACTAGGGTGTGGGCTGACAATAGTTCTGGTGATTTGTATGCTAAAAAAGTTTTTTTGCATGAGATTTGGCACGCTATAGGGGTTAAGGGCCATGTCAATCATCGCTATAGTATTTTAAATACTCCGGTAACTGCACACTGGCTTAGTTTGAACTTACCAAATCAGGCTGATTGGAATTTGCTAAAAAAGGTAGACAGGTATTGTTAATCTAATTGTAACACAAAATTGAACTTATCTTGAGGTTTAGTATGTTATACTAAGTGTCGATAATACAACAAAGGAGATGTAAATATGAACAAAAAAATTATTTCAGCGGTTGCTGCTGTAGGTATTGGCCTGAGCAGTTTAGTTGCTGTTGCGCCAGCACAAGCAGAGGATGAACCTACTGCTTCGCCAACGCCAACGCCAACGGCAACGCCAGCGCCTACTTTTACGCCTGATCGTTACGCTCGTTCGTGGTGGAGTCAGTGTCGTCAGAATGGTGGGGATGGTGTGCTTACTTGGCGCACTAATTCTCGTGCGTTGCGTGTGCCTATGGTGAAGAAGGTGTTTGATGATCTTTCAGTTCAGATGCCTAACTTTACTTTTAGGCAGGTTTCTTGGCGTGATCGTCGTGCAAACATTACTGTGGGCTTTTCTACTAAGTTGAAAACTAGTGGTTGGGCTTGGCTTCGTGGTCGGGCTTATTCCAATGTTGGTGATATTCGCCGGGTAGTGACTCGTCAACCCTACAAGTCATACAATGACACTGTTGTTGAATACATTTTACGCCATGAACTATGGCACGCTATGGGTGTAAGGCATCAGACTAGTTATGGAATTGGCTTGATGAATCCTTATTGGAATATGTCTAAGGCTCGACAATATGAGCAAGGCTTAATTCCTACTGCTGGGGATTATGCTTATGCAAAGCATGTGAATGATCACTGTTTGATTAATCAGCCAAGTGCTTATCAGTCGGCTAAAAAGAAAGTCTTTAAGGACGGTGACGTTCTAAAGATGCGTGGAGGGCCTAAGCCTAAGATTAAACCTAAGGCTAAGTTGAAACGGCTTCCATGAAAAAGTTAGCATTGTTGGCCGCACTGGTGATGGTAATGTCTGTCACTGGTGCGGCTAACGCTGCTAAAGAGCATTTTGCTCATTGGGGCTGTAATGAGACTGTTACTTGGAAAACTAATGGTAGTAAAAAGTTAGTTAAAAGACAGGCTCGGTTAATAAATAAGACTGTTGATAGTTTTACTTTAGTAAAGCATAAGGGGCGCGGCAAGCCAGATATTAATATTAAATTTTCTAGCCCTGCTAAAATAGTTAGAGTGGCAGGGGATAGCGATGTTTTGGGCATTGCTTATTATGGTCTGATTGATAACAAGTGGCTAAATAGAGTTAAAGTTCTTACACCTAAAATTAAGTTAAATAGGGTAGACAATAAAGTAACTTTTGTGCATGAGTTTTGGCACGCTGTTGGGATGGAACATATTAAAAGGAGTTCACGGGTAAGTTTGATGAATCCTTATCGTTCTCAAAACCGTGGCTATAAGGTTCCTACTAGTGCTGATATTGCTGCTTTAAAGGCTCTTGATGATGTTTGTAAGCCAAGACCAGATGACGGTAAGGTTACAAAGCCACCGCCAATTGTTGACTATCCTGAGCCTACTCCAACTTTTAAGCCTGAGCCTACACTTGAGCCTACTCCTGAGCCTACATACAGTCCTACTCCTACTCCTGAAGTTTCTGTAGTACCAGAGCCAACTCCTACTCCTACTCCTACTACATTGCCTGATGACTTGTATGAGGATTGTGACGCTATTAGTGCTTGTGACTAGTCATCTGGTATAATGGAGTAATAATGTCTGACCACATGAATCTGTTTTCTCAACGTATTTATCAGGAGCATCCTACTTTTAATTGGGCTTTGCAGGGTGGGGATAATGATGAGTCTACTGGTGGCTATGTTTATTCTGTTGCGTTTGGTTATCCCCCTGTAGACTACAATGATTCGCCAGAAAACGGTACTGGTATTGTTCGTTATAACTCTACTGATTGGGACAGAGATAGAATTCCTATGGTTGTTGGTTCTAATGGAACTACTGTTGTTGTTGGCAACACTCCTGAGTTTGAGGCTAATAGGTTTTTAAATGTTTCTGGTCGTCACGATACTTTTGTTTTTGAGTTTTGGATGAGGATTGTCGGCCAGGGTAGTGACACAATTAAGATTCTTGAGTCAAATTACGAGGAAGATTATGGCTTGTATTTGACTGGCACTGTTTTAACTTTTGTGTATGGTAAAACTTTTTGTTCTTACGATGTTGAGGTTGTTGATATTCCAGTCTATGTTAGTCTTTTTACTCACGCAACTGGTATTGGCTTGTCAATTAATGGAGAGCAGGTTGCTTTTTCTGAGATTGTTGATCCAAAAGAAAACCACGATGAACCAGATGAGAGTGGCCCAGGTTTTGATTTCAACTTTGTAGACGAAAGCGGTGACGCTTTTTTTGAAGTTGATGCTCCTTCCCTTTTTGGTTACGCTCAGGATGCAGAAATATCTAAGCGTAGGTATGTGTGGGGTCAGGGCGCTGGCGATGTTCAGGTCATTAATAACAATTTTAATGGTCAGTCTGCTTTTGCTAATTTTAATGCTTCTGAGTTGCCTGCTCATGCTGCCTATCCTTTAAATTATCGTTGGGAATCTGGCGCTAAAGACAATCTTGCTATTTGGCAAGATAAATTAAGTTTTCGTTATCCTAAATTGCCTGTGCATTCTTTTGCTGATGATACAACAGAGGAAGATTGGTTTGATGATCAATCGGGTATTTACTTTGACTATATGGACCAAAGTGTTGGTGCTAGTACGACTTTTGATCGTGTGGGTGACTATATTGATAATCCTGTGTCAATGTTTTTTAAGGGAGAAGATTATGAGGTCACAATAACTAGTGTTTTTTATCCAGGGTACGAGGTTGTTCTTGCTCCAAACAACTTTAACTATCGCACTAATAGCACTGATAGTTTTTTAACTCTTGGTCCTCCCCCTACACCTGGCACTAGTTTTATTATGCGTTTTGATAAGTTTGATCCAGACGATAGTTATGAACTTTGGAATATGTTTCAGCAGCCAGAAGGTCTTAAGGTTACTATTTCTAATGGTACTGTTACTGGTCTTGGTTTTGGTTCTAGTGTTCAAAGAACTTTGGACGCAGATGATGAGAGTGTCTTTATAAATGAATGGAGTGATGGTGGCCCCAACCCTACTTATTTTTGGAAAGGTTCTGACGAGTTTGGTTTCTTTTATGAAGATGTTGAGTTGCGGGGGTATTGGGAAGATTACATTCCGTATAATACTTTAGCAGCAGTTGATGAAAGTGGAAACTTTGACATTGATCATTTGCAGTTTAATATGTCTCATTGTGAGGGCGGAGTAGAGGCTTTTTATCAATGGTCTGATACTGTTGGTGTTTATCCAAGTTTAGATGAAAGCGAGGCAACTTCTGTAGTTGATCATACTGCGATTCAACCAGTAGACGAGTCTGGCGAAGTTCTTCGTTTGTATTTGAAGTTTGAGACTGATGGCTATTTTGCAACTCCCTATCAACTAAACAAACTTAGTGTTTCAACATATCTTGACGACATAGTTAAAACTAAAGGACTTTTTATTGATAGGCAGGGGGGTAACTTTCTTTATGACACTGACTCTATGCCTTTCTTGACGTTGGGCAAGAATAGTGGTTTTTGTTCTGATGAGCCTTTTGATGTTATGTTGGGTGATGTAGAGAATGTCGGTGCTATTCAGTTCTTTGTTAGAATCAATGCTGATGGTCCCGATGGCACTCTTGCCTCTTTTTCTACTTCTTCAGTTAGTATTGATAGCGAAGATGTATTGAGTGCTACAGGTGGCACATTAATTGTCAATGGCGAAGAGGTAGACGAGTCGCTTGGAAAGCCTGTTCAGGTTGATGAGTGGCATTGTGTTGCTATAGTTTTTGACAATGACGAAAGCGGTGACTCAATTAATATCTCTGATGGATACAACTTTGACAACATTGGATACTTTTTAAATACGTCAGACATGGTTCAAACCATGAAGAATGTGTGGCAAGCATACACAATGTCTGAGGCGTTGCAATTCACTTCCTATCAGCCTATGGAGTTAATTCAGAACGACATTGCGGCATATCCGGGTATTTCATGGCAACAGACTGACATTGAGCCGCTGTAAATGGTAACAGTGTGGTATAATAGAGTATATGAGCAATCGCAAAAAGATCAAAAAGCCGTCAATGAAGATTGTACCTCGCAAATATGGCTGGGGCGTGTATGTGTGGAGACTACCAAATGGTAGGTTCTTCAAGGATAGTGATGGAAATTATCTGAACATTCCTGCACAAAAAGATGATCTGTCTGCTATTACTAAGTTAAAAGAGGCTGCTAAGTATTATGGTGAACCAGAAGGTCAACCAATCTTTCAGTCTGGTGTTTCTCGTGTTACTGACGAACAATATTCAGAGCAGTTACAGCGTTTGAAAGAGGGCCAGATTCCAAGCCTTGACGACATTGATGCTATTGCTGATGCTCAGGCAGGCATGAGGCAGTACGGGAGTGAACTAAATGAGTGAGTGGGACATGGACGGCGATGTTGTCATCATTGATGGATTAAATTTTGATTCTGTTCAAAGGGTAAGCAACGCTCACAAAGACCCATTTAAAAAAGACTGGAAAAAACTTAGATCATCTAAGAGTCTTGACAAAAACTTTAGGCGGCGTTCTGATAGAAAAGTACAAAAAGATCATCACGATTATGGTGCTGGCGACGCTAGTTCAAAGCAGTTAAATCCTTCTGCTATTGTTTACAACGGTTATGGAATGTATGATGTTGTTGAACCACCGTATGATCTTTACCGTGTTTCAGAATACTACAGTACTCACCCTTATAATCATGCGGCGGTAGATACTAAGGCTGCTAACATGGTTGGATTAGGTTATCAGTGGAAACTAACTGATTTAACTGTTTTGAAGTTGGCTGACAAAAAAACTGAACAGCAGCGACAAACAGCAACGAAAAAGATTGAGCGAGCAAAGATTCAGATGGATTTGTGGCTTGATAGCCTTAATGAACATGAAGACTTTACCATTATTATGAATAAGGTTGTTACAGACCTACATGCTTTGGGAAATGGATATGTTGAGATTGGTAGGAAGAGTAATGGCGAAGTAGGATACCTTGGTCATATTCCTGCAACTACTTTGCGTGTTCGTAGAAAAAAGGACGGCTACGTTCAGATTATTGGAGATAAGGCTGTATTTTTTAACAAGTTTGGTATTGAAGAGCCTGGGTATAATCCTATTACTACAGACCCCATGCCTAATCAGATTATTCACTTTAAAGAATATTGCCCAAGTAATAGTTTTTATGGTGTTCCTGATATTGTTGCAGCAGGGCAAGCAGCCTTTGGTGATCAATTAGCACAACAGTATAACATTGACTACTTTGAAAATAAGGCTGTACCACGATATGTTGTGTATGTCAAGGGGGCTAAGTTGTCATCTGATTCAGAGCGTCGCCTGTTTGAGTTTATGCAAAACAATCTTAAGGGAAATAATCATCGCACGTTGTTGATTCCGTTGCCTCCTGATAATGAGCAGACTAAGGTTGAGTTTAAGATGGAGGCAATTGAGGCCGGGGTACAGGAAGGAAGTTTTGGTAAATACCACCAAGCCAACACAGAAGATATTCTAGCAGCCCACCAAGTACCATTGTCTAAGATTGGTATGGGTGATGGTTCCTTGGCTGGCACTTTAGCATCTGATCGTACATTCAAGGAGCAGGTTGCTCGTCCTGGGCAGCGTCTTATTGAGAAGCGTCTTAACGCTGTTGTTTCAGAAGTCACTGACATGCTAAAGATTAAGTTTAATGAATTAACTTTGACTGATGAAAATGCTCAGTCTCAGATTGACGAAAAGTATCTGCGTAATCAGGTTGTTACTCCCAATGAGATTCGTGAGAAACTTGGTTTACCTGCTAGAGATGGTGGAGATTCGATCATTGAACTTAATCCTCGTCAGGCTGCCGACGCAGAAAACGAAAGAGAAGGTTCCGATAGTAGGGCACGAGATCGTACAAACAATGCATCAGATAGCGATGCAACTGTTCGGGGTAGGAATCCAAAGGGCGAAGGCCGTAGCACCTCCACTTAGTTATAAAAGGGTGATATAATAGATATGTTGTTTGACAACGCGCTGTTAGGAGAAAAAGTTGTACGAAACTAAAGTGTCTTTACAAGACAATAATATTAGTTTGTCTATGCCTCTTAGCAAGGTAGATGTTGAAAAAAGAACTGTCCACGGCTTTGCCACTCTTGACAATCTTGATAAACAAGATGATATTGTGACCAGAGAGGCATCAGTTGATGCTTTCACTAGGTTTAAAGGAAACATTAGAGAGCAGCATGACCCTCAAAAGGCTGTTGGAAAGGTTGTTGACTTTAAATCTGTTCCCTATTATGATCAGGGCACTAACAAACAATATGAGGGTGTTTTTGTTAGTGCATATGTTTCTAAGGGTGCTGAGGATACTTGGCAAAAGATTTTGGACGGTACGCTTACAGGTTTCTCTATCGGAGGAACTATTGATGATACAGAGAATGCTTACGACGAAGATTTAGATAAAGTTGTTCGCATTGTTCACAAATATGATCTTCTTGAATTATCTCTAGTGGATAATCCAGCAAATCAGTTGGCTAATGTTGTGTCAATTGAGAAAACTGACGCTGGTGTAGTTGTAAAAACTCCACTCGTCAAAGGTGAAATTGAAAACGTGTTCTGGTGTCCTGGCGACAATCTTGTTGTTGTCAAGTCAGTTGAAGATGAAAATTGCGCGGTATGCGATAGTTCTATGGAAAACGTAGGATTCGTAGAAGCCAATGACATTGACAAGAAAACCAGCATTCGTAAATCACTAGAACAATTCAAGAAAAAATCCACAGTAAAGGAGGCGAAGAATATGGCAGAAGACACAGTTGTGGAACAGGAAGTAAAAGAAGCAGAAGAAACTGCTGAAGTTGTAGAGGAAGTCGAAAAGGCTGACACAGTTGAGGAAGTTGCTGAGGTTGAGGAAAAAGTATCAGCCGAAGAACTTGACAAGGCTTCCGATGAAGCCGATACTAACAAGGTGGCAGAGCAATCAGAGGTAGCCAAGGCTGCCGAAGATCAGATTGCTTCACTACAAGCAAGTTTGGTATCAAGCCTCTCGACACTAACCAACACTGTTTCTGCACTCAATGACAAGATTGATCAGGTATCAAAGGCTGTTAACAGTGTAGAGACAAGCGTTACCGAAGTTAAAGGTAGCGCACAGGAACTTGGAAAGCGTGTAGATGCGGTAGAAGATACCACCGCTTTCCAGAAGTCTGCTGATCTAGGCGAGATCGAGCAGATTCAGGAGGTCCGTAAAGGCTCTCCGTGGGGCGGTCGTTTCCTCACAAATGCCGACCTATAAAAAATAACGTAAACATCTAAGGAGGTGAAATATATGTCGGAAGAAAATACTATTGAGAAGGCAGATTCTACTCGTCTTGTAAAAGAAGGAGAAAGTGGAGTTGTTGCTGACTCAGGCGGTGCTACCGTATCTGGTGGCTGGGGAGGTGTAACTGATCCAGGCTACCCAGGTGTAGGTCCATTCGCTGCTACTGACGCAGGCATTGGGCTTGCCCCTTTTGCGGAAGGAAGCACTTCAGGGCACAACGCAGTAAACCCAACCGGAAACCTGGGAGGGCAACTAAACCCAGAACAGGCTAATCGTTTTATTGATTACGTTTGGGATGCTACTGTTTTGGCTAAGGATGGTCGTCGCGTAAACATGCGTGCAAACACTATGGAGATTGATAAGGTCAACGTAGGCGAGCGCGTAATTCGTGGCGCAAAGCAGGCACTTGCTATTTACGAGAACGCTGCTGCAAAGTTCACTAAGATTGAATTGGTAACTACCAAGATTCGTCTTGACTGGGAGGTTTCAACTGAAGCACTTGAAGATAACATCGAGGGTGCTGCTCTTGAAGACCATCTGGTGCGTTTGATGACCAATGCTTTTGGTAATGATCTAGAAGATTTGGCTATCAACGGTGATCGCAACATTCAGGTAGGTGACCCACTAGGTAATGGTGGAGTTGCTACTGATAATGATGTTGCTTTCCTGAGCATTCTTGATGGTTTCTGTACTCAGACCGTGAATGGTGCTCGTAACAGCGCCAATCTAGGAGATCAGGCTGCTCACTTTGTTGAGGGGCCTGTTCCCGGTGATGATGGCCTTATCATTTGGTCACCTGAGATTCTACAGAATGTCATCAATGCATTGCCACGCAAGTACCGTGCAGTTCGATCTGGTCTAAAGTTCTACGCTAGTACCGACACTTTCAACAATATTGTTCAGAGTAACGGAACCGGCCCATTTGGAACTTACGATCAAAACATCTGGACTTACGAATCTCGTAACACCTACCTAGATGGAAATGATCAGACCATTGGACCTGCTAGGCAGACTCGTGTTCTCGGTATTCCTGTTCTTGAGGTTCCTTACTTCCCCGACAATCATGTTGAACTGACATTCCCCGCCAACCGTGTGTGGGGTTTCCAGCGCAACATTACTGTCAACCGGGAGTACCAGCCTAAGAAGGATACCATTGAGTACACTGTGTTTGTTCGTTTTGGTATTGCCTGGGAAGAGTTGGACGCAGTTGCTTACGCTACTGCTAGTGATGATTCATCAGATGGTTCATTTGATGGCATCTACTACCCACAGATTCCTGAGCCTTACTGGGACTGTGATACTGCTGAGCGTATTGCTGGTGCAGCCGTTTGTGATGACGCATCATCTGATGATTCAGGTGATGATTCAGACGGACTACTGCCGTAGTATCTGTTAATACATGTTGGGGCAGCCTCGTTTGGGGCTGCCCCTCATGTGTTTTCGTGGTATAATGGTTGAGAGACTAGTTGGAGGAAAAATGTCTTTGAAGAATAAAAGTTTGAAAGAGTTAAAGGAGATTGCTGCTGATAAGGGCATCAATGTTAATGGTCTGAAGAAGGCTGATGTTGTTGATGCTCTTGAGCGTGATGCACAATTGGATGCTAAAGGTATTCTGATTCGTAAGCCTGTTGAGGCTGAAGAACCAGCACCAGAAGAAAATGTTATTACTTATGATCCTAAAGAACAAAAGGGTCAGAAGAGCAAGTCTAATCCTAACATGGTTTATGATGGTAATAATGCTATGGTGTCTAAGGGTGCTGGTCATAGTGTTCCTACTGGCCCTGCTCCTAAACGTCCTGCAAATGTTAACAATAAGATTGCTTTGTTTTTAGGCAACAGTGTTTCTTCAAAGGCTGGTAAGTTTCCATCTGGTTATAATTTTGTTACAAGGGAGGTAGCCAATAAGTTGATGCGCTATCCTTTTGTGCGTCTTGCTTCGCCTGAAGAAGTTGCGCGTCACTATGGCGTTAAGAAGTGAGTCGTCACAGTCACATTCACGTTAATTACAAGGCTAAAGAGTATGTCGTTAAGCCTGATGTTGAGGTGGCAAACTGGTCTACTGCTAGTAGGGGTTATTTGCATCCTGTTAAGCCTAATGATTGGAATGGTGGTGTACAGCCACCTGTAATTATTGACCCTGACCCTATTGATCCTATTGATCCAGTTCCGCCTTTATCTAACTATGATGTTTTAAAGGCATGGTTTGTTAATTCTTCAACTAACTGCTGTTACAATAGTCCTGCTTGGGGTGCTGTTAATAATTACGATGAGTTAGCGAGTTTATAATGGAACTTTTACGTTTGCCTCCTAATCCTCTTGAGTTAGAGTTGACTGGTTTTCAGCCAGGTTTGCCAGTTGCTATTGCTATTTATTCTGATAAGAATGAAGTGTTGCAGCCTTGCTATTTTGCTAAGGATGATACTCTTGCTTTGGAGAAGGAAAACTTTTTCTGTACTGAGGCAGACGGTGGTGGAGTTGTTGAGTTAACTTTGCCTCATCAGTTTTCTCGTTATGATCGTGAGTACACTGTTAGTGTTTATGATAATTCTGAGGGGGTATGGAATTATGAAACTTTTGAACAGTGTTATACTGGTATGTTTTTAGAGCATCCTGAGGATGATTTGTTGTTCACTGAGAATCTTCGTATCTACCGCCCATATATTGATATTGAACAATTGGCTCCTAGTGAGGATAAGGTTGCTAGATATATTAATGCTGAGCGTCTTGCTCGTTTAATGATTGATAACATTGTTGGTCTTGGTACTTATACTGGTGGGTTCTATTATCGGTTACAGGTTATTGATTTACAGGGTCTAGGTACTGATCGTTTAACTGTTGGTGATCGTGCCAATAAGTTGTTGCGTTTGGATGAGAATAATCGGACGGTATATCTTAAAGAATGTAAGACTAATGAAAAGTATTACAAATTGAACTCTGACAAGAACTGTATTGTTCCTTGGTATCCTAACGGCTATCATCATAATCGTCTTGATCGTAGGCTTCCTCGTCATAGTATCCCAGGTAGGAGTTCTAGTTCCACATACGATGGCTACAACTATGGTCTTACTATGGGTGGTCGTTCTGCTGAATTTAAGAATGGCTACAACTATACTGCTTGGTTGGAGTGTGGTTGGCCTATGGTTCCGCAAGACATTCAGGATTGTACTGCACTAATTATTAATGATATGGTGTGTGGTGCGCCTAATTATTGGTCCCAGTATGTTAACAAGTATGAAACTAAAGATTTTAAGATTACTTTTGATACTATGCGTTTGGATGGAACTGGAAACAGAATTGTTGACCAAACCCTAATGAGGTACTTTGGTGACCAATTGTATAGTAATGTAAGGGTGTTGTAATTATGCCTAGGATGCGTATGAAGCGTGGTGGACAGTTGATGCCACGGGCTGAAATTTTAGAGGGCTGCTTTTTGCCTGGTTCTGGGGTAGATGACGAACTGTGTCCAAACTGGAAACCAGTCCCTCCCCCTGATATTATTGATCCACCTGACCCTGACCCTGACAACTGTCCTCCGTGGTGGCCTGATTGGGCTTGTGATGGTACTGGCCGTCCTGATAATTCTGGTCCTGATGGTGGTAGTGGCGATAACAGCGACGGTGGAGGAATCACCTGGCCTCCTTTTCCTGATTTCCCTGGTTTTGAGTCAACTCTTTATCCTATGTTTGGTATTGTTTGGTATGCCGCTCAAACCCAAGATGATTTTGGTCATATCAAAAAACAATGGTTTCCTGATCACATGTTTTACTGCAATGTTAGTCAGACTACTAACTATAAGGATCAGCAGATCACTCCTGATCAGATTATAATTGTTGAAGACATTTTGGCTTTGCAAACTTTGAATGATGTTCGTGAAGACAGGTTTGGTGGTTTGCACTCCATGACTGATATTTTGATTTCTCATTTAGGCTACTATAATGCTTTTGAACGTGGATATAAACTTATTTACAAAGAAACTGGCGGTACTCGTAAAGGCAAGCCAACCTTGTTTGAAGTTTCAGGTGTTCTACCCCATAATGGTTTTGAAGGTAATGACTACTTTAAGGTTGTTGTTTCTCGTAGTATGCATCAGGATTTGGTAGACTAATGATTACTGCTGCTGCTAATACTGCTCTTGCTCAGTCTATTATGAAGAATGCTGCTGCATACACTGAGGGCTTCGGTTTTGGTGCCAAGGATGGTTTGGATTTGCTGCTAACTAAGATTGGTGTCAGTGCTGTTGAGGCTGCGGGTATGTGGATGGATAGAATGGCTGCCGCTAACTATATGTCATTGCACCATGTTTATGAATGGGATCAGGCAGGCAACCCTGGTGGTAGGCTCTTTGATTATGACTTTGTTGTTTCTGGTAATTCAGTTGTGTTCTCTGGTGACATGAAACAGTCTCAGTCTATTGCTAAGACTGCTGACCGGCCATTCTACAACAAAGCATTTGTTATGGAAGAGGGCTCTGCTGTTACTATTAGTCCTAAAGAGTCTGATGTTTTGGTTTTTGAGTCTGGCGGCGGTACGGTTTTTGTTACTGGTAGCATTGAAGTAGACAACCCTGGTGGTGGCAACACTGTTGGACAGTTCCAAAAATACTCTCAACTATTCTTTGGCACTTACCTGCGGCAATCATTCTTGTTTGATATTATGAAACAGTTAGAGACTGCTAAGGAATTTGTTGCTGGTTGGGCTGCTGGTGCTAAAGGTGGAGGATTTAATGCTGGCAAGGCTGCTGGTGTTAAATATATTAGTTCTCCAAGAATGCCTGTGGGGAATGTCTAATGTCAACAGCACTGTATAGAATGTTCCCACCACCCATTTTAGGTGTCAATAAATATATTTGGGGGCAGATGTGTCTCATTGATCCTAGCCTTAAAACTCAATATACTCTTGACAGTGGTGAAGAAATTATTCCATTCTTTCCTCTCGCAGATTCGCGGGGTGGAGATTCAACCTGGGGAGAAAAACCATATGTAGTATATGACCAACTATTCAAAGTAAACGGACGACCATTCCCATACATTCACAGAGCACAGTTCATTTACTATATCCGTGGACAAGCAACAGACAACATAGTATGGTCAACAGCCATGCAACACATTATAGACCGTGGAGATGACGCAGCAAAAGACTGCAACGAATACATTTGCAAAGAAAACTTTGACCAACCATCATCAATATTTTATGTTAAAATGCGTGGATTTGTTGTTGACGAAGCACGAGATCAACGAATAGACCTACAAGTAAGACAATACTACACAACATCACTAATCGTAGAAGTAGACTACAGGTACGACAAGGCAGCAAACAACGCCATTCCTAGCGAACCTTGGACCTGGCCGGGACAACAAGAAGAATGTTGTGACTAAAACGATGTTATAATAGACATTGAGGAAACACGCCAAACTTTATAGAAAAGGAGTGTGAAAAAATAATATGGCTTATGTTCGTGGAGATTCTAAGAATGTTCTCGTTGGTGCAGCAGCGCTGTTCGTAAACGAGAACGGTCCAATCCCTTACCTTGGTAAAGAGTGTGAAGGCGGTCGTTCAGGTATTGATACTCAGGATGAGTACGATTACCTAGTTGCTAACAAGTTGCCTGATCCTGTTGCAGGAGTTTCTTACAAGGAGACTCTATCTTGCTCTCAGATTCCAGGCGATGACAACAGTAATAATGACTTGGTTCCTGAAACTAGCAACCAGGGGTGTGATCCGGCTTGCAGTGACGAGTCTACTGGTTTTGATAAAGATGAGCGTCCAGGGTGTAAGGATAATCCTTACCGTAACGTAGGTTACACTACTGATGGTATTGAGATTACCTTTCAGCCTGACTTCGGTGAAGTTGAGGTTGATCAGGTTCTTGACACAGTTAAACTATACAAGCAAGGTATGAAGGTTATGCTAAAGACTGCTTTTGCTGAAGCAACTTTGGAAAACCTACTGTACGCAATTGCTGGTGTAGAAAAAGACCTGTGGGAAGAGGATTTAAGTGACAACTCAGACGGTCAACCCGGTGAGAATGATCCGTCGCCTCCGGGTGGTCGTCCAGACAACCATGACAAAGCGTGGACAGATTCAACTGCTTCACTAGAGTTGTCGGCTGGTGAACTAGGTGAGTGCCCTGTTGAGCGCGGTCTAGTTGCTGTCGGTCCTGGCATTGGTGAGTGTGGCGATACTGAAGAACGTATTTACATTGCTTATCGTGCGCTATCAATTGAAGAAGTAACTGTTTCAATTAAGCGTGACGAAGAGACAAAGTTTGACGTTACCTTCCGTTTGCTACCTGAAGATGTTACCGGCTCTTACGGTAAGATTGTTGATCGTGACTGGCGCGTAGATGTTGGCACGGGTCAAGATCGCAACGCTTGTGGCGCTGTAATCTAATTACCAAAAAGATACAATTTAATATTTGAGTTGGCCCCCTGTGTAAAAGCAGGGGGCTTTCTCATATGGTATAATAGTAAAGAGCATTTATAAAAGGAGTGTAAAATGGCTACTAAGGTTTACGAGACAGAAAAGGTCGAACTTTACAGCGGAAAAGAACTAAGTCTTCGCCCTCTCAAGATTGCGGTTCTTCGTGATTTTATGATTAAGTTTGAAGACTTGGGTACTGTTGCTGACGATAGTGCAAAGTCACTGGACGTTATTATTGATTGTGTCCAGATCGCTATGCGTCAGTATGCACCTGAACTGTCAGAAGATCGTGACGCACTGGAAGATGAAATTGATCTTCCTACTGCCTACAAAATCATTGAGGTTGGGTCAGGAATTAAACTGAATGATGATGACCCAAACCAGTAGGCGGTGACGGTCCAGGGTGGAAAGAATTGGACCTAGCCGCATTAGAAGCAGAAGCATTTCTCTTAGGCATCTGGAAAGATTTTGCCGATTTGGAGGAATCTTTGTCTATGGACGAGTTGACGGCAGTTCTTGAAGCCAGCAGAGATAACACGCACGAGGAACGTAAATTTTTTGCAGCACTAAAAGGTGTTGATCTTGATAAAGAAAGTGGTGGTCGTTCCAAGGGTTCTGGTAATGCTTGGGAAGATATGAAGGCCCGCGTCTTTTCTGGCGGTGCAGCCAAAGATGCTAGAGATATTGTTTCACTACAAGGCGCTACTGGTAAAAAGGCTGGCATGACAGTCGGTGGCGCTGGCGCTGACATTCAATACACTAAGTCTCGTGGTGATGGCTGGTGAGTTATGTAAATGCTGGCGTTAATATTAACGTAACAGCAAACACAAAGGCTGCTCAAGCCCAACTAGCACAAGTACAGGCACAACTTAAATCTTTAGCAACAACTATGGCTGGTGCTGGTGCTGCGGGCACTGCTGCTCAAAGAGCACTACAAGGTGTTCCAGCGGCTATGCAAGATTTGAATAGTCGTGGTTGGTCAACTGGTGTAAGGAACATGACCACTGAGGCTGGTCGTTTACAAAAGGCTCTCGATAGGGGCACTGCTTCATCTGATGATCTTAGAAGGATGACCAGAAATTCTAGTGTTGTCAATCAAATGGCTGCTGACCGTGTTCGTACTTTGCAAACTAGGTATGCTGCTTTAGGTCAGGCTGTTGATGGAACACAGCGAGTTATGAGGGCTGTTCCTAATCAGATTGCAACATCGTCAGCAGCGACACAAACTTTTGGTAAGCAGGCAACCATGAGCGCACAGAAGGCGCAGATCATGTCTCAGCGTAGTAAGTTGATGGCTCAGAACATGGTTAACGCTGGTAAGAATATGCAGTGGGCTGGTCGTCAGATGGTTGTTGGTTTTGGTGTTCCTTTTGCTTTGGCTGCTGGCGGTGCTGTTTCTGCTTTTGCTGAAGTAGAGGCTGCTTCTATTTCTTTTAAGCGTGTGTATGGTGACTTTGGTACTACCACTGCTCAAAAGTCTGCTGCTTTGAATTCTGTTATGCAGCAACTTGTTGGCACTATGACTGAGTATGGTGTTGCTGCTAAGGACACTATTGATGTTGCTGCGCGTGTTGCGGCGGTAGGGTATCAAGGCGAAGACATGCTCAGTGTTACTAGAGAAACATTACGTCTAGCAACATTGGGTCAAATGGATTACAACACTGCACTAGAGGCCACTATTGCTGTGCAGACTGCTTTCGATATTAAAGCGAAAGACATGGCTAAGACTACAGACTTTTTGAACGCGGCTGAGAACCAAACTATTTTGTCTATGGAAGATATGGCTATTGCTTTCCCTCGTGCAGCGTCAGTTATCAAAGGCTTCAGCGGAGATGTTGAAGACCTTGCATTCTTGATGGTCGGTTTGCGCGAGGGTGGTGTTAAGGCTGAACATGCTTCTAACTCTTTGAAGTCTATGCTTTCATCTATGGTTAAACCAACACAGCAAACTTCTGACATGATGGAAAAGTTGGGCATTGATTATACCGGGGTAGAGAAGGCATTAAATAAAGGTAATCTTATTGATGCGTTCAAAGAACTAAATATTCAGATGAAAGACCTTGGGCAGGGTGATAAACAGAGATTTTTAACTCAGGCTTTCGGTAAATATCAGTACGCTCGCGCTGTTGCATTGTTTAAGAGTTTAGAAACTTTGCGTAAGGGTGGAGATACCCAGTTAGATCAAATTGAAAAACTTGACAAAATGAGTGCCAAGAAACTTGCAGCAATATCTGAAGGAGAACTTGCACAAATCGCTGACAGTAATCTCACCAAAATGCAAGGAGCATTTGAAAGACTAAAAGTTGCACTAGTTCCCATTGGTGACAAACTTGCTGGAATCATTGCAACACTTCTTGACGGATTAGCAAAAATAGCAGACTGGTTCGGCAAAAATGATATGGCAGCAAACATTCTACTATTCACAGCAGCAGGTCTTGGTGCTTTCGCAATGTTGCGAATGCTCGGCGGTGTATTCTTAAACCTTGTAGGCTCTCTAAGACTATTCGGCAGAGGACTATGGGATTCAGCACGAGGCATTAAATACCTAACAACAGACTCACTAACAGCCGTAGGTGCCCAAAGAGACTTATCAGCAGCATCACAACTTGCTACACAAAACTTACAAAGAGAAACAGCAGCAGCACACGCACTATCAAACGCTTTACTAAGACTTGCTGGTATTAGCAGAGGTAGAGGCCCTGGTGGTGGTATGCCTGGTACTCCTGGCACCCCTGGTGCCCCTGGTGGCCCTGGCGGTCGTCCTCCTGCTGGCGGCTCTGGTGGCGGCGGCCGCTCCCCTGGTGGACTCCCCATAATTCCTGGCAGCACTGGTTCTGGTGGAAGAGGAAGTATTGTTACTGGTGGCTCAAACACTAGAACTGTTGCTATTTCTCAAGGAGGAAAGTGGACAATAATTCCTGCTGGGGGTAGTGGGGGTAGTGGACCTACAGTTATGACACCACCCCCTGCTGGTGGCCCCAGTGGTGGCGGTAAAGGTGGCACCCCAGTTGTTCCTAGGGGTCCAGGCGGTGCCATTCCTGTTGTTCCTGTGGGCGGTGGTGATTCAGGCAGTGGCACTACACCTATTACACCCCCTGTTCGTGGTGCTGGCGGTGGCAATGTTGTTGCCCCAGTAGTTAGGGTGCCGGGTGGTGGTGTTCCAATTTATAGTGGTGCCCCTCAGGGTGTTGCCCCTGGTGCTGCTAGTGCTGTAAGTATGCCCACTAGTCCTAGTAGCACTGTTAGTGTTATTGCTGGTGGTGCTACTGGTGCAAGGCCAGGTGTTGTTACTACCACTGGTAATCAGCGGTCTGTTCGTGTTTCTGCTACTGATGCTGCTGCTCAACGTGCAGGAAGTTTAGTTCCTAGGGTTCAGCAACTTTTGACTGCTGCTGGTGTTGTTCCTCTTTCAAAGTTGCCCCCTCCGACTGTTCCTCTTTCACAGTTGCCTCCTCCGACAGTTGCGCCTAGTGGTGTTGTTCCAGGTGGAACTAAAACTACAGCCCCCCAACCAGCACCGCCACCTACTCCTGCACCAAAGACTTTTGCTGAATGGACAGTTGCGATGCGCGGCACAGGTGATAAAACTGATAAAAATAATAGGGCTTTTGCACATCTTGGTCCTGAGGGTGGTGGCAAAGAAGTAAAGGCAGCAAATGACGCTATTAAACAAGCGCGAACAATGTTTGCGAGTGGAGCGTCAGGTGGTGAAGTTTATAAGTTTCTTAATAGTGTTAAAGTTCTAGGCAATCAAAACAGAGGGCTTGCTAGTTTAATTAATGAAAGAACAGGTGTGCCTACAAGTGGGCCGAATTCTCAAACTATTTCACCAAGGCAATTAGAAAATCTCAGGGCTTTGGGTGGATTCACCATGTCTCAACTTGCAAGTATTAATACTACAATGGGTGATGATGGGAAATATCCTGCTTATAAAATTGGTAAAGATATGCTGCATAAGGCAGCACCAGACAGTCTTGCTCGTCAAATTTTGGCTGCTAGGTATGCTGAACTGAATCAAGGAAAGGCCCCTGATGCCAGAACTCTTACTAAATTTGCTGAAGGTAAAGGCGCAGGACTATTCCGTGAGGTTTATAAGGGTACTGAGAGTACTGCAAAAGAATTGATGGGTACGAAGGGTAACATCTCAACAAGTCAATGGTATGAGGCTCTTTACAAGAATCTGAATAAGGTTTCACCAAAAGCGGCACAACTTTTGGGAAATATAAACGATCCTCTTGGTGAACTTCGTGGAAACGCAGTTCTAAAAGGAAAAGATATTATTAAGGGCAAACTTCCTTATGGTCAAGGCGCTTCCCGAGTAGGTGTCGTAGGTGAAATGAGAACTGGCTATGACGGAAGCCCAGGCCAGGGCACTAGAAATCAGTACGGTCTTGGTCAATCTTATGCGGCGCTACAGGGCGTAGCGGAAAAAGTTGGTGCTGCTAAGTTTGATGGAAATTCATATAGTATTATTGCTGGTGGTGCTCCACAGGGCGGTGGAGGTAAGCCACCTCCTGATCCTAAGCAAGTAAGTCAGGCTGCTAAGGAAGAAGGCAAGGCTGCTGATAAGAAAAAAGATGCTAGTAAGTCTGCTACAAAGGCAGCAACAGCACAAGACAAAACTAATAAGTCTGCTACAAATACGGCAAAAGCGCAAGAAAAGGCTGGTAAGGTTACGCTAAAAAGCCTTGGTCTTGGCCCAATGCAGCCAGTTCCACCCTCAATTGCCGCAATCAACAGTAAGGGATTTGCTGGCCCTGGTCAGGGATTATACACTAGGCAACCATATATGGGGCCTAATCCTGTTTCAATTAGGCCAACAGTTAATTTGGGAATGCCTGCTATGCCATCTAAGCCTAGCAATTGGCTGCCACCAGGCCAGGGTCCGGCTGGAATTAAAAGATTTGATTCTTTTAAGGCATTTACTAGAGATGTAGATAGAGCGTATGGTAGGACTGGCTCGGCTCCATATGGAGTTATTGGTGGCTCTGCTCATACAGGTGGTGACTACAACAGGTCAAATGTTCAAAGAATGTTGACCAATGCAGGGATAAATGCTACTCCTGCTCAATGGGCTGCAATGAGTCCAGCACAAAAAAATGCTGCTATTGAAGAAGCAAGAAGCAAAGATCAGCCTAAAAAGCCTAAGTCTGGTAGACGTAATCAAAGAGCGTCTATACCACTTGCAACATCAAGTGCAAGGCTGAAACTTATGAGCAGCATTCCTGGGGGACCAAACTACACTGGGCCGTTGGATCGAACTGGTTTTCAGGGTATAGGAAATATTTCAGGATCAAATGTTACTCCATTTAAAACACTTGTTGCTGACCCACTTAGAGAAAGGTTTGCCAAGTTAAAGCAATTGGCTAAAGATATAAAAACTTTAACGCCATATGCTGCTGGTGGTTTGTATGATAAGGCTAAGCAGTCTGTTCAAAATGTGTCTGCTATGGTTGGTGGTGGTGGTGCGCCTGGTGGTCCTAAGCCCCCTCCTAGTGGTCCTAGACCACCGATGCCAACAGTAATGTCACTACCGGGTGGAGGAACACTTCTAAATCCAAACAAGAATTTAATTTCTGGAATTAAGAGTGGCAAATCAAAGCCTATAGATTACAAGCCAGGTATGATTAAAAAAGGTCTTTCTGGTCTTGGTGGCAAACTTAGTTACTCTGCTCTTCAAGCCAAGGGACAACAGTTAAAGGCCGACAGGGAAGCAGGTAAGGTTCCAGGCGGTGCTATGGCTCAACGTATGCAGGCTGCTGGTATGGCTGGCATGGTTGGTTCTATGGCTGCGAGTGCTTCTGGTGCAGATATGCCGTCGTGGGCTACTTGGGCACCTATGGCTGTTATGGCTGGTGGTATGATGCCTGGTTTGGCTAGTAAGGCTATGGGTGGTGGCATACTTGGTATGGCTAAGGCTGGTACTTTAGGTGGTGGAGCAGTTGCAACAAAACTTGCTGGTTTGGGTACTGCTGCTGCTGGTTTGGGTTCTACAATTTTGTCTGTTGCTGCTCCTATTGCTTTAGTGGCGGGTACGTTTGCTTTGTTGAATCAGGCTGCTAATCATGTTGTTAATGTTACTCGTGATGCTGGTAAGAATATTGCTGCTAATACTGATGCTTTAGAAATGTATGCTGGTCAAGAGGGTAAGGAAACTCGTTTACAAAAGAAGCGCCGGATTTTGGCTCAGACTGCTGCCAAGAATGCTGGTACAAAAGTTGATAAGAAAACTATGGATTCAGAAAAGGCTTTTGTTCAGTCTGCTGCTGGTCAGAAATATATGGAAGTTATTAATGATGCCAACAAGTTTGGTGGTGAAGGTGCGGCTACTGGTTCTATTGCTAATCAGGTTTCTTCTATGGTTGCTGAAGGTTTTATTAATAAAAAGCAGGCTATGGCTAGGGCGCTGGTTTTGGCGGAAGAGGCTGGTCTTTCAGAGGGTGCTATTGTTGAGTTGACTGGTAAGGTTACTGATATTATTGGTGCTGAGAATCTTTCTCCTATTGATATTGATGCTAATATCAAGGAGGCTACTTTGACTGGTGGTTCTATTGCTGCTGCTGGTAAAAAGAATGTTGAGGATACGGCAGAGTATATTAAGTGGGTTCGTGGTTTTGGTAGTGCTGAGGATTTGCGTACTGAGGGCGATGTTGCTGCTATGGTTGCTGCTGCTGTTGAAGACAGGGATCGTTTTTATAGTGTTGAAGATTTTGATACTGCTTTAGAGAGTAAGTATGGTGCCAGTGAGACAAAGCGTGCTGAGGCTTGGGACAATATGCGTACTAATGTTGTTGACAGTGCTCTTGGTAATCTTGATGAGTATGGTGAACAGAACCAGTATGTGTATGATGCTTTGAGTGAAAACAATTGGGATTCTGAAAAGATGCTCAAGGGATTAATGACTGATGAAGAAAGAAGTAATGCTCGTAAGGGTGAAATGCAGATGGCTTTGGGTGTTGCTCAAGGGAATCTTAATTCAAGTTTTGTGAATACTTCGTTCGGTGAGATTATGAACAATCAGAACATTAGTTCTCAAGAGCGGCAGCGAAGGATGGCTGCTGCTTATCAGTTTATGGGTAAGATGAGTGAGTCGGAAGCGAATGCTTTTCAGGCGGTGACTATGGAGCAAGACCCTAATGCTATGAGGGCGTTTGCTAATATTAAGTCATTGGATAATCAGGAGATTATGACGAAACTTATTCGTCGGCAACAGTTGAAGACTGCTAGGACTAATTTGGGTGATCGTGCTAGTTTGATTGATTTTACGGGCACCAAGAAGAATAAACTTTTTGGTCGTGACAGGGCAAACATGGGTGCTGGTAGCCAGTTCCTTCAACCGTTTGGTAAGGATAAAATTGAAACTGCTATGTCTGATTTGACTCAGAAGTTTAAAGATTCTGGTGGTGAGAAGGGAGTAAATGTTGGTGATAGTATTGATAGTCTTAAAGAGTTGCAGGCTGTTGTTAAAGAGTTGGGTGGTAACTGGCAGGCAATTAAGAAATTAAAGGTAAATATTGATATTAAGGGTAAGGAGGCTTTGGATGATCTTGCTAATGATGGTGTTACTAGGGCAAAGGAATTAAAGGAAGAGTGGAAGGAAACAGAGAAAGAAGTTGAAAGAATTTCGAGAGAGATAAAGAAGAATAACAAAAATTACTATGAAGATTTTGGTGGACAAAGCACTAGTTATGATGGTGGTTATACTGGTGAAACAGATGAAGAAGGTAATGCCATTACTTATGGTGAACAAATGCGAGAGGCATCAGCAGAGTTAGAAAGAATTAAATCAGAAATAAATACTTTGTTTTCAGAAGAGGGAATTCCTGTTAAGTTGACGGTTGGTGAGGATGGAACTCTTCAGCAGGACATTATTGATACTGTGGGTACTAATGAGGGTGACCCGTATCAAGTTTCTTTGGATGCCCAAGAGGATATTGATAATATTAGCAGCACCCTTGATGCTGCTGTTAGCAAGACAAGATATATGGATGTTAATATGCCCAATGTTTCTGGTACGATTGAAGTTGAGGGTAAAAGTTTTAAAGTTGACATTTTAGAGAATGCTCAGGGTGGTTATATTAAAGGCCCTGGTACTGGTACTTCTGATGATATTCTTTCTTGGTTGTCTAATGGTGAGTATGTTGTTCGTGCTGCTTCTGTGAATAAGTATGGTACTGGCATGTTGGATAAGATTAATGCTGGTAAATATAATAAGGGTGGTTTGACTCGCAGTAAGGGTAAAGATGGTGACGGCGGTAGTGGCAGTAGTGGCGGTAGTGATAGTGATAGTGGTAGTGATAGCGGTAGTAGTGAAGAGAAGAATCCTATTACAAAGGCAGTTAATGATTTAAAGAAGAGCATTAAGGGTTTGAATTTTACTTTAGATAGTTTGACTAAGGTTAGCAAGGAGCAACTTAAAAAAGGAAAGGCTTTTGCTCCTAAGGCTACTAAGTTGCAAAGGGGTGTTGTTGCTTCTAATATAGATGAGGAAGCACTTAAAAAGGCTGGTGATAATAAGGCCAAGTTGAATGAAATTTTTAATAAGACTTTGGAAGAGATGAGGCTTAGTCAGGAAGTTCAGTATCAACTAGAAAAAGAGGCACAGTCTCAGCAGTTAAGACTTCTAAAAAAGTTTGGTGCTACAAAGGCAAATCTAATTTCTGGTTTGTCTGAAGAAGAGTTGGCTCTTGTTGGGAATAGTACTAAAAAACAAATGGCGTTGTTAAGGGCAAAGGAAGAGGCCGAAAAGCGTCTTGAAAGAATGCAAAGCAAAGTGGATGCTTTTAGTACGTTCCAAGATTTGCAAAGTTCCAACAAGTCAACTGAAAAATATACTAAGTTTTTAAGAAAAAATCCTGGCACCAACATGACTGCTGAGGATTTGGAAATGCAGCAAACCCTTAAAGATTTAGAAAAAACTGAAAAGTCTAAAAAGAAGAAAGTAAAACAGGCCAAGAAGATAAAGATTGGAAAGAAAGGGAATAAGCAAAGTTTTAATATAAAAAAGTTTGTTGATAATAAAGACGAGAAGTTTAAAAACTATTCAAAAAAGCAAAGAAAGAAACTTAGCACAAAGGAAAAGGAGCAAATAAAAGGTGCTGCTGACGATTTTAAGGATTTAAGGAAAGAGTTAAAACAGTCCAAAGATGCTGCCAAGAACTTTGCTCAAGAAGTTGAAAATGCTGCCACTCTTGCTCGTATGCAAGAAGTTGCTTCTATGACCCCAGGGCAGGCTATTAGTGAAGTTGTTTCTGGCGCACAGTCAATGGCTGACATAGGCAGAGCACAGGTTCAGGCAGAAAGAGCGAATGAATTCAGGGATACCGTGGGTGGTGGTTTGACTCGTGAGCAGTATGATGCACGAAAAGCGGTTGATGCCGCAGTAACACAGCGAGACAGAGATAGAAATAGTGTGGCTGGTGTTGAGCGCCAAGCACAACTTGGAACACAACAAGCGGCGCTTGGGGTGCAGCAAGCAAATCTAGGTGTGCAGTCAGCAGAACTAACTATAGAGCAGAATAAACTTGCAGACATTAATGAAAAGTATGATGAGCAGGCTCAGATTTTGCAGGAAGTTAATGCACAGCAAGCACAGTTAGAGGCGGTCAGTCAGTCTCGTTTGGCTGTTTCGGCTTCTTTGGCATCTGGTGATATTGCTGCTGCGGCTGCTGCTATGAGACAGTCTCAGCAACAGCAGGCAGGTATGGCTAGAGATTCTAGGGCGCTTGGTTTGGAGAAAGCAAGAGAGGCTGCTACCAAGGGACTAAAGGATAATATTGAAAAAGTTTCTAAAGAGATTAGAGATCAGGAGGCTACACTTGGTTTGGCAAACGCTCAACTTGGTGTTGCAAATGCTGAGATTGCATTGATACAAGCAGGGTGGGCAGAGGCAGATGCTAAACTTCAGTTAGTCAATAACAATCTTGCTGTTTATGATGCTCAGACAACATCTCAGGCTGCTGATGAAGCCGCTGAATGGGTTAATGTTGCAAACAATATTTTGTCTACTAACGTGGCTACTCAGGCTTTTAAGGATGATGTTATTGCTAAAATGGGTGAGGTTGTTGCTTACTCCCCTCCGGGTACGTTTACGTTTATTGACAAGTTTACAACAGAGTGGACCGGCGCTATTGATGCTGCTGTGGCAAAAGCGAAGTCGGCTGGTATAGATTTGGGTACTGTGCCAGGTGCCACTCCTCCTCCTGCTACTGGTAGCACTCCTTCTGGTAATGATGAGGGAAATAAGAAGCAGCAGTGGAAAGCGGCATGGGGTAATTTAAAGCCGGGTCAAAAGAAAAAACTTAAGAAGGCAGGTTGGGCCGCAGATGGTGGTCCAAAGTGGGATCGTTTGAAGAACGCTAAGGATAAAAAAGCAGCACGCGCAAACGCAGTCAGAAAACTAGAAAAGAAAAAGTTAAATTATTTGATTAATACGCCACCAAGGAAGTTTAGTCAGGGTGGTTTTGTGCCGGGGTATGGTAATAAAGATAGTGTTTTTGCTTTGTTGACTCCTGGCGAGTTTGTTGTTAATAAGGCTGCTGCTCAACAGTATGGTGCTTTGTTGAAGAATATTAATAATCCTAATTATGGTATGTCTGGTAAGGCTGGTACTGTTTCAACTGTTTCTAAGGACATGGGTGGCAACGAGTATAACTATTCGGTTACAGTTAATGCTGGATCGAATGCTTCTGCCGATGATATTGCAAGAGCAACTATGTCCAAGATTCAGGAATATGATAGAATGAGTCTAAGATCATCTACTGCTGCATCTACTAGCAATAAGAAGAGCCGAGTGAGAGGGACTACAAGAAATGGCTAATGCATCATATATGGGTAAGCGTCGTAAGTATTCTAGGCCACAGGCTGTTTTGTTTTCTAACTACCCCGGCACTATTGATGAATGTTTCAATATGTTGCCAGAAGGTGAAGAGTTTGGTTATGGTGCGATTGAAGATGAAAGTGGAGGCTATTACCCTGGCTACAATATCCCTGCTGGTCCTGATTTTCTAGTTTGCTCTGATGATAACCGTAGTTCCTTGAATCTTGGTTATGAACGTATTGAGACTAGGGAGCGTATGATTAATGGCCGTATGCGTTCTGTTTATGTTGATGATAAGATGAGGTTAGACTTGTCTTGGAATATGTTACCTTCTCGTGCTTTTGATGGTCCTTTTTATTCTTGGGGCATTGATGCTTCTGGCAAACGTAATGGTACTATTGCTACTATTCCTTTGGAAGTTAGTTGTGACTGTGGCTCTTGTTTTCGTGATGAGTCTGGTGATTTGAAAGATGAGGTCAGGCATTTGTATTCTCATAAGGTTGCTTACACTACTGATGGTGGTGCTGGGGGTACTGATTTGTTGAGATGGTACAAGGAGCATCCTGGGCCTTTTTGGGTGTACTTGTCTTATGATAATGTAGATCATTTTAATAGTCTTAACTTAGACAACTCCCTTAACTTCCCTTGGGATAAATGCAATTATAAAAAGTACAGTCATCGTATGGAAATGTATTTTTCTAGTTTTAACTATGATGTTCAAAAGCGAGGCAACTATGATTTCTGGAATGTTAATTTAAGTCTTGAGGAAGTCTAATGTTTTATACTGAAGAGTTAGAATCGGCGGTACGCAATAATCATAGTCTTCGTTCCAATACTGTTATTATTGCTGAATGGAATATCAATGATGCTGAACATATTGAGCAGGTAGGTAACTATCGTTATCGTCATGCCAAGGATGAAAGAACGTCTAAGACTTCTACTTGGCCTCATAAAAATATTGAAGACACTTGGGATGAAAGTGATGTTGGTAATTCTTGGACCAATGCCACCAATTGTGATGTTGAGATTGAGGGGCCTTATGATGAAAATGAGCAGGGTGATCCTATTCCTACTTTGTTTCAGCAAGAGGATTTGAGGTTTAAGTTTAACTACAGTTTGGATGATTGTTTTTCTCAACACCGCCCTAGAAGTGGTGTTAATTATCCTTTGTATTTTTCTGATAGGAGTTTTGATGGGCTAAATTCTGTTTACAGGCCACGCTACTATCTTGGGCATAGAGAAAACAAGTTTAAATACTGGACTTCTTTTAGGTATGTTGCTGGTGATGATGGTATAGACAGGACCAGTTCTTTTCCTTTGCAGCAAACTATGGGTCTGTCAAAGGATGAAGACGAGTCTGTTGGTGGTTACTATATTCACGACGCTGCTCCTTTTGTTGTTTACGATCAAGAGTACCCTACTAACAATATTGTTGTTAAGATGCAAAGCAACATGAGTGATCCAGACAATAAGACTTTTCCTGATCCTTTTATTCGTTCTAATTCTTCTTTGCCCTATACTTGGCGGGTAGAAAAATTAAATGACGAAAATACTTGGGAAACAATTAAAGATTTTAGTGAAACAGATGAGCCTGTACCTTGGGATGGCTATGTTGAAATAAACTATGGCATAATTTTAGACTGGCCTACTGACCCTGGTTATTCACCGAAGCCCGATGATTTTCGTTTTCTTGGATACTTTGATAATGAGTCTTTAGTTCCTGAGTATGGTGTTGATGGAGACTATTATGTTGTTTTAGACGGCGGTAAAGGAACTTGTTATGCTTGGATGGGAAAGACCGACACTGGTATTGCAGAAAACTTTTTGTATTCTTTTGAAGAGGTTTCTTTTTCTTATAATTGGTATGTGGGTCGAGACAAGAATGTTGGTGAAGTTAGCATGTCTGACTTTACTAGTCCATCCAGTTATGATGAGAGTGGCGAAACAATTTATCGAGACTTTCAGTATCTAAAAGGCTTGCGTATTGTTGTTGACACAATGATTGCTCGCAACAAACCTTTTGATCTTATTGAACTGTCTCCACGACTCGTTGCCGATATTACAGACAGGGTTAGTAATGCTAGTGTTGAGAAGGCTGTTGGTGTTGTAGATGCTTTGGCTATTCCTATTGGTGGTTTTCAGCCGGGTACAGGAAGTTTAACTCTTTTAGATTACGACATGTCTTTTAGTCCTGCTAATGAAAATAGCGTTATTAAAGATTTGTTAGATAGAAACACTTCGTTTTATATTTATGACAACATTCAAGTAGGATACAAAAACAACTATGTTCCTATTAAAAAACTTTACAATGAGTTTCGTATGCCAGACATTGCTCAATACAATGTTAACTATTCTTTGCGTGATGCCTTTTATCGTTTTGAAAATTTAGAGGCTCCTGAAATTATGCTGGTTGATGTTGGTTTAAGTTATGCTGTAGGAACTATTCTTGATCTTGTTGGTCACACTAACTATGTTTTTAAGCGTTTAGATGACGAACCAGAACCAACCATTCCTTATTTTTATGTCAATCCAGATAACACACTTGCTGAAGTTCTAGAGAAGTTGGCTGTTGCTACACAGTCTGCAATGTTCTTTGACGAATACAATAACTTTGTTGTCATGTATAAAGAATACTTGTTTAGTTTAAATAATCGTTCTGATGAATCTGATTCTGTAGATAACAAGTTTGTTTACTTTTGTGGAGATGAGCCAGAAAAAGATGAGTGGGATGTTCGTGAGGCTGCATACGAAGTTGCAGATAGAAACTTACAAGACATTGTTTCTGATGAAAGTTTTCCTGACATTCTGCCTAACATTATTGAGGTTGCGTCAGACGAAAAGAAGGTGTATAACCAGGGCACTATCAAATATACCACTAGGCATTTAGAGCGATCTGTAGCCTCTTTGAGTACCGCAGAAAAATTGAACGCAGACCAGAACTGGCAGTATAAGCCTGCATTGTTATGGGAGGTTTCTGCTTCTGAGGCAGTAAGAACAATCAATGAACTTGTTACTCAACAGTCAGCATATGCCCTGGGTGCAATGCCACTTGAAAATAGTTTATCTAATGTTGCTCCAACTGTTGATGAGAGCGGAGAGGTAATAAATAACATTATGAACTTTGGTGACAATGTGTATTGGCTGCCTCGATATAATGGTTACCTGTATGCTGGTGGAGAGATCATTAAGTTTGATGCTATGGAGTATGTAATAAGTTATCAAGACGAAGATCAGATTTTTACTGACACTGTTTGGATTACTTCTGCTCAAGAGTATCAGAAGTATTTTGTTAAGACTCCTTTTAATGGTAAGATGTATCCAACTGGCCGGGTACGAATTTGGACAGAGTTAGAATATGACGAAAGCGACAATGCTTCTATGAACAAGCATGGTCGTGCTCAGTTCAGTACAGAAATAACTAGTCATTCCGCTGGCATTGATGACTTTTGGACTGACAACGACAACTGTAGTGGCTTTTATGCTGACTTTTATGACGAGTTCATTGACTGTGCTGTTGATGAAGAGGGGGAGTTAATTGATGAAGATTGTCCTCCCGGCTTACCAGAAGATGATCAAGGTGAAGTGGAAAAAGTTAATTGGAATCCTAAAAGTTCTGTGCGTCGTGGCTATATTAAAAACTTTGCCAGAGATGTTGTTGACTCTGCTGCTGATGATCGCAGCCTACCTTTGAGTGAGCGCGGTATGATTCAAGCGTCTGCATTATATTTTAAAGGCCCAACGGTTAAGCGAGGGAGTCAGAAAGATTCTCATGCTCAGTCTGCTATTACTTTTGTTCGCAAACAAATTCCTAGTGCTCCCTACAAACATTTTGGTACTCGTATGCGTATTGTTGGTGACTATGAAGATGCTGCTCAAGTTCCTGGGACAGACGACGATTCTGCGACTTGGCAGTATGGTGGACAGGTTTTAAAGACTGCTTCAGGCGGTATAGGGTTTGGAGTTGATAGCAACGGAAACGGATACTATTTAGAGTTGCGTGCTTTGGGTTATGAAAATCCTGATGCTGATGAAGCAGATAGTGTTTCAATTCAACAAGTTGACAATGTTATTTTATGGAAAAAAACAGGTGGCCTCGCTCACGATGGTGGCTCTGACGCTCCGATTAGTTCTAACAATATTACTAAACTTGCTGGTGGTTTTTATGACATAAAAGTTGATAGTGGTGACTTTGTTGGTCAAAATAGATTAGCAGGAGAAGAAACTGCAACAACTGTATATGATATTGCAGTTGAGTTTTATAGTCTTAGGAACGGATACAGAAGGTTTTTTGTTTATATTAACGGCTCTGAGGCTTTTGTTGTAGACGACAAAACTCCCCAATTTATGCACAATTCCATTGCTCCTTTTGTTAGAGGTAGTTCTACTGTAATGTTTGAGAACCTGTATGCTCTTGAACAAAACATTACTCTTAACAGGGAAGGCACTGTGATTGCAAACATTTCAGATACATTTGGTTTTAACACTGTCAACCAGAATGGTTTGGGTTTGGATGCTTCTGAATTTTTTAAGTATGGCATTAGTAGTTTTGTTCAGCAATCTTATCTTAGCGGTGTCAATGCCATTAATGGTCCAGACTATAATATTTATTACGAAGAGTTTGGTACTATTATGAGAGAAGCAGCGTATTTTGATATTAAATATAATTCTTACCCTGCTTTAATTTCTCAAATATCTCCAACGCTCAACAAACTTCCAGGGTTTAAAACTTCTGGTTTTCAAGCAGGCCCATATCGTGCAAAGTTTTTGGTGTTTAATGTTATGGATAAAGCAATTTCTTTAGATGAAACAAGTGGAAACTATCTGCGTATTCAAGGAGTTACATTTACTCAGAACACTGTCAAAGAGTTTAGCATGGATGATTTTTTGAACAAGGTTGCTACTCCTGAGTTTGAGTTTTCAAACTTTAATTATAAAACAAAGTTTGCTGACATTAAAAAGAATCGTTCCAAATATGGTAGTGTTGCTTGGCAAATTGAGACTGACTATCTTCAGGATGAAGGCGCTGCCAATATTCTTATGAAGTGGCTTACTGATAAAACTACCAGGCCAAGACAACTAGTTGGTTTAAAGATTTTTCACAATCCTTTAGTTCAGTTGGGTGATCGAGTAAAAGTTAAGTATTCTCGCAATAGTCGTGACTGGGCTGACCCTGATGATTCTGATAACAATGTTGAGGTTGTGTGTGATGCAGAAAAAGTCTTTGTAGTGTATAATATAAAGTATGAGCGTGGAGGCAACAACAGTATGGAAGTGTATTTAAGTGAGGTGTAATTGTGGCAGTTAGTTCTAGACCTACTTCGTCGGTAATTGTTTCTGCCCACGACCCCAGTAGTGATGTTAACGAGCCTTTAACCTGGGAAGAAAATTCAGATGTTTTGCCTGCTGAAGTTCAGGCGCAGTTGTTATTGGGTGCTATCGGCGGTAGTGAGATTGTTAAAATATCTAGACACAATCGTGTTCAGGGAGAAAGAATTGTTTATCAGCCCATTACAAACATCAATCCTTGGGCTGCCGCTCATTCTGCCAATGCTTTAATTAATTATGTTGCTACACTAAAGTCTTTGCGAGATTCATATAGTCTCAAAGTTGGTGAGCATTATGTTGAAGATGCGTTAGAAGATTATCCAAATTCTGTCTTTAAAGAGTCAGAAACAAATGCTTTTAGTTCTGAGCGGTCTAACAAAGACTCATTGTTTATTAAGACTGAGTTAGAAAAGATTGAAGAGGACTATGTTTCTCCTAATAGTTTGTCGTCTGTTTACGGCGGTACGGAAATACCTAGCATTGAAAATTCTTACTTATACAACGTACCAAACATTGTAGGTGTATTAGGTTGATTACTGAAAAAGGTAAAGCCATTCTTGGTAAGTATATGGCTGCACAAAATGATTCTACTTTTTCTTATATTGCTTTGGGTGTTGGTGCTGTTCCAGCGTATGATCCTGTTGCTGGATCAGGTGTTGGTAGTTGGATACAGGAGATTCAGGATGAGAGCGGTGTTACAGACTCAGAATTCACCTCTTGGAATTACACATTCTTTAGTTCAAACAGTCCTTCAGGAGAAAAAGAGTCTATAGGTCAGGGTTTTGTTCCAGAGTACAACAAACTAGACATTAAAACTGATGCTGACATTAAATATTCTGATATGAAAGAACTTGACTTTGAGGTTATTCGTGTTCCTATCACTGAAGCGGGGGTAGAGTATGTAGAGAGTCAAGGAAACAATAAATACTTTACTGATATTGTTTTAACTGCAACTGTTCCTAGTTTTGATCAATATAAGTTTACAGAAGTTGGTGTGTATTCTGCTCAAAGCAATGCTATTTTAACAACTAAACCTAGTCAGTTGTTGTTTAAGTTTTCTCCTGAAGAGAACTGGTCAGGTGTAAGCACAACAACTAAAAGTAATCAGGATGCGCTAACTGATAGTTTAGATAACGTGTCATATTATCCTTATGATAGTGCTAACTTTAAATATTTTAAAGACGGCGCAGCACAACTTTACACAGAAACAAGAGTTGGTAGTTGGTCTGTTACATTGAACAATACAATTTTCAACGAGGTTAGTTCTTTTGGTTTTGGCGCTGTTCGTCCCGACGATCAATTTAGGTTGGCATACTTTAAGAATCCTAATGTTAATGCAGCAGCAGCAACTATTGATTTTTCAAAGTCAGTAAAAATAACTTTTAAAGATGCAGAAGGGAAGACTGCTTGGGGTGACTTTGCAACTAATAAAGAAATGTTTATGGGCGACAATAGCAATAATCTTGATTTAATTCCTACTCATGCTAAATTTGGACAAGCCTATGCTGTTGGAGTCATTTCTGTTAGTGATTTTGAAACGGAAGCAGGTTTCTCTTGGGCTAATGTGAAAACAGTAACTTTAGCAAAAGCCAGTAATGCTCCCACTATTCTTTTAGACGCTTTGCAGTTTGTGTCAACTAACTATAATAATCCTAACTATGGTCTTATTGCTTACAGTGTTGTGCAGAATAGAAATGGTTCTACTCCTGACAGTTTTTATTTTGGCGATCAGTCTGGCGATCAGTCTGGCGATGAGTCTGGCGATGAGTCTGGCGATGAGTCTGGTGAAGACTTTAGTGAATTTACTATTCCAGAACCCGTTGTTAAACAAAAAGGTCTTGAAACTTTAGTCCAGTATCGTATTCGCATTAGCGAATCTTTAAATGGTGAAGATTATGTCGCGTTTTAATGCTACTAAAGTTAGTTCTAGGTTTTTTAATTCTAACAATCATACTTTGCCAGTTACTTTTTATAACAAGTTTAGCAACAGTGCGAATACAGATGTTGAGGTTTCCGCCGACGATGAATCCACCCCGGCCATCTACACAGCCTATTTTCCAGAGTCTCGTAGTGTTGTTTATCCTCCAACTAATGCGTACTATTGGAAAGGCTCTGTAGAAAAACTTGATACCTCTGTCGGTGGCTTTGAGAATTGGGTTCTTAATCAAAGGCTTGCAGCCTGGTGGCCGTTACAAACAGTAGAGAACAACAAGTTAGTTTTGCGTTGGACTTCACTAACAACAAAAGACTATAAGTTTGATTCAACTTTAACTAAGACTAGGGTTTCTACAAAGAACAGTGCTGAGATTTCTCAATGGCATTATCCCAAGATAGTTGATCCTGGGTTTAGTTATGTTGTGTGGGGTAGAGATACTACCAGTCTTGATGACCCCTCTAATGGCTATGCCCTTCCAGCCAATCCTAGCATCCCTTGGATAAAGTATGGTGTTGTCAAGGATAAGCCAAGTGGCGTTATGGAATTTGTTTTTAATGACAGGTCAAGAAAAATGGATGATCAGTGGACGAACATTGTTAAAGACCGCACGATAAACCCTGGGGCTGGAAATTTTCAGTGGATGATCACTATTGAAAATAGTAACTATGAGCCTCCTGCAACTTTTGGTTTTGCTACTAGTGGAGTGCCTTACGATGAGGACTGGACGATTCTTCCTGGCTTTCCTTTTGTAGTAGAACCTTATTACGGTTATTCTCAGTGGGTTGTTGCTATGTCTCCTTGGAAAAGATTGGGAACAGCCGGTCACGACCATATTTTTCAAGGTGATACTATGTCTGAAGCAGTTTACTACTGGGACTATCCAAACCTTTCTGCTGGGGCAGTTGGATGGGAAGACTTAACTGTTTGTCTAGTTAGGAAAGATGTTGGAGACTCTGGTGCTCCTACTAATGACAACATCCCCTCTTCAACTCCTGGCGTTCAGTTTGAATATATGGCACCGTATTTCGGCAGTCCCTCTTACAGCGGCTCTTATATCATTGCTTGGAAAGGTAATTGGGATAACAGTCAAAGAAAAACTAACCTTTCTTGGCTTGAAGATGTGTTAAATTTTGCGGGTAGAGAAATTGAAACCAAGTATGCTTTTAAAGGTTTTAATGGTGAATCTATATCTGCTTTACATCATTTAGATACTTCTAGTAATACAGACTTTACTGGCATGTTTCAAGATGCTCAAAACTTTAATCAAGATATTGGTTTTCTTGATTTTACTGGTGCTAACATCATGGAAGACATGTTTAATGGTGCAAACAAGTATATGCAAGACATGAGTGGATGGAAGGTTAGTTTGTCGTGACTTTATACAACAAAAATTTTGTTACTACTCCATCTCGTGTGACTTATGATGAGAGTTATCCTGAATGGTATTTGCCGCCAGACTATACTCTTTTTTGGGACGTAGGCAACTCTACAAATTATGATAAAATGATTGAGGATGAAGAGTTTTGTTATTTTGTTTCAGATGACAAAGAGATAGACGAAAGCCACTGCCCCACCAATGATACAAATATTGAGTTAGAATTGTTGGGTAGGGCTTCAAATCCATCACAGTATTTAGTAACTGGTGAACCTGCTGAGAAAGAGTTTTTTGTTTTTAAAGCAAAGTTTCAATGGGACCAACCTTCAGGTGCCAAATCTCTTACTTTTCTTAGAGATGTTTATAATTTTTCTAAAGTAGACGAAGAACGAAATCGTTTAAAGTCTGGGCAGAAGGCTTTTTATGACGCGACTAATTTGAAAAAAGTATATGCTTTTACTCATAATGGATTTAGTGTAACTAATTTAACTCTCATGGACTACATGTTTCAAAATGCCTCAAACTTTGATCAAGATATTAGTAATTTTATTACTACTAGTGCTACTGATATGTCTGGTATGTTCCAGAATGCATCTGTTTTTAATCAGTCTGTAAACTTTAACACTGCTAGTGTTACTGATATGAAGTCTATGTTCTATGGGGCAGAAGAATTCAATCAGTCTCTAGATGATTTTGATACCAGCGAAGTTACTGATATGTCTTCAATGTTCAATAATGCAACAGCATTCAACCAGTCTCTAAATGATTTTGATACCAGCAAAGTCACTAACATGGATCAGATGTTTAGAGATGCAACAGTATTTGATCAAGACATTACTGACTGGTGTGTTCCAAATATTGTTTCAAAGCCTTCTGGATTCGATACTAATTCTGGTTTTGAAAATCAGTTCTGGCATCAGCCTAGGTGGGGAGTTTTGTGTGAAGACCTTATAATTAGCACAAAGCACTACATTGTTTCTTCAAGAACTATTACTGATAGTGATTTGCCTGCAAAGAATGGTGTTGTAGATAGTTTAACACCTTTAGGTTCACAGAATGGTGAATTTCTGTGGGCTTCTGAGTTTGAATGGGACAACTCTGCATGGAGAAGCCTGTCTTGGCTACTTGATGTTAGGAAGTTTGCTAGTAATAAAATTACAAATGGTAAACTTGCTTTTGTTAATAGTCCAGCGACGCACTTTACTGCTTTGCCTGATCTTGATACTCGCGATCTTACTAACATGGAAAAAATGTTTTATGTTTGTGAAAACTTTAATCAGTCTATAAACTTTGATGCTAGGAATGTTACTGATATGAACAACATGTTTTCTCAGGCATATGAGTTTAATTCACCGTTGATTCTTACTAATACTGGCAGTGTTACAAACATGAATGCCATGTTTTATGGAACAATAGCATTTAATCAACCACTAAATTTTGACACTAGCAGTGTCAATGATATGAACTTAATGTTTGTTGGCGCAAGGGCATTTGACCAAGACATTAGTGACTGGTGTGTTTCACAGATTCTTAGCAAGCCTGCTGATTTTGATACTGGTGCTGCCTTTGAAGATCAGCCTTGGTATCAGCCTAGGTGGGGAGTAGATTGTGTCGATAAGGAATACCACTACTTTGTTTCTTCAATCAACAATCTTGAGGATGATAACCTGCCTGCATCTTCTGTGTCTGGTCTGACTAACTTGGGTTCGACTAATGGTGGATATTTGTATAAAGCAAAGTTTGACTGGAAGCAGCCTAACATTCTGAGAAGTTTAACTTGGCTAGTTGATGTTAGACAGTTTGGTGACAACAAAATTATAAGCGGTAAATTTGCTTTCTATGATTTGCCTGCGACACAACTTACTGCTTTACCAGACTTAGACACTAGTGATGTGACTGATATGGGTAACATGTTTTCTGAAGCAACAAATTTCAATCAGTCATTAAGTAACTTTGACACTAGTAGTGTCATCAACATGAATCAGATTTTCTTCTCTGCTAGTTCATTTAATCAGCCTCTAGATGATTTTGATACTACGCTTCTTAGTGGAAATGATTTAAACGGTGCGTTTTGGAATGCTTCATCGTTTAATCAAGATATTAGTATGTGGTGTGTTGACAATATTGGTAGTAAGCCTCCGAACTTTGATACTGGCTCTGGTTTTGCAGGCCAAACTACTAAACAGCCACAATGGGGCCAGCCCTGTTGATATGGTATAATACAGTAAGGAGATAATATGGCAGTACAGTTACCAGGCGCAGGAACACCCATTGACGCAACATTGTTGGGGTCTTACGCTTTAGAGATTAATCGTTTGGCCGGTACAGTGGCTAACTCTACCAAAATGTCTACGGTTAATCCACCACCAGTATCACAGGAGTCAGGAACAAAGCGAAGTGTCATTACTTCTGAACTGTCTTTTTTTGGCGGGTGGGTTGATATTTCTCGACCAAACAACAGTGCCGACACTAGATCATTTACTATAACTTTTGATACTGTTTTTGCTCAAACTCCTATTGTTTGTGCTACACCATATTCGGGTGGCTCCACTTTTAATCCCTCCAATATTAGTGTTGTTCAAACTTCTTGCTCAACTTCAGCAGCATCTTTTAAAATTAAATATGGCGCTGAGTTTTCAGGCTTTCTTAATGTCATTGCCATTGGCATTTCAACTAAACTTTAGGAGGTTTCAATGGGTAAACACCGTTGGATGAGAAATGATAAATATAAAAATGCCCAAGACATGCAGAGCATGGACAACTACAATGACTCCAAAGTTGTTCGGGCTAATAAAAGGTTGTGGTTTATCAATGGCGATCTTGTTCGTGTTCACCACAAAAGTAGAGGCGAAGGTACTATTACTCTTTACAACATAACTCAAGATAAGTTTCAAGGTATCTTGGCTGATGAGTGGGTAAAGAAAAGGAAACGAGCCTATGGTGTAAGACAGGCTGGACTGTTATTAAATAGAAATCCTCAATACTTGTCACACCTCTATGCTCACGAAGTAATTAGAGCACCACTACCCGCAAATAAAGATGGTAAAAGAGCACGGGGTTTTCACTCTTACTATTCTGAAGAAGACATTTTTGAGTTGCGGGATTTCTTTTCTACCCGGCATTGGGGTCGAGCAAGGAAAGATGGTTTAGTTACCAACAACACTACCCCAACAAAGGCAGAGTTGAAGCGCAAGATGGGTGACGGCATCCTGCACTACACTAAAAACAACCAAGGAGAAATTGTTCCCATTTGGTCCGAAAGCATTTGACAGTCCCTCTTTGGACTGGTACAATGGTAATACGTTCGACAGAAAGGATAGAACATGTCAGACGTACAGAAAGTGAAAGTATCATTAGGTTACACTCTCAACCTTGGGAACTTTGAGTCCCTACGGATTGATGTTGGTGTTGAAGATCGCGTCATCGGTGACGAGAACATTGACGGTGCAATGGAGCGCACCTACAAGTATGTAGAAGAGTTGCTAACTGTTAAGGTGAGCGAGGCTAAGGCTGAGTTGAATGGCGAATAAGAAGCAAGGCTTTGCTGCTGTATCATACTTTGATAAGCAGGTCAGTCCTGATCAGCCTATCAACAAGTATGCTGCTAAGTGGGCTGCTGAAGACTTGATTGATTCGTATGGTTATGATACCTTACGAGAGATGATTGATTACTATGCAGTATATGGCATGAACAAGTCTTGGAATAATTTCTGCTACAATGCTGCAAAAGTATTCAAGAACATGATGGAAGAGCGCGATGATAAGCGTCGTAGAGTATTTCAGAAGCAGAAGGCAGAAAGTTGGTTAGAGGAATGAGTATAGAGACAAAGGTTTTGACGGCGGTACTGAGAGACAAACAAGTCCATGTTCTAATGCAGAACAATGTTGGTGAGTACTTGGTAACGCATGGTGATGTTTGGGAGTTTATTAGTAACTATGTGGACAAAAATGGTTCACTACCTCCCGAAACTGTCGTCGTAGAAAACTTTAGAGACTTCAGTCCTCCCAGTGCTGTTGGCACTACCAAGCACCACTTTGATGAGTTGCGTACACAGTGGCGTGATGAAAAGGTTAGGGAAATCTTGCGTCACGCTGCAACACAAGTTCAGGAGGGTCAGCCTGATTCTGCTATTGATACTTTGATTAGTCAGACAGCAGAGTTGAAGAAGGCTACGTCTGCTATTAGAGATATTGATTTGGTTGATGTTGACTCTGCTATTGCTCACTTTGAGTTGGTACAGCAGTTGAATGAGCGTGGCTCCTATGGCGTTAAGACGGGTCTACCAGGCTTTGACGCTATGTTACCTAGTGGTATTACCCCAGGAATGTTAGGTGTTTTCTTAGCCTATCCTGGCATTGGTAAGTCTTGGCTTGCACTGTATTTTGCTTTTAAGGCTTGGCAGCAGGGCAAGGTTCCTTTGGTACTGTCTCTTGAGATGAGTGAGGCTGAGGTTCGTAATCGTCTATTTACTTTGGCTGGTGAAGGTATTTGGTCTTTGCGTAAGTTAGGTATGGGTGAAGTAGAGATTGATATGTTTAGGAAATGGCACGCTAAGGTGTTCTCTGATAAGCCTCCGTTCTATATTGTGAGTACAGAGAATGAGGGCGAGATCAATCCTAGTGTTGTGAAGTCTAAGATTGATCAGTATAAGCCTGACCTTGTTGTGCTTGACTATCTACAGTTGATGATGCCTAATGCTAGGACTGATAACGAAACGGTAAAGATGAAGAATCTGAGTCGTGAGTTGAAGCAGTTGGCTCGTAATAGTGATTTGCCTGTGCTTGCTATATCGTCTGCTACACCAGATGATGTAACTAATCTGTCTCAACCACCCACATTGGGGCAGACTGCATGGAGTAGGCAGATTGCTTACGATGCTGATTGGTTGATTGCTTTGGGCCGTGATACTGATAGTGACGTTTTGACGGGGGTATATCGAAAGAACCGTCATGGTCCCATGAATGAGTTTTATGTTCAAGTTGACTTTGATTCTGGTCGATTTGTATATGTAGATGATCCAGATTTCTAGGAGGAAATATGAAGAAGATGGAATTCGATGACAAGGCACGAGTTACCGCAGAGGCTTGGATGCTGGTGCGTGACTCTGAAGTTTGGGATGAGATTGTGCAGTATGGCGATCTTGGATTCCCTCTTGCTTACGCTCATATTGCTGAATTGGCTAAGTTAGATGATGATGGCAAGAAATTAGTTCTTGACATTTATGATATTATTGTCAAGTCACTGGAAGTTCCCGACCAGTACTACGAAGACTTTGAGGCTATGCTTGATGTTCGTATTGCTATGCAAGAAGAGAGTGAATAGAGTGCTATAATTGGAGTATGAACTTTCATCATAAGTCAATTAAAAAGTTTAAGTTAGAGGGTACGATTTACGACGAGGCACATACTGATCGCCTCAAGACTGAGTATCTTAGCCTGCTTACAATGCAGATGCGTGATTCAGGTTACGTTCCTCGCATTGATATTGACTATGATTTCACAATGATGTATAATCTAGAGAAGAACGAATACAACTTCATTATGTCTGTCTATGGTGTCTATGTTGGACCTAAGAAGGCTCAGCAGATTAAGGCAGTGATGGGCTTTAAGCCTATCTATGAGCGGGCAGATATGTATGATAAAGATATGATAACTCAAGGAGATTAGATGCATTACACTGAGGACCAGACAGAGGCAGTCCTTGGTGCTATTGGATTAGACATTCGACAAGAGGCAGGGGACAACTGGATTGTCTTTTGTCCTTACCATGACAACTGGAGAACACCTGCTGGTGAGGTTTCCAAGGACTCTGGCGTGTTTTATTGTTTTTCCTGTAGCACCACTGTCTCTCTGGAAGAGTTAATTATGAAGGTGTCTGACAGGACATTCTTTGAAGCAATGAGATTGGTTAAGTCTAAGGAAACTGAAAGTGATTTGGTTAAAGACATTAGTAAAACATTGGTGGTCGAAGACTTGGTAGAGTTTGATCTTGATTTAATTGATCGTCTGCATAGTGCGGCGGTAGACAATGAAAGACCAAGCAACTACCTAGTGTATAGAAACATTACAGAGAGTAGCGTAACTAAGTTTAAGATAGGTTACTCTACAAACCAAGACATGATCACTGTGCCAGTGCATAACCCTGAAGGTGTTGCCCTAGGGTTTGTTGGCAGATCAGTTGAGGGTAAGCGTTTCAAGAACAGCACAGGACTCAAGAAGTCTAAGACTTTATTCAACATTCACAGAGTAAAGGCTAGTCCTTTTGTGTTTGTTGTTGAGTCATCCTTTGATGCTATTCGCCTAGACCAGTATGAAATTCCAGCAGTTGCTACGTTAGGTGCTGGACTTTCTAAGCATCAGTGTGCTATACTGGACAAGTATTTTGGTACGATCTACTTTATCCCTGATGCTGATAATGCCGGGGTAGAGATGAACACTAAAATGCACAAAAAACTTGGTAGTAAAGTAACAACAATCAACCTCCCTACAGGAGCAAAAGATGTTGGTGACCTATCAGGAAAACAAATCAAAAAACTACGCACCCTACTAGACAACCCTCTAGTCGGTGTGCTATAATTGAACACAACAGCCCACCTACAGGGCAAACTACTATTGAGGAAGTGAAGATATTATGGGATTCATTCGTGGTCTAGCGGCTATCAATGAGACTCTTGAACGCCCCAAGTCGTCAGGAGATTACCAGAAGGTTACTTGGTTGAAGTTGGATGACGGACAATCAGTTAAGGTCCGTTTTCCAAACGAACTAGATGAGGACTCACCTAACTTTGATGAGGCTCGTGGCACTGCTGTCGTTGTAGCAGAGCACACTAGCCCCAACGATTATCGTATCAAGGCGGTATGTACTCGTGAAGATGATGGGCGTTGCTACGCCTGTGAACTACACCAGAAGGAAAACAGTTCTGGTAACAAGGAATACAAGGGTGGTTGGAAGCCTCGTCTTCGCTACTACACTAATGTTCTAGTTGACAATGGCAGCGAGACTTTCGTTGCTGTGTGGAGCCAAGGTGTTTCCACCAAGTCTGCATTCAACATTCTGCGTGAGCAGGCTATGGAGACTGGTTCTATTTCTAACGTCAGTTGGAAGGTTAAGCGCAATGGTACTGGCACTCAAACCCAGTACGTCCTTATTCCGTCTGCTCCTGATTCAGAGCCTTACGAGTGGGGTGAACTTGAACTGTTCAATCTTGAGAAGGTTGTTCGTCAGGTTCCTTACGCTGAGCAGGAGAACTTCTACATGGGCTTTAGTGGTGGTAGTGGTGACGCTACCTCTTCCACTTCCCTAGATTGGTAATATAGGCTGGGTGTGGGGTAGAGATCGCAACCTTGGGATGTTATAGTTATCTCTCCCTTGCGGCGTTTGCAGGTGGGAAACTCTGCCCCACACCCTTATATTAGGATTTATTATGGATATGTCACAGAGCGATATGGATTTTTGTAAAGGCATTATGTGGAAGTTTGTTCGCAACAACAATATTCCCAAATATATTGACAAGGATGATTTGCTGTCTGATGCTTACATTGGTTTCTTAGATGCACAGTCTAAGTATGATGCCAGCAAGAATCCTAACTTTAAGTCGTATGCTTACATTCGTGTAAGGGGTGCGATGATCGACGGTATGCGTAGTAGAGAATGGCTACCTCGTAGTGTGTTAAAGAAAATACATGATGCTGACAATAAGCATGATGTGTATTACAGTAAGTTGCATAGTTGGGAGACAGTAGTTGATACAGGTCGTGATGGCACTAAGATGACTCTTGGTGACACTATTGCTGATACTGTTGATCCTTATGCTGAAGTAAACAATGTGTTTTATGATCTGATCAATTTGATTAAGGATGATAATGACCGTGCGTTTAT
>ERZ891134.279-NODE-279-length-44226-cov-58.289738_pt1 | contig 44226 bp, 42 predicted proteins | sample MGYA00520888_ERZ891134 | MGnify/ENA primary metagenome ERZ891134 (study PRJEB32303, sample SAMEA104408692) | aquatic metagenome | biome: Brackish water; feature: Coastal; material: water | place: Baltic Sea | collected 2014-10-23 | depth 10 m ... | reverse complement strand
GGTTTTGTGACGTTCATTCTTAAAGGAATACCAGGAGAGTAATGTAGCCGTGATTGGCCGGGAGCTATTTTTTTCTTAGGATTGGTAGATATATTCATCTTAAAACCTAAAGCTTTTTGAATTTTTGAAATATCTAGACCTCCTAATCTTAGTATAGTTGGCTTAGCTGTAAGATTAACTATTGTAGACTCTATTCCAATAGCGCAAGTACCTCCGTCTAAAATATATTTAATTTTATTACCGAATTCTTCTTTAACATCTTTTGCTTTAACAGCACTTACTTTAGTTGTAATATTAGCACTAGGTGCAGCTAATGGATAATCTAGCTGTTTTAGTAAATTTTTAAATATTGTGTGTTTTGGAAATCTTACTGCTAAACTTTTCTTATTATTAGTTACATATTTTGAAATCTTAGAGTTTTTTTTTAATTGTAATACGTATGTTATTGGGCCAGGCGAAAATTTTTTATAAAGTTTAATAAAATTATCATTTATTAAACAATCTTTTTTAAGAGAATCGATATCGTGATAATGTACAATTAGAGGGTTGTTTTTTGGTCTCTTTTTTAAATTATAAATCTTTTTTACCGCTGAATTCTTGTATGCGTTAGCTGCTAGACCATAAACGGTTTCAGTTGGTACGCCAATACAGTAATTTTTATCAAGGTATTTTTTTGCTTTTTTGATATTTGATTGATTAGATTTCATGTATTAATAATTATTATTATATGAAAGATAAAAATTTACCACTTGATAATAACACACTGTCTCTTGAGGAGTTAACAAAAGAGGCAAATAATATTATTGAATCTTTAGAGTCGGAGAAAGACTTGCAGAATTCAATTGATTCATACCAGCAATTATTAAAATTAAATAATATTATTGAAAAAAAATTCTATAAAACTTCAAAAATGATCAATGAAGAAACAAAAAAAAAAATTAACAATATAAATTCAAAAAAAAATGCAAAATAAACTTGCTAGAATAGCAAAAGATACAAACTTATTTTTAAAGCGATTTATTAAAGGACAAAAAAGAACAGAATTAATAGCTGCTATGGAATATGGGTTATTTCCAGGTGGAAAAAAAATTAGATCAAAAATTTTAATTGATATAGGAGCTATATTTAAAATTAATTATAAAACATTAATTTCTATTGGTGCTGCAGTTGAATGTATTCATGCTTATTCATTAATACATGATGATTTACCTTGCATGGATGATGATAAAATAAGAAGAGGAAAAATTTCTACACATATTAAATTTGGAGAATCAACAGCGGTACTAGCAGGAAACTCACTTTTAACAATGGCTTTTGAAATCTTGGTTAGCTCTAGCTTAAAGATAAATGAAAAAATAAAAGTAGATCTAGTAAAAAAACTCTCAGAGACTTCTGGACATCTAGGAATAGCTGGTGGTCAATATTTAGATCTTAGTTTTGAAAAAAAAAAAGTTTCTAAAAGTAAAATTATAGACATGGAAATAAAAAAAACAGGCAAGCTCTTTAGCTTTTGTTGCGCTGTCCCAGTTATTATTAAGAGAAAAAGTAATACACAAATAAAGTTTTTTGAAAATATAGGGTCAAATATTGGACTTTTATTTCAAATTGCTGACGATTTAATAGACTTTAAGGGCTCTACAGTTATTGCTGGTAAGTTAACAGGTAAAGACAAGAAAAAAGGTAAAGCCACTTTAATCAGTTTACTAGGATATCAAAATGCTATTAAATATGCTGATAAAATTAAGTCTAAAATAATTAAAGATTTAAATAAATATAGTTCAAACACTAACAGTTTAAATGAAACCCTAGACTACATTTTAAAAAGAAATAAATAATGCAAAACTATAAATTTCTCAAAGATATTAATTTTCCTTCTGACTTAAGAAAATTATCAGAGAACGATCTTCAAGAAGTTTCTAACGAAGTTAGAAAAGAGATGATTGATGCAGTATCTGAAACAGGAGGACACTTAGGTGCAGGTCTTGGGGTTGTTGAGCTAACCGTAGCTTTACATTACGTATTTGATACTCCAAATGACAGACTAATTTGGGATGTGGGTCATCAAACTTATCCACATAAAATTTTGACTGGAAGAAAATCAAAAATTAAAACATTGAGACAAGGTAATGGATTGTCTGGTTTTACAAAAAGATCTGAAAGTGAGTATGATCCATTTGGTGCTGCACATAGCTCAACATCAATATCATCAGCTCTAGGCATGGCGGAAGCAAATAAGTTATCAAATAAATTAAATAATATAATTGCAGTCATAGGAGATGGTGCAATTAGTGCGGGTATGGCATATGAGGCTATGAATAACGCAGGTGCTTCAAAAACTAAAATGATTGTTATTTTAAATGATAACGATATGTCGATTGCAAAACCAGTAGGTGCTATGAGAACTTATTTAGCTAAACTGTTAACAGGAAAAATTTATTTTAGTTTAAGGGAAACTTTTAAATTAATAGTTTCTGCTTTTTCTAAAAGATTTAGTGCTAAAGCTGGAAAAGCTGAGGATTTTTTAAGATCAGCTGTAACTGGTGGTACTCTTTTTAATTCTTTAGGCTTTTATTATGTTGGTCCAATAGATGGACATGATTTGTCTACACTCATACCAATTTTAAAAAATGCAAGAGACTCAAAGCATCAAGGTCCAATTATGATTCATATAAAAACTCAAAAAGGTAAAGGATATTCTTATGCTGAAAAAGCTAGTGATCATTATCACGGTGTTTCAAAATTTAATGTTGTAACTGGCGAACAGGTAAAAAGTGGAACAAATCTTCCAGCTTATACAAAGGTTTTTGCAAACACTTTAGTGAAACATGCAGAAAGAGACAGTAAAGTTGTAGGAGTTACTGCTGCTATGCCAGGTGGAACGGGTATGGATATTTTTGCCAAAGATTTTCCAAAAAGAATGTTTGATGTTGGAATTGCTGAGCAGCATGCTGTTACTTTTGCAGCAGGGTTAGCCACTGAAGGCTATAAGCCATATGTTGCAATCTATTCGACTTTTTTACAAAGAGCTTATGATCAAGTGGTTCATGATGTGGCTATTCAAAGTTTACCTGTGAGATTTATTATAGATAGAGCGGGTTTAGTAGGTGCTGATGGATCAACTCATGCTGGTTCATTTGATATTACTTATCTTTCTACTCTTCCTAATTTTATAGTAATGGCACCAAGTGATGAAGCAGAATTAGTTAAAATGATAAATACATCGATGACAATCAATAACAAACCTTGTGCTATTAGATACCCAAGAGGAAATGGCATAGGAGTGGAATTACCATCAATAGATGAGAACATAGAGATTGGAAAAGGAAGAGTTATTCAAGAAGGGAAACAGGTTTGTATTTTAAGTATAGGAACTAGATTGGAAGAATGTAAAATTGCAGCAGCAGAATTAAAAAATAAAGGAATTGAGTCAACGATAGTTGACGCTCGTTTTGCTAAACCCTTGGACCAAGAACTTATTTTAAAGTGTGCGCGAGAACATGAGGCTATGATTACTGTAGAAGAGGGATCTATTGGAGGTTTTGGCTCTCACGTGGAAAATTTATTATCAGAAAAAGGTATATTTGATAAAGGTTTAAAATTTAGAACCATGATATTGCCTGATATTTTCATCGAACAAGATAGTCCAAAAAAAATGTATGATGTTGCTGGTCTTAACGCATCTCAAATATCAAAAAAAATACTAGACATCTTATTTACAAAAGAGTCGATAAAAGTAGTTAAAAATTAAATTTAAAAAAATTAGCTACACTGAGCTTTGTTCATTAAGTAATGGTCTAACAAAACACAATTCATCATTGCTTCCCCTACAGGAACTGCACGAATACCAACACAAGGATCATGCCTACCTTTAACTGAAATAGTAGTATTTTTTCCAAACTTATTTATAGTTTTTCTAGTTGTTAAAATCGATGATGTTGGCTTAACAGCAAATGAAACAACAATTTCTTGTCCTGTTGAAATACCACCAAGAATTCCACCTGCATTATTAGAATCAAATTTTAATTTTTTACCTTTTTGTGAAATTTCATCTGAGTTTTGTTCTCCACTTAATTGTGCAGAATTCATTCCAGAACCAATATTAACACCTTTAACAGCATTAATACTCATCATTGCAGAGGCAATATCCATATCTAGTTTAGAATAAATTGGAGCACCTAAACCAACTGGAATTCCTCTGGCTCTTACTTCAATAACTGCTCCACAAGATGATCCAGACTTTCTTATATCTAACAAATATTTTTCCCAAAGTTTTAGCATATTCTTATCAGGACAAAAAAAGGGATTTTTGTTAATTGTTAGATCGTTCCATTTTCTAGTATCACATCCCAATATTCCTAATTGAGTAACAGCCCCTACAACTTTAAATTTTTTACCTAATTTATTCTCTAAAACTTTTTTAGCAATTGCACCCGCAGCAACTCTTGCAGCTGTTTCTCTTGCAGAGGATCTTCCACCGCCACGGTAATCTCTTATTCCATATTTCTTAAAGTACGTAAAATCAGCGTGTCCAGGTCTGAATTTATCTTTGATATCTCCATAATCTTTTGACCTCATATCTTGATTGTAAATAATTAAAGAAATAGGTGTTCCAGTCGTTTTGCCCTCAAATACACCAGATAAAATTTGCACTTTATCATCTTCTTTTCTCTGTGTTGTAAATTTTGATTGTCCTGGTTTTCTTTTATCTAGCTCAACTTGAATATCTTGCTCTTTTAAGTTTATATTTGGTGGACAACCATCAACGACACAGCCTAATGCTGGGCCATGAGATTCTCCCCATGTTGTGAAACGAAATTGCTTTCCAAAAGTATTAAATGACATTATCTATAGTATATAGATTATTTTGTTAAAATTATGAATCAAAAAAACTCATTAGGCCTTAATAAATGCTTTTTAGATAAAATTGATCCAATAGATTTATTTGAAGTTTGGATGAATGAAGCAAAAAAAACAGAGTTAAATGATCCAAATGCACTAGCTTTAGCCACATCAGATCAAAATAATTTTCCATCAATTAGAATGGTCTTATTAAAAGATTTTAACAAAGATGGATTTGTTTTTTATACCAATCTAAATAGTCAGAAGGGAAATGAATTAAAAAAAAATCCAAAAGCATCCATGTGTTTTCATTGGAAAAGCCTTCTAAGACAAGTAAGAATTAATGGAATGGTGCAAAAAGTTTCTAATAAAGTGGCAGATGAATATTATAACAGTAGAGGTTATGAGAGCAGAATTGGTGCATGGGCCTCAAAACAAAGCACTGTATTAAATAATAGAGATGAGCTTTTAAACTCAATAGAGGAATATAAAAAAAAATATAGTAATAAAAATGATGTACCAAGACCAGAGCATTGGTCAGGTTGGAATTTAATACCCACAAGTATAGAATTTTGGTTAGATGGAGAGAGCAGAATTCATGAAAGACTTAAATATACTAAAGATACCGAGGGAAACTGGGTTAAATCTTTATTAAGCCCCTAAAAGGTTCTTTGTAGACTAAATGATGTAAGACTCTCTAAAATCTTTTTTTCATCACTATCCTTAAATACAGTTAAAGAATTTGATGCAAGGTTAATAAAATGTTCAGCTTTTTTGTAGCATTCATTGATTATGTTGTATTTCTTAATAAGCTCTAAGGTTAAATTTAAATCTTCATTTGATCTTGTTTCTTGTTTAAAAATATTTTTTAACTTATCTTTTTCTATTGACGATACATTCTGAAATAACAAAATAACAGGTAAAGTAATTTTACCCTCAAGAAAATCTTTACCAATTTTTTTACCAAAAAATTTTAGATCAGAATTGTAATCTAATGTGTCATCAGCAATTTGAAATGTTAAGCCTAAGTTTTTTCCATAAAACTCTAGTGCCTCTTTTTCTTTTATTTCTTTATTAGATAAAATTGCACCAACTTTAGTTGCTGCAGAAAAAAGTTCAGCTGTTTTTGCTGTAATAATCTTAAAATATGTTTCTTCTAACATGTCTACTTCACCTTTGTGTTGTAGTTGTAATACCTCTCCTTGAGCGATCTTTGACGAAGTTGAGGATAAAAGTTTTAAAACTTCTATATTCCCATCATCGACCATCATTTCAAAACATCTACTTAAAAGATAGTCACCAATTAATACAGAAGAGTGATTTCCCCAAATTGAATTTAATGTTTTTTTACCTCTTCTAATATTTCCAAGATCAATGACATCATCATGCATTAAAGTGGCCCCATGTATCATTTCTACACATGCTGCTAAATTAATATCTCGACCTCCTTTAGTGTAGCCACATAACTTAGCTGACCCAAGTGTTAGTAGGGCTCTTAATCTTTTTCCACCAGTGTCGATATGATATTCAGTCATTTTTTGAACGAGGTCTACTTCACTCAAGAGTTTTGATTTAATCTTTTCTTCAACTAAAACTAATTTTTCATCAACAGAATCTTTTAGCTGATAATATGAATTATTTATTTGGTTTCTAAGTTGAACTACAGTTCCCATAAAAAATAAGTTAGTATAATTAAGTTATATTTATTACTTATCAATTGACGCACCTTAATCTTCAACTATAAGTAGGCTTTATATTAAATCAAAAATTCTATAAGGATTAACAATGTTCTCTTTTTTTAAAAAGAAAAAAATAATAGCTCATATCAAGCTAAATGGTGTAATTGGCAATGCTGGAAAGTTTAAACAGGGCATAGATTTTGCAGGACAAGAAGAGATTATAGAAAAGGCTTTTTCACTAAAAAAAGCAAAAGCAGTGGCAATTACTATAAATTCACCGGGTGGATCACCAGTCCAATCACATTTAATCTACAAATTTATTAGAGCTCAAGCTAAGAAAAACAAAATAAAAGTAATAGTGTTCGCGGAAGATGTTGCAGCTTCTGGTGGATACTTAATAGCTTGTGCAGGAGATGAGATATATGCAAATTCAAGTTCAATTATTGGATCAATAGGGGTTATTTATTCATCATTTGGATTTACAGAACTAATTAAAAAAATTGGTGTAGAAAGAAGAGTTCATACAGCTGGAAAAAATAAAAGCTCATTAGATCCCTTTCAAGAAGAGAAGTCAGAAGATATTGAGAGACTTAAGAATATTCAACTAGATCTGCATAAAGATTTTATTAAAGTTGTAGAAGAAAGTAGAGGATCTAAACTTAAAAAGGATGGGATTGAATTGTTCTCAGGAGAGTTTTGGGCGGGTAGTAAATCAAAAGAACTAGGCCTAATTGATGGACTTGGTAATGCTAATGAAATTTTAAAAGAAAAATTTGGTGAAGATGTGATTATCAAAAAATTTGAAAAATCTAAGGGTTGGTTAAGTAAGAAATTATCTTCCTCTAGCAATCAAATAGATCAACTAGCAAATATTTTAGAGGAAAGATCTATCTGGCAAAGATATGGCTTCTAAGGAAAAAATTATAAAACCTAAATTTCAATCGTTTCAAGATACTATTTTGAATCTTCAAAAATATTGGAGCAAACAGGGATGTATTCTTCTACAGCCATATGACATAGAAGTTGGTGCAGGAACCTTTCATCCTGCTACAACCTTAAGATCATTAGGACCTAAGCCATGGAAAGCAGCTTATGTTCAGCCATCAAGAAGACCCACTGATGGAAGATATGGAGAAAACCCAAATAGATTACAGCATTATTATCAATTCCAAGTTTTAATAAAACCTTCACCAGATAATATCAAAAAACTTTATTTAAATAGTTTGGCTGTAATCGGTATTAATCATAAAGAACATGATATTAGATTTGTTGAAGATGATTGGGAAAGTCCAACTTTAGGTGCGGCAGGTTTAGGATGGGAAGTTTGGTGTGATGGAATGGAAATTACTCAATTTACATACTTTCAACAAATGGCTGGATTTGAATGCAAACCTGTTTCAGTTGAAATAACATATGGTCTTGAAAGAATTTGCATGTTTACTCAACAAATGAAAAATGTTTATGATCTACTATGGAATGATGAAGGTGTAAAATATGGGGATGTGTTTCTTCAAGCTGAAAAAGAGTTTTCAGCATATAATTTTGAACATGCCAATACAGAAAATCTATTCAAAATGTTTGATATGTTCGAGCTTGAAGCAAAAGCATTGGTAGATAAAAAAATTTCACTACCTGCATATGATCAATGTCTAAAAGCAAGCCATGCATTTAATATTTTAGATGCAAGAGGAGTTATAAGTGTTGCTCAAAGAGCGGGTTATATAGGGCGTATTAGAGACATTACAAAAGCAGTCGCCGAAAGTTGGTTAAGCAGTCAAACAGATTAATGTCAGATTTTTTTATAGAGTTGTTTAGTGAGGAAATACCAGCTGGTTTACAGAGTAACTCACGTAATGTTTTATTAGAAAATTTTCAAAATTTATTTGAGGAAAAAAAAATTCTGTTCAAAAAAAGTTCTTCATTTTCAACACCAAATCGTCTTATAATTTTATTTGAAGGCCTATCTAAAGAAATAATACAAAAAGCTGAAGAAATAAAAGGACCAAATGTTAAAGCTCCAGAAAAAGCTATTGAGGGGTTTTTAAGGTCAAATCAAATAGAAAAAAAAGATCTTCTTAAAAAAACATTGGAAAAAGGAGAATTTTATTTTTTCAAGAAAGCATCAAGTAAAATTAATACCATAGATTTACTTCAAGAATATACACCTATAATTCTTGATAAATTACAATGGAAAAAATCTATGACTTGGGGAAATTATAACCTTAGTTGGGCGAGACCATTAAAATCTATCCTAGCAGTTTTTGATGATAAAAGTTTAAATTTTAAATTTCATCATTTAATAGCCTCTAACACAACATTTATTGACAAAGAGTTTGAAGATAAAAAAAAAATATTTAAAAACTTTAAAAGTTATAAAGATTTCTTTAGTCAATCTGGCATAATTATAGATCACGTATTGAGAAAAGAATTTATTGTTAAAGAAATTGAAAAAATATCTAGAAAAAACAATTTCATGGTCGAGCCTAATAATAAACTTTTAGATGAAGTTACAGATATTGTTGAGCAACCAAATATTTTAGTGTGCAAGTTTGATCAGAAATTTTTGAATATTCCAAAAGAAATTTTGATTATTACAATGCAATACCATCAAAAATATTTTCCAACATTTGATAAAAAAGGAAAAATTACTAATGAATTTTTAGTTGTGGCAAATAACAAAGATGAAAAAGGTTATATTAAGATGGGTAATGAAAGGGTTGTAGAAGCAAGATTAAGTGATGCTCAATTTTTTTGGGAAAAAAATAAATCTCAAAATTTAGTTAAACAAGTTTCAAAATTAAAAAATATGAATTATTTTAAAGGTCTTGGATCTTATTTTGACAAGATTCAAAGAATGAGAAAACTTGGAGGAATGATTTCTGATGAATTATTAATTAGTAAAGATCAAGTTGAACTATCAGCATCGATTTGCAAAGTTGATTTAGTTTCTGATATTGTTGGTGAATTTCCTGAGCTTCAAGGAATTATGGGCGGACATTTTGCTGAAGTGCAAGGTTTTGATAAAGAGATAGCGCTAGCAATAAGTGAACATTATCAACCAGTAGGTCTTGATAGCAAAACTCCAAAGAAACCGTTTAGTATTGCTTTAGCTTTAACTGACAAAATTGATACCTTGGTAGGTTTTTTTGGAATTAACCAAAAACCAACTAGCTCAAAAGATCCTTACGCGCTTAGAAGGTCTGCACTTGGTGTAATAAAGCTATTAATTGATAATAATAAAGAGTTTAAGATTAAAGATCTTATTAGTTATTCCACTTCACTACATAAAGACCAAGGGTTTATTTTTTCAAACGAGTCATCTCAAAAAGAATTATCCGATTTTTTAATGGACAGATTAAAATACTACATGAAAGAGAAAAAGATTAGACCAGAGATAATAGAAGCCAGTATAAAAGCACATGGATTAGATCATATGAACAAAATATATAAAAAAGCTTCAACACTTAATGGGCTAATCAGCAAAGTTATAGGAGAGGACATTATTACAAGCTATAAGAGAGCTTACAGTATACTTGAAAGTGAGTTGAAAAATACAGATCTTGAACTATCAAATACAACTGACCCTGGTATTTTTAAAAATGACTATGAAAAAAACCTATTTAAAAAAATTAATGAAATAAGAAAATATTTTACAAATATTGGCAAAGATGAAAACTACAGAGAAACACTTGAAATTCTTGCTGGCGCTAAAAAAGCAACTTCAGAGTTTTTTGACAATGTTAAGGTCAATGATGATGATAAAAATATTAAAAAAAACAGATTGGAACTTTTACAAATGTTATGTAGAACATTTGATAATTACATAAATTTTTCAAATATAGAAATCAAACAGTGAATAAGCTAATTTTAAATTTTAAATCAAAAGATTCAAAAAAAATTAAAAATCCTAAAAATTTTTTAGGTGGAAAAGGGGCAAACCTTTCTGAAATGGGCAGAATGGGACTGCCAGTTCCTCCTGGATTTACAATTTCAACAAAAGTTTGTGAATTATTTTATAAAGATAAAAAAAAATTAAATTCAAAAATTGTTAATATTATAAAAAAGGAATTAAAAATTATCGAAAAAGAAGTAGGGAAAAAATTTGGTGATTTAAAAAATCCTTTATTATTATCTGTTAGATCTGGTGCAAGAGTTTCAATGCCTGGCATGATGGACACAATTTTGAATTTAGGATTAAACGATAAGACCGTTCTTGCACTATCAAAAAAAACTTCTAATAGCAGATTTGCAAAAGATAGTTACCGAAGATTTATTCAGATGTATGGCAATGTTGTTATGGGTGTTGAGGGCTATCACTTTGAAGAATTAATTGAAAATTACAAATTAACCAAAGGTGTTCTTTTAGATACAGATCTTGATGCAGATGATTGGGAGGGATTAATTAATGATTTTAAAAAAGTTATTAAAAATCAAACCAAAAAAGAATTTCCCCAGAACGTATATGATCAATTATTAGGAGCTATTAGTTCGGTATTTCTATCTTGGGAAAGTAACAGAGCAAAAGTTTATAGAAAACTAAACCAAATTCCTGCTGAATGGGGAACTGCAGTTAATGTTCAATCAATGGTATTTGGCAATATGGGTAATGATTGTGCAACTGGTGTTGTCTTTACAAGAAATCCATCAGATGGGGTTAATGAAGTGTATGGTGAATACTTAATTAATGCTCAAGGAGAAGATGTGGTGGCAGGTACAAGAACCCCTCAGTATATAACCAAAAAAGCAAGAAAAGATGCAAAAGCAAAAGAAGCTTCGATGGAAGAAGCTATGCCAAAAGTATTTAAACAATTAGATAAGATTTTAAAAATTTTAGAAAAACACTACAAAGATATGCAAGACGTAGAATTTACAGTTGAAAATAATAAATTGTGGATGCTACAAACAAGATCAGGAAAAAGAACTTCAAAGTCAGCTGTTAGAATTGCAGTTGATATGGTTAAAGAAAAATTGATTTCTAAAAAAGAAGCAGTAATGAGAATAGATCCAGCTTCTTTAGATACATTGTTACACCCTACATTAGACGAAAAAAGCACACTAAACGTTATAGCAAACGGTTTGCCAGCATCTCCAGGTGCTGCAAGTGGTAAGGTTGTTTTTACATCAGAGGAAGCAGAAAGATTAAACAATGTCATGCAAGATACTATTTTAGTACGTGTAGAAACGTCACCTGAAGATATTCATGGAATGCATGCTGCAAAAGGAATTTTAACAGCAAGGGGTGGGATGACTAGTCATGCTGCAGTGGTTGCAAGAGGAATGGGTAGACCATGTGTTTCTGGCTCTAGTGAGATTGATATTAACTATGAAGCGAAAACCTTTAAAACTTCTTCTATTGAAATTAAAGAGGGAGACATTATTACAATTGATGGTTCAACAGGAAGAATTATCCTAGGAGAAGTGCCAACGGTTAAACCAGAAATTTCAGGAGACTTTTCCAAATTAATGAGTTGGGCAGATAATTTTAGAAAACTAAAAGTAAGAACGAATTCAGAAACACCATTAGATACAAAAACTGCAAGAGACTTTGGAGCAGAAGGCATAGGACTTTGTAGAACCGAACATATGTTTTTTGATGAAGAGAGAATTTTATCTGTTAGAGAAATGATTTTATCAAAAACAGTAGAAGATAGAAACAGGGCGCTAGCAAAACTTTTACCACATCAAAAAAAAGATTTTGTACAAATATTCAAAATTATGAATGGTCTTCCTGTCACAGTGAGACTGTTAGATCCACCATTACACGAGTTTCTTCCAAAAACAGAAAAAGAAATTAATGATGTAGCAAAAGTTGTGGGGTTACCATTAAAAGAAATTGAGTCTCGAATTAACGAGTTACATGAACAAAACCCGATGCTTGGTCATAGAGGGTGTCGATTGGGAATTTCTTTTCCAGAAATTTATGAAATGCAATGTAGAGCAATCTTTGAGGCTTTATCTGAACTTAAGATAAAAAAAATTAAGTCGGCATTTCCAGAAATTATGATCCCTTTAGTATCAACTGAAGCTGAGATTAGAATAATGAAAGATTTAGTAGTCAGAGTTGCAAAAGAAGTTCAAAAGGATAAAAAAATTAAAATAGATTATTTAGTTGGTACAATGATTGAATTACCAAGAGCAGCAATTAAAGCTGATGATATAGCTAAACACGCTGAGTTCTTTAGTTTTGGAACTAATGACTTAACTCAAACAACATTCGGTTTAAGTAGAGACGATAGTGGTAAATTTTTAAATGATTACCTTGAGAATAAGATTTTTTCTATAGATCCATTTATCTCTATAGATGATGGAGTAGGTGATTTAATAGAAATTGCAGTTGAAAAAGGAAGAAAAACTAATAAAAAAATTAAACTTGGAATTTGTGGAGAACATGGTGGAGACCCTAAAAGTATTCACTTTTGTGCTAATGCAGGTTTGGATTATGTTTCTTGCTCACCATATAGAGTTCCAGTAGCAAGATTAGCTGCTGCACAAGCTGAACTTTCTAAAAAAAATTAGATTTCAAATTTAAAATCTATAGCTGGTACACTATGAGTGATACTTCCAATTGAAACTCTATCGACACCCGTTGCTGCAATTTTTTTAATAGATTTCAAATTAACGTTCCCAGAAGCTTCTGTTTCATAATGTTTTTTAGCCATTCTAACACCTGCCTTGAGTGTTTTATTGTTCATATTATCAAACAAAACAGTATTAAATTTTAAACCCATTATTTTTTTGAGCTGATTTAAATTATCAACTTCTACTGTAATTTTTCTTCCTTTTTTATTTTTGATTGCAAGAGATACTAAAGTTTTAATATCAGAGCTTGCAATATGATTGTCTTTAATAAGAAATTCATCACTTAAATTAAACCTATGGTTTGTACCACCACCTAACGTAACGGCATATTTTTGTATTACTCTTAAGGTTGGAATTGTTTTTCTAGTACAGCAAATTTTAGTTTTTTTATTAGCTAATTTAACAAATTGATTAGTCTTAGTAGCAATTCCAGAGATATGACTTAAAAAATTTAAAGCAACCCTCTCACCAATTAAAATATTTTCAGCCCTACCTTCAATTGTTGCCACTACGTCGTTCTTTTTGACTATTGAACCTTCTTTTTTTTTAATAATAAATTTAATTTTATTATCAATTAATTTGAAGGTTTGTTTAGCAAACTCTAAGCCAGCAATTACAGCTTGTTGGTTTGAAATTAATTTGATTTTTATAACTTTACTATTCTTAACTAAACTTGAAGTAATATCTCCATTTGGATAAAGATCCTCATTTAATGCAAGCTTAACTTTATTCTTGATATAATAGTTGCTTAATTTAATTTTAGGCACATTTATTATCTGCCAATAGCAGTCATTCTTTCAACAGGTATTCTTGCCTTGTTGATAGTTTCATTATCCATAATTATCTCACCAGTTTCATTTTCTAAACAGGCCAAAATTTTTGGTAGAGTAATTCTTTTCATATGAGGACATAGATTACATGGTTTAATAAATTCAACATTAGGATTTTCTACCTGAATATTATCACTCATAGAACATTCTGTAACCATCATTACCTTTTTAGGTTGATTGTCCTCTACATATTTGATCATTCCTGAAGTTGAACCAGCAAAGTCACTTGCTTTAATTACATCGGGTGGACATTCAGGATGTGCAATAATTTTTATTCCTGGATTATTTTTTCTTATATCGTGAATTTCTTTTTCGTTAAATTGGTCATGAACAATGCAAATTCCTTTCCAAGCAATAATTTCAACATCTGTCTGAGAAGCTACATATTTAGCTAAATAATCATCAGGTAGAAATATAACTTTTTTAACACCAAGAGAATTAACAATCTTAACAGCATTAGCTGATGTACAGCAAATGTCAGTTTCAGCTTTAACATCTGCCGAAGTATTTACATAGGAAACAACAGGTACACCTGGATATTTTTCTTTTAATAATCTTACATCCTTACCTGTAATAGAGGATGACAAGGAGCATCCTGCAAGCATATCGGGTAACAAAACTTTTTTTTGTGGACTCATTAATTTTGCTGTCTCTGCCATAAAGTGTACACCAGCCATTACAATAATATCTGCTGAAGTTTTTGAAGCTTCTACTGCTAGAGCCAAAGAGTCAGCTGCAAAATCTGCTACACCGTGATAAATTTCTGGTGTTTGATAATTATGCGCAAGAATAACCGCATTTTTTTCTTTTTTTAATTGATTAATTCTATGAATATAGGGAGCATGAACTGACCATTCAATCTCAGGTAAAACCTTAGAGATTTTTTGATAAATTGGATCGGTTGCTTTTTTTACTTCTTCAGTAAACTCCATATTAAAACCTATCAATTTGATACAATCTTGTCATGCATTTATTCTGACGCACTAATTAATCCAACTAGGAATTTTGATTTTTAACTTGGCGTTTTTGCTTTTAAACTCATTTTCTTGATTAAAATTATCATCCAAATATTTAATTAAAGCAAAAGGATATTCATTACTTATTAAAACTTTTCCTATCTCAAAATCACCATTATAGATTAAATCATCTTGATTTATTTCTCCTTCAATTAAATAAATAGGTAATAATCTTTTTGAAAGTTTATTTTTTAATTTAATTCTTGCAGTATTCTCTTGCCCAACATAACAGCCTTTTTTAAAGTCTATTCCATTCAATTCTTCAAAGTTACATTCAATTCCAAATAGCTTATTCTGTAATTCATTCATGTTTTTTTGAGGAATTCCTAATTGATGACTCAATTTATAATATTCAGTAATTGGAGAATCTTTTAGCTCTAATTTTTTTAAAGACAGATAAAGCTTTTCTAAATTGATGATAAGCCTTGCACCTAAATCTTTATTTCTTGGGTCTAACAAGATGGAATCTTCTCTATATTTAATTGTGTTCCCAGCAATATCTTTTGATCCTTCAAATTCTAAAAATTTTTCTTTATTAAACGCAGCTACAACAAATTCGTTACTAAGATTCATAATTTCAACTTTTGATCTAAGTTTATAGACACTAAGTTGTTTGAAAAGTGCTTCTGTTTGAGATTTTTCACAGTCAATGAAGTAGCCAGACTTGTGTTTTATGATAATAAAAGCAAAAAGAAATTTTCCTTGAGGAGTTAATAGTGATGCAAAACAACTACTGTCTTCACTTACTTTATTAATGTCATTACTAATCATATTCTGTAAAAATTCTTTAGCATCTGCACCGTTTATATACAGAATTCCTCTATCTTCTAAAATGTATACATTTTGATTATTCATAATTGATTGATGTCTTAATATAATATAATTACTTTTTTCATAAATGTTAGATCTAATAATTAAAAACGGTTCTTGCTACATAGATAAAGATCTTAAAGATCAAGATATAGCAATCAAAGATGGTAAAATCATAGAAATTGGTAAAATTGATAGTGAAGCAAAGGAAGTTTTTGATGCCAAGGGATTAACTGTTTTACCAGGATGTATTGATACTCAAACTCATTTTAGGGAACCCGGATCAACTGACACAGAAGATCTTCATTCTGGAAGTAAGGCAGCAATTGTTGGAGGAATAACGAGTGTTTTTGAAATGCCAAATACTAATCCACCAACTTCTAATAAAATTGAATTTCAAAAGAAATTAGATCTTGCAAAAAATAGAATGTATTGCAACTATGCTTTTTATTTTGGCGCAACACCAGATAACGCTGATGAGTTAGCAGACTTAAAAAACTTAGAAGGATGTTGTGGAATTAAGCTTTTTGCCGGTTCTTCGACAGGAAATCTATTGGTTCAATTTGAAGAAGATATTGAGAAAGTATTTAAAAGTAGCTCTAAAGTTGTTTCAGTTCACTCTGAAGATGAAGAAATTTTAAATAGGAATAAAAAATTAATTAAAGATGGAGATGTTCACTCACATCCAATTTGGAGAAGTGAAGAATGTGCAATTTCATCGACTAGAAGAATTGTAAGAATAGCTGAGCGATATAAAAAAAAAGCACACATCCTTCATGTAACAACAAAACAAGAAATTGATTTTTTATCGCAGCACAAAGGTAACATCACATTTGAGATAACACCTCAACATCTAACAATCTACGCCCCAGATTGTTATGATAAACTTGGAACATATGCTCAAATGAACCCACCAATAAGAGATAAGTCTCACTATGACAGGTTATGGTATGGAGTAAAAAATAATCTTAATGACACAATTGGATCTGATCATGCTCCACATTTAAAAGAAAATAAAGAAAAAAAATATCCCAATTCACCATCTGGAATGCCAGGTGTTCAGACACTTTTACCGGTTATGTTAAACCATGTTAATGATGGAAAATTAAGTTTAGAACAATTAATGAATTCTATATGTGAAAATCCAGTAAAAATTTTTGGCATTCAAGACAAAGGTTTTATTAAAGAAGGATTTGATGCAGACTTCACAATTGTTGATATGAATAAAAAAATTACAATTAAAAATGAAAATATTGAAAGTAAATGTGCTTGGTCACCTTTTGATGGGTATGAATTTAAAGGAACTCCTGTGTCAACAATTATTGCTGGCCAAATCAAAATGAGAGATGGTAAGATTTTGGGTGAACCTGACGGTAAGCCTTTAAAATTTTAAATAGTTTTTATAGTAAAGCTATTTACCAGAACAACACCAGTAACAATAAAGAACAACCCTAAAACAGCCTGCCATGATAGTGATTGTTTGAAGAAAATATATCCTAATATTGCAATTGTAAATATACCAAGGCCACTCCATGTTGCATAAACAATGGCGATAGGAAGTTTATCAACCACAAATGTTAAAAGGTAAAATGAAGATAGATACAAAATTGCAAGTGTTGTGGTTGGAATTATTTTAGTAAAATTTTGTGAAACAGGTAATAACATTGTTCCACCTACCTCACAAAAAATTGCAATAGTTAAAAATAAATATGTCTTTATCATTATTTAAGAATATTATTTTTCATTAAGTCTTCTTTTATCTCAGTTAAAATTGCAGGATCATCAATAGTTGCTGGCATTTTATAATCTTCCCCATCGGCAATTTTTCTTATTGTTCCTCTTAATATTTTTCCAGATCTTGTTTTTGGCAATCTTTTAATAACAATTACAATCTTAAATGCAGCAACAGGACCAATTTTATCTCTAACCATCTGAATGCACTCTTTTGAAATTGTTGCGTGATCTTTTTCAACACCAGATTTAAGAACGACCAAACCAATTGGCAATTGTCCTTTTAATTTATCCGCAACGCCTAATACTGCACACTCAGCAACTGATTGGTGTTCTGATAAAACTTCTTCAATTGCTCCAGTTGATAATCTGTGACCTGCAACATTAATAATATCATCTGTTCTAGACATAATCCAAATGTAACCATCTTCATCTATATGACCTGCATCATAAGTTTCATAGTAACCGTCATAGTTGGTCATGTAATTATCTTTGTATCTTTTATCTGCATTCCATAGTGTTGGAAAAGTTCCAGGAGGCAAAGGTAATTTTATAACTATATCTCCCATCTCATTAGGTTTTGCTAAAGTTTGATCTGGCTTCATAATTTGAACGTCATAACCAGGAACTGCCTTACAAGCTGAGCCATACTTTGTTTTCATCATTTCAATTCCTGTACAATTAGAACTAATTGCCCAACTAGTTTCAGTTTGCCACCAATGATCAATTACAGGAACTTTTAATAAATTTTCTGCCCACTTAATGGTATCAGGGTCAGCCCTTTCACCAGCTAAAAACAATGACTCAAATTTACTTAAATCATACTTAGAAAAAAACTTTCCCTCAGGGTCTTCTTTTTTAATAGCCCTAAAAGCAGTTGGTGCAGTAAAAAGTGATTTTACTTTATAATCAGAAATTATTTTCCAAAAAGCACCAGCATCAGGAGTGCCAACAGGTTTTCCTTCAAATAGTACTGTGGTGCAACCTTTAAACAAAGGAGCATAGACTATATAAGAATGACCAACTATCCAGCCAATATCACTTGCTGACCACCAGACATCATCAGTATCAATATTGTAAATATTTTTCATAGTCCATTTTAGAGCAACTATATGACCACCAATATCTCTAACTATTCCTTTTGGAACACCCGTAGTTCCTGAGGTATATAAAATATAAGCTAAATCATTTGAATTCATTTCAACACAATCTACTTCTTTTGCATTTGAAAGTGCTTCATCCCAACTGATTTCTTTTGGAGCATTTATATTTGCTTCATTTCCAGATCTTTGAAATAGGATTAATTTTTCTATCTTATGAGATGCCATTTTTATGGCCTCATCCACTAGAGGTTTGTACTCAACAGTTCTTCCTGGTTCAAAACCACACGAAGCCGTAACTAATATTTTTGCTTTACTATCATCGATTCTGCTTGCTAATTCACTGGATGCAAAACCACCAAACACCACAGAGTGAATTGCTCCAATTCTTCCACAAGCCAACATTGCAATAACTGCCTCTGGGATCATGGGCATATAAATTATAACTCTATCTCCCTTATTAACCCCTTGGTTTTTTAAAGCTCCTGCAAATTTTGAAACTTTTTCTTTTAATTCTTTATAGGTAAACTGCTTTTTGTTGCCAGTTATGGGACTGTCATAGATTAAAGCTAATTTTTCACCTCTACCTTCATCGATATGAAGGTCTAAAGCATTATAACAGGTGTTAGTAACCCCATCTTCAAACCATTTATAAAAAGGAGGATTAGATTTGTTTAGAATTTTTGTTGGTTTTTTAAACCAAAAAATATCGTTAGACACTTCTTGCCAAAAATCTTCAGGGTTTTTTATAGAGTTTTGATAAATTTCACTGAATTTTTTATTCATCTCTAATGATTCTTTATTTTGATATTTTAAGACTTATTAAATTAAAAATTGTATTAAAATTCAAAAAGTAAGTAAAATCAATACAAATTAGAGGCAATTAAACCTTCTAAAAACTTAATTATTTTGATAGTTAATCCTCAACATGACTTAAGCATTTGTTTAAGTCTAGTTTATATAAACTAAAAAGTTAAAAACTAACGAAAGAGGGAGTTTTTTATGAAAAAACTAAAATTGTTTGCTCTTACAGCTGTAGCCCTAATGGGTGTTTCAGGTGTAGCAAACGCAGAAACTACACTGTTAGCTTCTGATGACTTTGTTGGAATTTCATTCTGGCTTGTGTCAATGGCGTTATTAGCGTCAACGGCATTCTTTTTTATTGAAAGAGCATCGGTTCCAGCTGGCTGGAGAGTTTCAATCACTGTTGCAGGACTAGTTACTGGTATTGCATTTATTCACTACATGTACATGAGAGATGTGTGGGTTATGACTGGTGAGTCACCAACAGTATACAGATATATTGACTGGTTAATTACAGTTCCATTATTGATGTTAGAATTCTATTTTGTTCTTGCAGCAGTAAATAAAGCAAACTCTGGAATTTTCTGGAGATTGATGATTGGTACTTTAGTAATGTTAATCGGTGGATACTTAGGAGAAGCAGGATACATCAACACTACACTTGGTTTTGTAATCGGTATGGCTGGATGGTTCTACATTCTTTATGAAGTATTCTCAGGCGAAGCAGGAAAAAATGCAGCGAAAAGTGGAAACAAGGCTCTTGTTACTGCATTTGGTGCAATGAGAATGATCGTTACAGTTGGTTGGGCTATCTACCCATTAGGTTATGTATTTGGTTACATGACTGGTGGAATGGACGCAAACTCACTAAACGTGATTTACAACGCAGCTGACTTTTTGAACAAGATCGCTTTTGGTCTAATCATTTGGGCAGCAGCAATGTCTCAACCTGGTAGAGCTAAGTAGTTTTACTCGTTAAATAATTAGAAGAAGGGCAGGTATGTTTTTACATACTTGCCCTTTTTTTTTATCTCATTATATTTAGATATATGCCAAAGATTACATACTTAGAAGATAATGGAAAGTCTCATACCATAGAAGTTTCTAACGGGCTGAGTGTAATGGAGGGCGCGGTTCAAAACGACATTCCTGGAATTGATGCTGATTGTGGTGGTGGAATGGCTTGTGCTACTTGTCATGTTTATGTCAAAGAAGAATGGTTTGATAAACTTCCAAAAAAAGAAGATGGTGAAGAAGATATGTTAGATATGGCATTTGAACCAAAACAAAACAGTAGATTGAGTTGTCAAATATTAGTTTCAGATGAATTAGATGGACTAACAGTTAGCATTCCATCAAAACAAGGTTAAATGATTAAAACAGATGCATTAATAATTGGCGCAGGTCCAACAGGATTATTTTGTGCTCATCAACTAGGTTTAATTGGATTGAATTGTGAGATAGTTGATAATTTAGATAAAATTGGAGGCCAATGTATTGAACTTTATCCAGACAAACCAATTTATGATATTCCAGCAGTTCCAGAATGTACTGGAGAGGAATTAACTAATAATTTAATCAAACAAATAAAGCCTTTTAATATTAAATTTCATCTTAATGAAAGAGTAGAAGAAGTTAATAAAGTTAATAATAAGTGGATTGTAAAAACAAATAAAAATAAAGAGTTTGAAACACCAAATATAATTATTGCTGGTGGTGTGGGATCGTTTGAGCCAAGAAAATTTTCGCCAAAAGAATGTGAAAAATATGAAAATCGATCTTTATTTTACTCAATTAAAGATAAAACAATTTTTCAGGATAAAACAATTTCAATATTTGGAGGAGGAGATTCAGCATTAGATTGGGCAATTGAATTATCAAAAAGCTCATATGTAAACTTAATACACAGAAGAGATGAATTTACAGGAGCTCAATTGAGCATAGATAAAATTAAAGAATTAGAAAAATCTGGAAAACTAAAAATTTATACTAAATACCAATTAAACTCAGTTAAGGGAGAGCAAAATATTAAATCAATAGAAATAAAACATGACGACGAAAGTTTAAAAGAGTTAGAAACAAATTATGTTTTGGGCTTTTTTGGGCTGATTATGAAGCTTGGTCCTATTGTAGACTGGGGTTTAAACTTAGATAAAAAAACAATTCCCGTTAACACAGAAAATTTTGAAACAAATCTAAATGGTATATTTGCAATCGGAGATATTTGTACCTATCCTGGAAAACTAAAATTAATACTTTCAGGATTTCATGAAGGAGCTTTAGCTGCTAGAGGATGTTTTAAATATGCTAGACCTGATGAAAAGTTAAGATTTGAATTTACTACCACATCAAAGGCAGCCCAAGAAAGACTTGGCGTTAAAAAGTGATAGAGTTATTTACAGCAGATACTCCAAACGGAAAAAAAATTACAATAATGTTAGAGGAAATAGGTTGTGATTTTAAAGTTACTAAAATTGATCTGTCAAAAGATGAACAATTTAAAACAGATTTTAAAAAGATAAGCCCATTTGGAAAAATACCAGTAATTATAGATCACGAAAATGGACAGTCATTATTCGAGTCTGGAGCAATACTTATATATTTAGCAGAAAAATATAATAAATTTTATGAAGCAAAAGATCGAAATGTTATAAATCAATGGTTGATGGCACAGATGGGAATTATTGGACCAATGATCGGGCAACATCATCAATTTCATCATTATAATCCTGGTAAAAGTGAATTTGGAGAAGAAAGATATTTTAAAATTACAAAAAGAATTTATAGCGAATTGGATGAAAGATTATCTTCATCAAAATACTTAGCTGGAAACGAATATACGATTGCAGATATTGCAACTTGGCCATGGATTGCAAGACATGAATGGCATGATATTGGTCTTAAAAATTATAACAACTTAACTAGATGGTATTTAGATATTGCAAAAAGAGAAGCTGTTATTAGAGGGTACGATTTATTAAAAAACAACTCTAAGATTCCACAACCATAATAATCTTTATGAGTGTTTTGATTTCATCAATATACTTTAGTCCTGTAAAATCTTTATCTTTTACAAATATCAAATCATGCATCATTAAAAAAGATTTGGGAATTGTAAATGATAGAAGTTTTGCATTTTCCAGAATTATTGACTTAAAAAAAGCACTTATAATTGAGAAAAACCCAAGTGAAAGAAAGCTTAATAATTTCTTAACATTAAAAAATTCACCAGTTTTAAATAAATATAATTTTGAATACAAAAATAATAAATTAATTTTAAAACTTGGTGACAAGCAGCTATTATCAATAATAGCAGATGATCCAGAGCAAAAATCTATACTTGTAAATAAAATACTAGAATTAGAAAATTCATTAACCAAACCAATTTTCTTATTACAAAGTAATATTGCCCCTTTCTTTGATACATCTCATTCAAATAAGATCTTTAATTCCATATCCCTTATAAATTTAAATAGTATTAAAGATTTTGAAAAAAAAATTAATCAAAAAATTGAATTAGAGAGATTTAGAGGAAATTTTTACATTGAAGGACTTGAAGCTTGGGAAGAGCGTAAATGGATTGGAAAGATTATAAAAATTAATAATATTTCTTTTAAAATAGAAAAAAATATTCCACGTTGTACTGCAGTTAATTTAAAACCCGAAACAGATATTAGTGATAAGAGTTTGCTGAAGTTATTAAAAAAAAACTACGATCATTGTGATATGGGTGTTTACTTGAGATCTTTAGATGAAGGCAAAGTAGAAGCAGGAAATATAGTGGAATGTTAATAATAAAGAGGTTTTAGCTATCAATTTTTAAGTTTAATCATCAGCGTATACCTTTTCATCTTTTTCATGCTTTTCTTGTGCTGCAATACAAAGATGGGCAACTGGTCTTGCCATCAATCTTTTTAATCCAATTGGCTCAGCAGTTTCTGCACAAAATCCAAAAGTTTTATCTTTTATTCTCATTAAAGCTTGGTCAATTTTAGAAATTAATTTGATTTGTCTATTAATTGCTTTCATTTCTACAGTTTTATCCGTGTAAGAACTTGCTTGATCAACAATATCTGCTGAAACACTATTGTCATCCATTGACCCATTGTAAAGAGCTTCATTATTTGCTTTTACCAATTCTTTTTTCCATTCAGTAAGTTTTATCTTAAAAAAAGATAAATGCTTATCACACATATATTTTTCTGTTTCTTTTGGGATATATGTTTTTGAAATTTTAATTGGTGCCTTTACTTTGATTTCAGGTGTACTATTTTTTTTTATTACTTTAGTAGCTTTTTTGACTACAGCAGCAACTTTTTTTGTTTTAGCTGTTGTTTTTTTAGTAGATGGTTTTGAGATTTTAGGCATATGTATAAATTTAGTGGCCGGAGTATATTCAGCAATTAATACGTGTCAAGCAAGCTTAATTCATATAAAATCAATGAAATGTTAATCAATAAAAACAATATAAATAAATTGTTTTATAGTTTTCTTATAATTCATTTAATTTTATGGACATTGATTCCAACATTAACAAATAACAATTTACCACTTGATACAATTGAAGCCTTGGCTTGGGGAAGTAATTTAGATTGGGGATTTAATAAACATCCACCAGCGAGTGCATTTTTTCCAGAAGTTATTTATCAAGCATTTGGTTCGCAAGACTGGGTTTATTACTTGTTAAGTCAATTGTTTGTAGTAACTGCATTTATTATTGTTTTTAAATTTGCTGAAGAACTTTTTAAGAATAAAACTTTAAGCTTAATATCGGTACTTCTTTTAGAGGGTATTTATTTCTATAATTTTACAACACCTGAATTTAATGTGAATGTTTGCCAATTACCTTTTTGGTCGTTGTGTGTTTATTATTCTTGGAAAATATTTGATAAAAAAGTAATAAACTTTAAACATTGTTTTTTACTTGGAGTTTTTGCAGCTATAGGTTTTTTATCAAAATATCTTTTTGTTTACCTTCTAATATCAATAGTCCTATTATTTTTTTATATAATTTTTGTAAAAAAATATCAAAAATTTGATTTTAAATATCTAATATCTTTAGAGGTCTTTATTGTTTTATTAATTCCTCATTTAATTTGGTTAACTAATAATGATTACATTACGATTACATATGGGCTAGCCAGAACAGGGCTTGAGAATTCAAGTTTATTAGATCATATAACTTACCCTTTAATATTCTTAGTTAAACAAATAGGAATACTAATTCCATTTTTTTTAATGTCGTTTTTTTTAATAAAAAAAATTAAGTTAAAAGTAACTTTAAAAGATAAGAAGCTATTGTTCTTAATATTTATTAATCTAATTCCAATTGGATTAATGTTCTTAACCTCCATGTTAACAGGGTCTAAAATAAGAACAATGTGGATGACCCCATTTTATTTATTTTTTGGTGTATTCATTATCTATATTTTTCAAGCACAAATAAATCTTAAAAAGTTAAATGGGTTTATATCAATATTTTTGATCTTGTTTATTTTTTCACCCTTTGCTTATGCCTATATTTCAATTACTGAAACTGACAAAAGAACAGATTATTTAGGTAAAGAAATAGCAATTAAAACTGAATACTTATGGAAGCAAAATTATACATTGCCAATTAATGTTGTCCTTGGTGATGAATGGCATGCTGGAAATTTATCATATCACCTAAATTCTAGACCCGTTTGGGAAGGGTTGATTACAAAAGATAAGCTTAATTCATTGTCGAAATATATTTGCATTGATAATATTTGTGTAGGAAATAGATGAGCAAGATAAAAATTTTAATCCCTATATATAATGATTGGCAGTCAGCTTTTAAACTTTTAGAAGATATAGACTTACAAGTTAGAGATTTAAAGCATGAATTCTCAATTATAATTGTAAACGATTGCTCTACGGAAGAAAAACCTACCAATGATTTTAATTTTAATAACCTTAAGTCTATAAAAATAATCAACATGAAAACAAATAAGGGACATGCTAGATGTAATGCGTCTGGCTTAAGATATATTGCTGAGCATGAAGATTATGATTATATAATTCCAATGGATGGAGATGGTGAAGATAGACCGGAAGAAATAACTCTTCTTATTAATAAGATAAATAACTATCCTGATAAAGTTATTACAGCTAATAGAGTAAAAAGATCTGAAGGTTCTTTCTTTAAACTTTGTTACCTTTTACACAAATATTTAACTTTTGTTTTCACCGGACAGTCTATTAAGTTTGGCAATTTTATTTGCTTACCTAAACTTGCAGTTAATAAAATGATAAAAGATAAAGCAACATGGAGTAGTTTTTCAGGTGCTGTTGCTAAACTATTTAAAGATAGAAAATCTATCCCATCAATAAGAGGTAAAAGATTTTTTGGTCCATCGAAAATGAGTTTTATTAACTTATTAAAACACTCACTATCAATTATAGCTGTTTTTAAAATGACACTATTGATTAGATCTATATTTTTTTTAATTGCTTACTTATTTTTAGTTGCCGGTAATCTATCATGGATTACATTATTGCCTGTTATAGGAGTTATTATTATGATGATTTCAGTAATTATACTTTCTCAGAGAGAAAGTATTTTAGAATTTGAAAACTCTTTAGAAAATATTAGCAGCATAGATCAACTTAAATAGCTTTTATTATTGGTAGCGAATGAAAATTAGCTGTATCTATCTTTGAAGAGTGGTCTCTTCTCATATTCCATTTTTTATTTACTCCAGCGCTAGCTAAACTTAATGTTGATCGTCCATACTTATAATTTGTACTATCAATAGATCTCATTAAGCCTTTAATTTTCTCATCTTTTTCAGTGGAAAATAGATTTTTACTGCCACTTGAATTAACTAAACCAGTCAATGTTATGCCTGCTTTTTGATATCTGTATCCATTAATAAAGATTTCATTTAATGCAATCAAAGCAGTTTTAACTATTTCAATACTATTATTGGTAGCTATTGGAAAATCTATAGTTTTAGCATTTGAATAATACACCCCTCTATTTTGAAAAGGGCTTGTTCTAACAGACACGGTTATTGATTTTGCTATTAAAGATTCTGATCTAATTTTTTCTGAAGCATTTAAACAATAACTTGCAACTGCCTCTTCTAACTCTTGAAACTTTTCAACCCTTGTACCAAATGATCTTGACACTACACAACTTTTTCTTTTTGAAGTTTTAGTTTCTAGTGGGATACAAGGAATACCTCTAAGCTCTAAGGCAGTTCTAGAACTTAAAACGTTAGAACTTTTTTTAATCCAAGTATTTGACATATTTTTTAATTGTTTGGCATTATAAATTCCATTTTGATGATAAAATTTTGTCATCTGTTTACCAACTCCCCACACATCGTTGATATCTATTTTTTCTAATAGTGGATCAATATTTTCAATTCCTATCAAGTTTGTAACACCAGATTGTTTTTTCTTTGCTATATGATTTGCAATTTTGCTTAGTGTTTTTGTTTTAGCAATACCAATGCTAGTTGGAATTCCTGTCCATTGTAAAACAATGCTTCTAATTTCTTTTCCCACATCTTCTACCTCATCATCTGGATAATTACTCAAATCTAAAAAAGCCTCATCTACTGAATATATTTCTAATTCAGGATTAAATCTTTTTAAAGTTCTCATCACTCTTCTAGATAAATCTCCATACAAAGAATAATTTGAAGAAAATACATAAACTTTATTTTTAAGTATTATTTCTTTAGCTTTAAAGTAAGGCTCACCCATTTTAATACCAAGAAACTTTGCTTCATTTGATCTTGCAATAATGCAGCCATCATTATTCGACAATACAACAACTGGCTTATTTCTAATCTTAGGATTGAATAATCTTTCACAGGAAACATAAAATGAATTACAATCTACTAATGCTATTTTCTTAGTACGTTGAATGGATGACATAAGTCACAACCCCCCAAATAAACACTTCAGTTTCATCTCCAATAATTATTTTATCTTCAATATTTTTTGAACCTGATGTTAAAAATTGTCCATCTTTAGATCTAACAAAACTTTTAACAACTAACTCATCATGAACATTTGCAACCACTGTTGAAAAATTTTTAGGTTTTAAGCTTCTATCAATAACTAATAAGTCACCATCATAAATACCAACATCAGTCATCGATTTTCCCTGAACTCTAATGATAAAAGTTGCAGGAACATTTTTGATTAAGTGAACATTAAGATCTACATCTTCTTCAATGTAATCTGTTGCAGGAGAGGGAAAGCCAGCTCCAGCTTTATGTAAGTAAAAGGGAATAGTTAATTTCATGTTCTTGTTTTGTTCTAATTTATAGACTAGTTATACAGTACACGCAATAGGTTGTATTTTGAGTCTGTAACTGAATCAAAGGTGAATCAAAACGTGAACATTGAAACTACATTTTGTGCTCTTGTGGATAACTTCAACCAGAGATAGTTTAAGCTTCATATTAAAATGAAAAAATTTCTATCAATTGTGTTTCTTGGCTTAATTATAACTTCTAACAGTATGTCATATGAAGAAGCAAACTATGAAGTAGTGAAAAAAAATGAAGTTTATGAAATCAGAAAATATTCTGATCGTTTAGCAATTGAAACAGATATATCAAATGAAGGCAACAGTTTTAGAAAATTATTTAACTACATATCAGGCAACAATGATAAAAATGAAGAGATTAAGATGACAACACCAGTCACCCAAATGCAAAAAAAAGGAAATATGACCATGCAATTTTATTTACCTTCAAGATTTAATAAAGAAAACATACCGAGCCCGTCTAATCCAGATGTTAAAATATTAAATATTAAAGGTGGTTATTATGCAGTTATTAGATACTCAGGAAGGGCTTCTGATAAAAATTTTATTAAACATAAAAGCATTTTAGAAAATGAATTAAAAAAAGATAATATGATAATTTTGAGCCCACCTATTAAAGCAACTTACGATGGACCTTTCACACTACCCATGAACAGAAGAAATGAAGCAATGTTTGAAATAAATATAAAAAATAAAGGAGAAATATAAATGAAAAAACTAACATGTCACTGTGGAGAAGTAGAAGCAGAAATAAACGTGCCTGATAACTTAGAAAAAGTTTTAAAATGTAATTGTTCTATTTGTAAAAGAAAAGGAGCAATAATGTCTATGGTTAAGAACGAAGATTTTAAAATAATTAAAGGTGAGGATAAGTTAAAACTTTATCAATTTCATTCAAAAATTGCGAAACACTATTTTTGTTCGAACTGCGGAATTTATACCCATCATAATCCAAGAGCCAATCCAGCTATGACAGGATTTAATCTTGGATGCGTAGATGAAATAAATACGTTTGAATTAGAAAATGTTGCAGTCAATGATGGGCAAAATCATCCTCTAGACAATAAGTAATTTTTTATGCAAGCAGTTAATGATTGTTTTAAAAAAGTAAAAAAAGATTGTTTTAAATTTATCTCTTCTCAAGAAACAAAGAAGGATAAATTTAAAAATAAAGATAAGATGATCAAATCTTTTTTAATACCTGTTAGTTTTTGGATAGCAAAAAAAGTTAATAAAAAAAAACCATTAATGATAGGTTTAGCTGGAGGACAAGGGTCAGGCAAAACAACTATCTCATCAATTTTAACTTTAATTTTAAAAAAATATTTTAAGTTAAATGTTTTTAAAGTTTCTATTGATGATTTTTATAAAACAAGAAAAGACAGAATATTATTGTCTAAAAATAAACACCCCTTATTAATGACGAGAGGAGTACCAGGAACTCACGATGTAGATTTAATGTTAAATTTTTTTAAACAGATTAAAGATAAAAACTTTAAAAGTTTACAAATTCCAACATTTAATAAAGCAATAGATGATAGGTGCCAAAAGAGTTTATGGTATAAAATCAAAACAAAGCCTGATGTGGTCATTTTTGAAGGTTGGTGTGTTGGAGCAAGAGCCCAATCAAGTAGCCAGCTTAAAAAACCAATTAACTCACTTGAAAAAGTTTATGATCAAGGAACTAAATGGAGAACCCATGTTAACAATCAATTAAAAACTAAATATAAAACCTTATTCAAACAATTAGATGGATTACTGTATCTAAAGGCTAAAAACTTTAACTTATTAAGAGAATGGAGATTAAAACAGGAGCGAAAGCTCTGGGTTCAAACAAAAAACAAGAAAAACCTAAAGATTATGAGCAGTGGAGATGTGATAAACTTTATGCAGACTTATCAAAGAATTACTCAACAAATGTTTAAAGATGCGATAAAAAGCTCATCAGTTATAATGAATTTAAATAGTAATCATCAGATTGAAAAAATAAAATTTAAAAAATAATGAAAAAAATAATATTAATATCCTTAGCTATTATTCTTTTTAATGGAAAAGCTTTTTCAGTACCTTTATCAAAAGCATTGTTACAAGCGTACAATGAAAACCCGGTATTAAATGCAGAACGTGAAAATATTCAAGTTTCTAGAGAAGATGTAAAAATATCAAGAAGTGAATTTTTACCAAGTGTAACACTGTCAGGTTCTAAGAGCCAAGAAAATACAGAAAAGCTAACTGATGGAACAGGTGCTAATTCATCTTTTACTGATGTCGATCCAAAAACTCAATCAATAAATATTGAGCAAAAATTATTCCAAGGATTTGCAGGTATAGCCAGCATGGAAAAAAGTAAAATTGGATTAACTTTAGCTGAGGCAAAACTTTTAAAAACTGAACAGGAGATTTTGTACCAAGCTATTGAAGCTTATTCAGGTTTAGTTTTTTCTGATGAAAAACTTAAGATTAATCAAGATAACGTTAATCTGTTAAAGAGACAAGTAGAGACCAATCAAGCAAGATTAGAAAGAGGTCAAATTACTATATCTGATTTAGCACAATCCGAGTCTTCACTTGCAGGTGCACAAGCACAATTTTTACAAGCAAAAAATGAAACAATTACAGCTAAGCTAACCTATGAAAAAATTATAGGCCCAATTGTAAATACTAATACTTTGAGCAAGAATTCAGATTTAACTTTTGAATTACCAAAAGATTTAAATGAAGCAATTGAAATTTCAAAAACAACTAATCCAAATTTAATTATTTCAAGGTTAGAGTATGAACAATCTGAACAAGATGTAACTATAGCCAGATCTGATCTATCACCGTCTGCATCTTTATCCTTTAATAGTTCAAAATCAGACAATGTAAGTTCAAGTATTGGAGAGCGTGATAAAGAAATATTAAAAGCAACTATTTCATGGCCAATTTTTAATGGTGGAAAAAATACTGCCTCATTAAATAAAAGTAAAAATTTGAAAAATAGAAAAAAATTATTATTAGATAATGCCTTAAAAACAAATGATGCAAATATTGCAAGTGCATGGTCAAGCTTTCAAGTATCAAAAAGTTTATTGAATTCAGTTACTGCGCAAGTTAAAGCTGCAGAAACGGCAAACGAAGGAATAACAGTTGAATATGAAACAGGTCTTGGAAGATCTACACTTGATGTTATTCAGTCAAACTCAATTTTATTAAACTCAAAAATAAGCCTAGCAAATTCTGAAAGAAATTATTTACTTTCACAATTTAAACTTCTTCAAGCCATTGGTTTGTTGAATAGTAATTACTTAAAAATACAGTAATTAAGCCATTTTATTATAAAAAAAATAACTATTGAAAATAAGAACAAAATGTGTACATTTAAGAGACGATTCGAACACTAATTATTTAATAAAAAAGGCATAAAATGACTAAAAACAACCTAAAAGTAGTTAAATCTACAAAAGCGCAACAATCAGAAGGCAACGAAAAAAACAAAGCTTTGGACGCAGCAATGAGCCAAATTATCGATAATTTTGGAAAAGGATCGGTAATGAAACTTGGCCAAAGAAGAGCAATGGACGTCGAGTCTATTTCAACAGGATCATTAAGTTTAGATGTAGCGCTTGGAATAGGTGGCTTACCAAAAGGAAGAGTTATTGAAGTCTATGGACCAGAATCATCTGGTAAAACAACTTTAGCATTGCAAGTATTAGCAGAAGCCCAAAAAGCTGGAGGAATTTGTGCATTTATAGATGCAGAGCATGCTTTAGATCCAATTTATGCAAAAAAACTTGGTGTAGATACTGAAGAATTATTAATTTCACAACCAGATACTGGTGAACAAGCTCTAGAAATAGCTGATACTTTAGTTAAATCAGGATCGATTTCTGTTATCGTAATTGACTCTGTTGCAGCACTAACACCTAGAGCTGAAATTGAAGGAGAAATGGGAGATCACCATGTAGGACTTCAATCAAGATTAATGAGTCAGGCTTTAAGAAAACTAACAGGCTCAATCTCAAGCACGAACACAATGATGATTTTTATTAACCAAATTAGAATGAAAATTGGAGTTATGTTTGGAAGTCCAGAGACTACATCTGGTGGAAATGCACTTAAGTTTTATTCATCTGTTAGAATGGACATTAGAAGAATTGGTGCCATTAAAAATGGAGATGAAATTATTGGTAACTCAACAAGAGTTAAAGTGGTTAAAAATAAAGTAGCACCACCATTTAAAGTTGTTGAATTTGACCTAATGTACGGCAAAGGTATTAGTAAAGTGGGTGAATTAGTTGACCTTGGTGCAAAAGCTGACATTGTTGAAAAAGCTGGAGCTTGGTATGCTTATAAAGGTGAAAAAATTGGCCAAGGAAGAGAAAATGCTAAAATTTATTTAGAGCAAAATCCTCAAATTGCTGCAGAAATTGAAATGGCAATTAGAGAAAAGGCTGGAGTGATAGCAAAAAAAATTGAAGGTAATCCACTAGATCCAGAAAAAGCAGCAAAAGATCAAATAGAGGAGCCTAAACTGGAAACAAAGGAAGAAGTAACACCTCCATCTAAAAAGAATTAGTTAAAGTCATCTTTAATTATTAAAAGGCGCTTAATTTAAGCGCCTTTTTTCCCTACACTTATCTAGACATCAAATAAAAAAGCTGTATTTTAATTATATGGCTGACAAAACGTTAAATCAAATCAGAACAACTTTTTTAGATTATTTTGAAAAAAATGATCACAAGATTGTTGAATCTAGTAATTTAGTTCCAAATAATGATCCGACATTAATGTTTGCAAATTCAGGAATGGTACAATTTAAAAATGTATTTACTGGATTAGAAAAAAGAGACTATGTAAGAGCAACAACTTCGCAAAAATGTGTAAGGGCAGGTGGTAAGCATAACGACCTTGAAAATGTAGGCTATACACCAAGACACCATACATTTTTTGAAATGCTTGGAAATTTTTCATTTGGAGATTATTTTAAAGAAGAGGCAATTAGTTACGCATGGAATTTAATAACTAAAGAGTTCGGAATTGATAAAAATCGCCTCTATGTAACAGTTTATCATGACGATGAAGAAGCATTTAACTTTTGGAAGAAAATAGCTGGTTTTAGCGATGATAGAATAATCAAGATAGCAACGTCAGATAACTTTTGGTCAATGGGTGATACAGGGCCTTGTGGACCATGTTCTGAAATATTTTATGATCACGGTGATCATCTAGAGGGTGGTTTACCTGGCACTAAAAACGAAGATGGTAATAGGTTTATAGAAATATGGAATTTAGTATTCATGCAATATGAGCAAATTTCAAAAGATAAGAGAATAAATTTACCAAAACCATCTGTGGATACGGGTATGGGTCTTGAGAGAATAGCGGCACTATTACAGGGAACACACGATAACTACGAAACAGATCATTTTAAAAAACTAATACTATCTGCATCTGACACATTAAACGTTAAAGTAACTGATGACAATCAATCAAGCTTTAGAGTAATAGCAGATCATTTACGAGCAAGTTCATTTTTATTAGCAGAAGGAGTTTTACCTTCTAATGAAGGCAGAGGTTATGTGCTTAGAAGAATTATGAGACGTGGAATGAGACACTCACATTTACTAGGTTCTAAAAAACCAGTTTTCTATAATATTTTTAAAACGCTTCTAGAAGAAATGTCTAACAATTATCCAGAACTTGAAAGAGCACAATCTTTAATAAAAGAAACATTAAAAACAGAAGAAGAAAAGTTTTTGGTTTTATTAGATAGAGGGATAAAAATATTAAATGAAGAGCTAGAGAAAGTAGAAAAGATATTGCCTGGTGAAGTGGCATTTAAGCTTTATGATACATTTGGTTTTCCATTAGATTTAACAGAAGATATTTTGAAAAATAAATCAATGACTGTCGATGGGGAGAAGTTTGATTTATTAATGAAAGAAAGTAAAAAATTAGCAAAAAAAAATTGGAAAGGATCAGGGGATAGTTCGGTAGATCAAATTTGGTTTGATATAAAAGATCGTTTAGGGGCAACTGATTTTTTAGGATATTCTACAGATAAAGCAGAAGGTGTAGTCACTTTAATTCTTAAAAATAATAAAGAGGTTCAAGATCTACAAGAAAACGATGAAGGCATTATAATAACAAATCAAACACCTTTTTATGGAGAGTCAGGAGGACAAGTTGCAGATACTGGAATAATCTCTAAAGAGGCTTTTGAATTTGAAGTGTCTGATGTTCAAAAAAAATTAGGGGATTTATTTGTTCATTACGGAAAAGTTAAAAAAGGTTCAGTTAAACTAAAAGACAGTGTTGAATTAAAAATAGATACACAGAGAAGAAATAATATTAGAGCTTACCATTCTGCCACTCATTTGTTGCACGAAGCATTAAGAAGAGTTTTAGGTGAGCATGTAACCCAAAAAGGATCTTTAGTTCAATCTGATCGATTAAGATTTGATTTCAGTCACATGAAACCAATTTCAGATGAAGAGATTAGAAAAATTGAACATTATGTAAACTCAATAATTGAAAAAAAGTCAGAGGTGAAAACAAGAATAATGACACCTAAAGAAGCTGTTGAAAATGGTGCCTTAGCTTTATTTGGAGAAAAATATGGCGATGAAGTTAGAGTTTTGTCTATGGGAGATGAAGAAGGTAAATTTTTCTCAACTGAATTATGTGGAGGAACTCACGTTGTAAACACAGCTGATATTGGAAAATTTAAGATTATTAGCCAATCATCTATTGCTGCAGGCGTAAGAAGAGTTGAAGCATTAAGAGATGTGCAGTTAGTTGATTTTTTAAAAGAAAAAGAAAACCAATCCAATTTGTCGGATCAAAAAAATGAGGCAGTTATAAAAGAATTAGAGACAAAGATTATTAAATTAGGAGGAAAACCTAATCTTCAAAACAAGGATCAAGTAACTTTAATAAAAGACCTTAATAGACAATTTGATCAACTTTCAGTTATCTCAATATTAAAAGATAAAGATAAAAATAAAATCAACGATCAAACTATTAATGGATTTAAAGTTAGATTTCAAAATATTATAGATTTACCATTTAAAGATTTACGTAAGCTAATTGATGAAGGCAAAAAAGAAATTGGTGAAGGGTTAGTTATAATTTATGCAATCAATGATAATAAAGTTGGCTTAGCTGTAGGTGTTACCAAAACATTAGAAGAAAAGTTTGATGCTGTTAAAATTGTTAGAGCTGGTTCAGAAGTTATTGGGGGTAAAGGCGGTGGTGGCAGAGCTGACTTTGCACAAGCTGGTGGAACTTTGCCTGATAAAATTGAAGAGTCTTTTGAAAATATTAAAAAATTAATTAATTAAGCTTTTTCTTAAGCTGACCATCTAATTCATCTAAAAATTGATTAGTCGTTAGATAATTACTTGAGGGCCCAATTAAAATTGCCAAATCTTTTGTCATTGATCCATTTTCAACACAATCAATACAAACTTTTTCTAATGTAGTTGAAAATTTAATCAAATCTTCATTACCATCTAATTTTCCTCTATGTGCCAAACCTCTAGTCCAAGCAAAAATTGAAGCGATTGGATTTGTAGAAGTCTCTTTACCTTCTTGATGCATTCTGTAGTGTCTAGTTACAGTTCCGTGAGCTGCTTCTGCTTCCATAGTTTTTCCATCAGGTGCAAGAAGAACACTTGTCATTAGCCCTAATGATCCATAACCTTGAGCCACAGTATCAGATTGAACATCTCCATCATAATTCTTACAAGCCCAAATATATTTACCACTCCATTTCATAGCACAAGCAACCATGTCATCAATTAGTCTATGCTCATAAGTAATGTTAAGTTTATCAAAATCAGATTTAAACTCTTTATCAAAAATATCTTGGAAGATATCTTTGAACCTACCATCATAAATTTTTAAAATAGTATTTTTAGTAGAAAGATAAACGGGCCATTTTTTAATTATTCCATAGTTAAAGCAAGATCTTGCAAAGTCTTCTATAGATTTATCTAAATTGTACATCGATAAAGCAATTCCTGGTCCAGGAAAGTTAAAGACCTCATATTTAATTTCATCACTGCCATCTTCTGCAGTCCATTTTATTTCCATTTTACCTTTACCGGGTACTTTAAAATCTGTTGCTCTATATTGATCACCAAAAGCATGTCTTCCAATAATTAAGGGGTCTGTCCAAGTTGGAACAAGTTTTGGAATATTTTTACAAATTATAGGCTCTCTAAAAACTGTACCTCCAAGAATATTTCGTATCGTTCCGTTTGGAGATCTCCACATTTTTTTTAATTTAAACTCTTCAACTCGTGCTTCATCCGGAGTAATTGTTGCACATTTTATACCAACACTATGTTCTTTAATTGCGTTAGCAGAATCTATTGTTATTTGATCATCTGTATCGTCACGACTTTTCATACCAAGATCGTAGTATTTAATATCCAAATCTAAATAAGGCAAAATCAGTTTACTTTTGATGAATTCCCAAATGACTCTAGTCATCTCATCACCGTCTAGTTCAACAACTGGATTTTTAACCTTTATTTTAGCCATAAATGAATAATATATATTAGTAATTGTAATTTAGTGCTTTATATACATATTAATAAAAAATTATCAAATAGAAGCTTATGTTAGAGAAAATTTTCCCAAAAATTCATTCTGAAGGTTACAAATTTTTAGCGATAGCTATCATTGTAACAATATTTTTATATGTCCTGAGCACTTTTCTAGGATTAATTGGTCTAGTATTATCGATATGGGTTTATTATTTTTTTAGAGATCCAGAGCGAATTTCAATAAATGATGAAAACTATCTAACCAGTCCTGCTGACGGTGAAGTTTTGATGGTCCATGAAGTAGATGGTCCAAAAGAATTAGGTTTAGAAGATAGAAAATTTACTAAGATTAGTATCTTTATGAACGTATTTGACTGTCACGTAAATCGAACTCCTTGTGAAGGTAAAATTTCAGAAATACTTTATAAGCCTGGAAAATTTTTAAATGCATCACTTGATAAAGCAAGTGAAGACAATGAAAGAAACTATTACAAGATAACAAATACTCATGGCGAAGAAATAATAGTTGTTCAAATCGCTGGTTTAATTGCCAGAAGAATTGTTTGCGAATCTTCAAAGGATCAACAATTACAACAAGGTGAAAGAATTGGTATGATTAGATTTGGAAGTAGAGCGGACGTTTATTTTGAGAATTATGAACCGTTAGTTAAAGTTGGACAAAAAACAATTGCTGGTGAAACACTATTAGCTAAAAAGTAGCTTATGGAACAACCAAAAAATAATTTTAAAATAGTATCAGATAAAAAAGCTAGAATGCTTTTGCCTAATGCACTGACATTAATAAATGTGTGTATTGGATTAAGTTCCATTAAATTTGCATTAGATGAAAAGTTTGAATTATCTATTATAGCTATTATTTTTGCCGCAATTTTTGATGCATTAGATGGCAGAGTTGCAAGGATGTTAAAAGGAACTTCTTTAGTTGGAAAAGAATTAGACTCATTAGCAGATTTAATTAGCTTTGGAGTAGCTCCTGCTTTTATAATGTATTTTTGGTCTTTAAATAATTTAGGTAAATTTGGCTGGTTACTCACAATGATTTTTGTAGTTTGTGTTGCCCTTAGACTTGCAAGATTTAATGTAAGTTCAAACTCTGAACCATCATGGAAAGATAATTACTTTGAGGGTGTGCCGTCACCTGCAGGTGGAATTTTGGTATTGATGCCTTTAATATTAAGTCTAAGCGAAATAAATTTAGTCAAAATTAATTACGATATAGTAGTACCAATACTGTTTATTTTGATATCATTTTTATTGATCAGTAAAGTACCTACATTTGCATTTAAAAAAATTTCTATTCCTCGTCACTTGACAATTTTTGCATTGTTTGGTGTTGTTTTATTTTTTGGACTTTTGTTAATATACACATTTAAAGTTTTGGTCATTTGTGGATTAATCTATATTTGCTTAATTCCAGTTGGATATTTTAGTTATCAAAAAATTTATAAACAGAAAATTTTAAATGGTGAAAGTGACACTAAAGAAGACCTTGAAGACATTCTATAGATGAAAAAAAATGTAATTGTATCTCTGGCAGACTCAAATTACTTTGAATTACTTAATGAATTGGTCGATTCTATTAAAAGTTTTGAACAAAGCAAAGATACAGCAATTTGCATTTTAGATGCAGGTTTATCCGAGCAACAAAGAGATATATTATCTAAAAAAGTAGACGAAATTAAATCAGCTGAATGGGATATTGATGTTCCAGCATTTAAAGTTAAAGGAAGAGAATGGCTAAAGAGTCAAGTATCTAGAGCTTTCTTACCAAAATATTTTCCTAGTTATGAAAAATTCTTATGGATAGATTGTGACGCTTGGGTAGGGGATTGGAATTCAATAGAGCTTTATTTTAAGGCCTGTGAAAATGGAAAATTAGGAATTACTCAAACCTTTACACCAGGATATAAAATAATGTCTAAAGTTAAATGGATATTTGGACAATTAGCAATAATTAAATCTCAAAATTTTAAACATGCAATAAAGTCAAAAATTGGCATAGATAAAGCGCGGAAGCTTGCTTTTGCCCCACATATTAATATTGGTGTTTTTTCTTTAGAAAAAAATTCAGATGGCTGGACGACTTGGCAAAAAAATTTAGAACAAACACTTAAAGCTGGAAATATTTTTGGTTCAGAACAATTGGCTATTAACATGTCAGTTTATATTGACGATTTAGAAACAGAGTTCTTACCTCATAATTGCAACTGGTTAGTTAGTAATCTTTTACCAAAATTTAATGAAAAAGAAAAAAGCTTTGTGGAGCCTTACCTGCCCAATCATAAACTGGGTATAATACATCTTGCATCTGGGATTTGGGATGGAGATAAAGACATGAGATTACATAGAGAAGTAAAGATAGACATAAAAACTTTAGAAGGTAAAATTTTATCAAAAAGCTTAAGGTTTGGTCATTAATTGAAAAAAAATAGAATTTCTAAAAACTGGATTAATAAACAAAAAAGAGATATTTATGTTAGACAATCTCAGGTAGACGGTTATCGAGCTAGATCAGCATATAAATTAATAGAAATAGATGAAAAATTTAAGATATTTAAAAATGGAATATCTGTAATCGATTTAGGGGCATCACCTGGTAGCTGGTCTCAATACATTTCAAGAACAGTAAAAAGTGGAAGGTTGGTTTCAATCGACTTAAAAGGTATGGAGGAAATTGAGAATACAATCCAAATCAAAGGTGATTTTACTGATTTAGAATCTCAAGAAAAAATAAAAGCTTTATTCAAATCAAAAGTTGATGTTGTTGTCTCTGATATGGCTGTAAATACAACGGGTATAAAAGATATAGATGCAATTTATACTGGCGAACTTGCAATGGAGGCTATGAATTTTTCCAAAGAAATGTTGGTTAAGGAAGGGCGATTTGTCTCTAAGATTTTTCTAGGCTCATCATTTAACGAAATTGTTGCTTTGGGCAAAAAATTATTTAAAGAAGTGAAGGTGTTTAAACCCAAGTCTAGCAGAAAAGAATCTAAGGAAAGTTTTATTATTTGTAAAATCTTAAGATAGGGACTTTTTTTTTGAGGGGAATCATATATAAATGATTATGGATCCTATAAAAGAAGCTCTCACTTTTGATGATGTTACAATGGCACCAAAATACTCAGAAGTTTTACCTTCTGAAGTTGATACCAGCACTAAATTATCATCTAATTTAACATTAAAAATACCTTTATTATCCTCTGCAATGGATACAGTTACTGAGAGCAAAATGGCTATAGCAATAGCTAAAGCTGGAGGCATTGGTGTAATTCACAGAAATTTGGATATTAAAAAACAAGTTGAAGAAATTAAAAAAGTCAAAAAGTTAAACTTATTAGTTGGTGCAGCAGTTGGAGCTGGTCCTTTAGAACTTAAAAGAGCAGAAGCAATTTTAAAAGAAAAAGTTGATTTAATTGTTGTGGATACAGCTCATGGACATAGCAAAAAAGTAGCTGAAATTATTAAAGCTATAAAAAAATTAAAAACAAACAAAACAACTCTATGTGCTGGAAATATTGCAACAGCTGAAGCAGCAAAATTTTTAATAAAATTAGGAGTAGACATTATTAAAGTTGGAATAGGGCCAGGATCAATTTGTACAACTAGGCTAGTCGCAGGTATTGGTGTACCACAATTAAGTGCGATCCTTGCAGTTAAAAAAGGTGTTAAAAACAATAAAGTAAAAATAATTTCAGATGGCGGAATTAAATATTCAGGTGATTTAGCTAAAGCATTGTCAGCAGGTGCCGATGCTATAATGATTGGTTCTTTGTTTGCAGGAAGCTTAGAAACACCTGGAAAACTAATTAAAAAAAATGGTAAGTTATTTAAAAGTTTTAGAGGAATGGGATCAGTTGGTGCGATGAATAAAGGATCAGCTGATAGATATTTTCAAACCAAACAAAAAGATATATCTAAATATGTTCCAGAAGGAGTAGAAGGTTTTGTGAAATATAAAGGTGATGTTAAAAGTATAATTTATAAATTAATTGGAGGATTAAAATCATCTATGGGATATCTAGGTGCAAAAAAAGTACCAAACCTTAAAAATAAACCGAATTTTGTAAAAATAACTAAGGCTGGTTTTTATGAAAGTATGGTTCATAATGTTGATCAAGTTAAAAATGAGAGTAAGTATTAATGAGAACAATAAATAAATTAATAATTGTCCTGTTTTTAATTTTAAATTTTGGAAGCTCTTCTTTTGCAGAAAATAACTTTTTTGAAGAAGGAAAAAATAAATACGATGAACAAAAATATGAAGAATCTAAATTTTTGTTTCAAAGAAGTATTGTTTTTAACCCTAAGGACAAAGATTCATATTTGTATTTAGCGAAAATTTATAATTTTGAAGAGAACAAAAGTGAAGAACAAAAAAATATAGATACAGTGTTATTACTTGATCCAAAAAATGAAGAAGCAAACTACATGCTTATGGAAATAGAGTTAAAAAGATCTAATTATTCCAAAGTAAAAGAACTAGCAGATAATTTTTCAAAAATTTGCGATAAATTGTGTGATAAGAAAAATTCTATTTTAGAATCCTTAAAGAATTTGGAACCTAAAAATGAGTCTTAGTAATAATTTAAGTAAAATCTTAATAATCGATTTTGGTTCTCAATTTACACAATTAATTGCAAGAAGAGTAAGGGAATTAGGGGTTTTTTCAGAAATTGTAAGTCATAAAAAAATAAAAATAGCTCAAATTACAAAAGATAATATTGCTGGAATAATACTGTCTGGTGGACCTCTTAATGTTTACGAAAATGATAAATTTAAATTTGATAAGAAGATATTAAAACTTGGAATTCCAATCCTGGGTATATGTTTTGGACACCAGATATTGTCAAAACTATTGGGTGGCAAAGTTAAAAAATCAAAACATAGAGAATTTGGTTTAGCCACTATAAGTAAAGTATCCAATAGTATTTTAACTAAGAATTTTTTTAATAAAAATAATAGAAGTGATGTTTGGATGAGCCATGCTGATCAAGTATCAAAAATGCCAAAAAATTTTAAAATTATAGCTTCTACAAAAAACTCTAAATTAACAATTATTGAAAATATTAAAGAAAATTTTTATGGTGTACAATTTCACCCTGAAGTAACACACACTAATAAAGGTAAAATTTTATTAAGAAATTTTGTTTTTCTTATTTGTAAAATTAAAAAAAACTGGTCATCAAAAGATCAAAAATTAAAATTAATTAATGAAATTAAAGAACAAGTAGGTGACAACAAAGTAATTTGTGGATTGTCGGGTGGTGTGGATAGTAGTGTGGTGGCACAATTATTAAGCAAAGCAATTGGAAAAAATTTAACTTGTATTTTTGTTAATAATGGTCTCTTAAGAAAAAATGAAGAAACACAAGTAGTCAATACTTTTAAGAAAAAATTAAAAATTAATTTGATTTATGTTAATGCAGAAAAAGAATTTATTAGAAAATTAACAAATGTATCTGATCCTGAAAAAAAAAGAAAAATTATTGGTAATCTATTTATTAAAATATTTGAAAGATATGCTAATAGAATTAAGAATGTTAAATTTCTTGCTCAGGGTACTCTTTATCCCGACTTAATTGAAAGTAAATCTGTGACTGGTAGTCAAACTTCAAAAATAAAATCACATCATAATGTGGGGGGCCTCCCTAAAAGAATGAAATTAAAATTAGTAGAACCTCTTAAATTTTTATTTAAAGATGAAGTTAGAAAATTAGGATTAGAACTTAATTTATCTAATGACATAATCTCTAGACATCCATTTCCTGGTCCTGGTCTAGCTATTAGAATGCCAGGCATTATAACCAATGAAAAAATTAAAATTTTAAAAGAGGCAGATTTCTATTTTATAAAAGCTTTAAGAGAGCATGGGTTATATGATAAAATTTGGCAAGCGTATGCTGCACTCCTACCAGTAAAAACTGTGGGTGTTATGGGAGATAATCGAACTTATGAACATATTTGTTTGTTAAGAGCAATTACCTCTGAAGATGGAATGACAGCTGATTTTTTTGATTTTCCTAAGGGTTTTATGCAATCAATTTCCAATCAAATTATTAATAATATTCGAGGTATAAACAGGGTTGTTTATGATGTTACTTCAAAACCACCTAGTACCATTGAATTAGAGTAATACTTTACTATAGAGTACATAATATTATGAAATATTTACACACCATGATCAGAATCTCAAACGTGGAGAAATCATTAGATTTCTACTGTAAGGGATTAGGCTTAATTGAAACTAGAAGAATGGAAAATGAGCAAGGCAGATTTACCTTAATTTTTCTGGCAGCACCTGGCGATGAAAAAGCTGAACTAGAGCTAACCTACAATTGGGATGGTGATAAGTTAGGTGATGGATCTCGTAATTTTGGTCACTTAGCATACCGTGTTGAAAATATTTATCAAACTTGTGAGAGACTTCAAGATATGGGATATACAATTAATAGACCACCTAGAGATGGTCATATGGCATTTGTCAGATCTCCAGACAATATTTCTATAGAAATCTTACAAGAGGGTAATTTAGAAATTAAAGAACCCTGGGCCTCAATGAAAAATGAAGGTGTTTGGTAAAAAATGAACAAAAAAATCTTAAACTTTATTAAAAAAAAAAATAAATCCAAAATTATAAGTCTTACTGCTTACTCTAAAAATATAGCATCAATAATAGATAGACACTGTGACCTTGTATTGGTAGGCGACTCCCTTGGCTCTGTACTTTATAGCTTTTCTTCTACAAAAAAAGTGACACTGGATATGATGATTGAACATTCTAAAAGTGTAAGAATGGGTGTTAAAAAAAGTTTAATGGTAGTAGACATGCCTCATAATACTTACCGTAACTCAAAGGAAGCCTTAAGTAATGCAAAAAAAATAATCTCTAAAACGAAGTGTGATGCAATCAAGCTTGAGGGGGGTAAAAAAGTAATTCAAATAATTAAAACTTTAATTAAGAATAAAATTCCAGTGATGGGGCATCTTGGTGTTCTTCCCCAATCTGCAACAAATTTTAAATTTAAAGGAAAAGAAATAGCAGAAAGAAAAATTATTTTAAGAGATTCTAAACTTTTAGAAGATGCTGGTGTATTTTCAATGGTTTTAGAGTGTGTTGAAAGCTCATTAGCAAAAGAAATTACTAAAACTGTTAAGGTTCCTACAATTGGAATTGGGGCATCAGTACATTGTGATGGTCAAGTTTTAGTTACTGACGACTTGGTAGGTCTGAATAAAATTAAAGCTAGATTTGTGAAAAGGTATTCAAATATTGAAAAGCAAATAAATGATGCCGCACAAAAGTTTAAGAAAGATGTAATTAGAAGTAAGTTTCCTACTAAAAAACATTCATACTAAATTAAAAATATTGTTTGAATGTTTCGTTAATTGATAAGACACCATAATCATTTAATCCACCAATTATTAATTGAAGAGCTACAATTAAAATAAAACCTAACCCTACATAGGCTATCCATAAGTTTTTTTGAATATAATTAGCTAAATAAGTAGCTAATGCTCCAGTCAATACTACAGATAAAACAAGACCAAATATCATGAAACCAAAATAGCCTTTTGCAGCACCAACTACCCCAATAACGTTATCAAAACTTATTGTAATATCTGCAAATAAAACTTTATAAATACTTTTTACAAATGAGGGTTCTGTTGATTTTTTTACTGGTGATTTAATCTTATTCTTCATTTCAACTAAATCTTTCCTTAAATCATTAACAATCCAAATTAGAAGTAGTCCACCTAAAATTTTAATATAATAAAATTCAAATAAGTAAGTAGCAAAAAGAGCAAAAATAATTTTAAAAATTAAAGCTCCAGCAACACCCCAGAGAATTATTTGCTTTCTATTTTTTGGTACAAAGTTAGCAGCAATTAATCCAATAATAATAGCGTTATCAGCAGCTAAGATGATATCTATAAAGATGATTTGGGTTAAAATTATGAATTCTTC
>ERZ891134.278-NODE-278-length-44441-cov-11.707047_pt1 | contig 44441 bp, 47 predicted proteins | sample MGYA00520888_ERZ891134 | MGnify/ENA primary metagenome ERZ891134 (study PRJEB32303, sample SAMEA104408692) | aquatic metagenome | biome: Brackish water; feature: Coastal; material: water | place: Baltic Sea | collected 2014-10-23 | depth 10 m ... | reverse complement strand
CAAATGAAATGAAAGGTAAAACTCTTTTATTATGAAAAAATTTATATTAATTATAACATTATTATTTTTAGGTTGTACTTCAAATGAGAAATACTCAACAAATGAAGGTGTTGTTTCAGTTGATTACCTATTTAATTCAAATAACACGCAATGGTTCGAAAATAATTATGATTCTTATGATTTAGATATCAACACTCTTAATAATGATTTTTCTAATATTAATGAATATCAAATAGAAATCTATATGAACACTAGGTGTCATGATAGTGAAAGAGAAGTACCCAGATTTATAAAAATTTTGAACGAACTAAATTTTTCTGAGGATAATTTAAAAATAGTTCTATTGAATTCTGAAAAAAAATCATCTAGTGGTTATGAGAATGGAAAGAATATAACTAATACACCTACTTTTATTTTTTTGAATGAATCTGGTGAAAAAAATAGAATAGTTGAATTTCCATTTGAGAATTTAGAAAAAGATATTTTCAATATAATTAATAATGAAGATTATAAACATGTTTACTATTCAGAATGATATTAAAAGAAATAGACGAAATAAGAAAAATTCGAGAAAGTGCACAACTAGTCTCTAAAACGCTTGGCCTTATGGCTAAAGAGATTAAACCTGGTATAACCTCCTTATTTCTTGATAAAATTGCTGAAGAATTTATTTTAGACAATAATGCAATACCAGGATTTAAAGGTTATAATGGTTTTCCTAATACATTGTGTGTAAGTGTTAATAATCAAGTTGTACATGGTATACCATGTAATAAACCTTTGATTGAAGGAGATATAATTTCTATTGATTGTGGAGTAATAAATGAAGGATATTATGGAGATCATGCCTACACATTTAAAGTTGGTCAGGTAAGTAAAGAAATCGATAAGCTACTAGATGCAACAAAAAATTCTCTTTATGTAGGAATGGATGCTATGATAGAAAATAATAGAATTGGTGACATAGGAAATGCTATTCAAAACTATATTAAATTACATGGCTATGGAATAGTAAGAGAACTTGTTGGACATGGATTAGGTAAAAATTTACATGAAGAACCAGAAGTTCCAAATTATGGTAAAAAAAGTGTAGGAAAGGTTATTAAAAATGGCTTAGTTCTAGCTATTGAACCAATGATAAACCTAGGAACACAAAAAATTAATCTTGATGAAGATGGATGGACAATTGTTACTCTGGATGGTCTTCCTAGCGCCCACTTTGAACATAATATTGCATTAATTGATGGAAAGCCTGAAATTCTTTCAACTTTTGATTTTATATATGAAGCTTTAGGAATAAAATCTGATGAAGAAAATAGATTTAAAAACTTCTTTGATTAATGAAATACATATTGAAATTTCTGCCTAGAAAATTATTAATTAGATATAGTTTATACTTAACACCTTTACTAAGAATATTGTTTAAAGGAAATAAATTTATTGATCCAATAGATAAAAGTAGTTATTCTAAATTTTTATCCTATGGATATAAATATATTAGAAAAAATGCTTTATGCCCAGGAACTCTTTCTTTAGAGAGGCATAGACTTTTATGGCTTTATCTTAATAATGAAACAAATATTTTAAAATCAAATTTAAAAGTACTCCATGTTGCACCAGAACAAATATTTTATAAAAAATTTAAGAAGTTTAATCATTGGGATTATTTAACATTTGATATTGATTCACCAATAGCAGATATAAAGGGCGATCTAAAATCAATGAAATTTATAGATAACTCTTTTGACCTTGTGATATGCAATCATGTTCTTGAACATATAGAAGATGATGTAAAGGCATTAAAAGAAATTTATAGAGTTTTAAATAGCAATGGAATAGCTATACTTCAAGTTCCGATTAATATAAATAGAAAAAAAACATTTGAGGATCCTAATATAGCATCTCAATTAGATAGAGAAAAATATTTTGGTCAATATGACCATGTAAGAGAATATGGAATTGATTTTAAAGATCGAGTTGAAGAAGTTGGATTTGAGGTTAACATGATAAATTACACGGACAATTTAGATGAAGATCTTATTTTTAAGTATGGTCTAATGAAAAATGATTTAATTCCAATCGCAAAAAAATCATTGAGTAACTAAGTCCCAACTATTAGATTTGATTTCAAAAATTTCATTATTTTTTGAAGTCAATAATAATATTTCTATACCATCCATTTTATTGATAATATCTAAAGCATATTTTGGATTCATTACCATTAAAGAAGTTGCCCAAGCATCAGCTTCAATGCAGTTATCTGAAATAACTGAAGCACTTAGAATATTATTAGATAAAGCTGCACCAGTTAATGGGTTAATTATATGGGCATATCTTTCGCCAGTTATTGGGTCAATTCTAAACTTTCTGTAGTTACCAGAAGTTGCTAACGACTTATCAGTTAAAAAAATCTCACTATGAAAACTATTTATGTCAATGGGATTTTGAATTGCAACTTTCCATCTTCTATTATTCTCAGCATATCCACTAGAAGTTAACTCGCCTCCTACTTCAATAAGAAAATTTTCAAGTAAGTTTTCTTCAAATAAATCCTTTATTAAATCAACAGAATAGCCTTTAGCTATTGCATTGAAATCAATAAAAATATTTTTATTATTCTTGATAACTTCATTTTCATTAGTTAGAGAAACTTTATCAAATCCTACAATTTTTTTAACACTATCAATTTTAAATTCATCTACCTTCTCATAAATAGTATTTGGGCCTAGTCCATATAAATTAACAAAAGAACCAGCTGTAGGATCAAAAAAACCTTCTGTTAAAGACCAAATTTCTTTTGACTTATTAAATACTTTTATGAAATGGTGGTCTACAACAACAGGTTGATCAGATAAATTAACTTTTGAAATTGTTGAAGAATCCATATAAGTAGACATAGAATTATTTATAACCTCAAAGATAGAATCAATTTTTTCCTTAATTAAATGCTCTTTAATGTCAGTATCAACGATTATGCTATATGAAGTTCCAAGAGCATTTCCTTGAATTCTCTTGAAGTTATTTATATCATTATTACAACTAAAAATAAAGAGTAACAAAAAATATAAAGCTATTTTGTTAAAAGAAAACATTAGCCTCCAAAGTCATCAAACCTGACGTTCTCAGGTGGTACACCAAAATCTTCAGCCATTTTTGCAACAGCTATATTCATTAATGGAGGACCACAGAAATAAACTTCTATATCCTCAGGAGAATCGTGTTTTGATAGATAATTATCAATTACAACTTGATGAATAAATCCTGTAAAACCATCACCTTCATCATGAAGAGAACTTTTTACTTTCCAATTGTCTTCTTCTAAAGGTTCTGATAAGGCGATATAAAACTTGAAGTTTGGATAGTCTTTTTCTAGAGCTCTAAAATGATCAACATAGAATAATTCTCTTTTTGATCTTCCACCATACCAAAAAGTGACTTTTCTGCCAGTTTTAATAGTTCTGAACAACTCATATAAATGTGATCTCATAGGGGCCATTCCTGCACCACCTCCAACATATAACATTTCAGCATCAGAATCGTTTATAAAAAATTCACCATATGGACCAGAAATTGTGACAGTATCCCCAGGTTTTTTTGAAAAAATATATGAAGAAGCAATACCTGGATTAACTGTCATCCAGTCATTTTTTTTACCATCCCATGGTGGTGTTGCTATTCTAACATTTAGCATAACTTCCTTTCCTTCCGCTGGGTATGATGCCATTGAATATGCTCTCTCAACAGTTTCATTATTTTTCATGTTTAATGGCCAAAGATTAAACTTATCCCATTCTAATTTGAATTTCTGAGGGTCATCAGGATGCTCTTTAGGATGAGATGTTATATCCATTTCATTATAATTGATATCACATTCCGGAATCTCAATTTGAATGTAACCACCTGCTTTATAATCCATTTCTTCTGGAATTTCAATTACAAATTCTTTTATAAATGATGCTACATTATAATTACTCTTTACTTTTGCTTCCCATTTTTTTATACCAAAAACCTCTTCTGGGACCTGAATTTTCATGTCCTGTTTTACCTTCACTTGACAACCTAATCTCCACCCTTCAGAAATTTCTTTTCTTGTAAAATGAGGTTCTTCTGTTGGTAAAATTTCTCCACCACCTTCAACAACTTGACATCTACATTGAACACATGTTCCACCACCACCACAAGCAGAGGGTAAAAATATTTTATTATTCCCAAGGGTTGTTAATAGTGTATCACCTGAATTTACTTCTACATCTTTTTCCCCATTAATTATTAATTTCACTGGACCAGAGGGCAAAAGTTTTGCTTTTGCAAACAATAGCATTGTAACTAACAATAGTGTTATAACAAAAAGTCCAAGTGTACTTGCAATTATTACATTAATATCCATTTCTTATAATTTAATTCCCATAAAACTCATAAATCCCAAAGCCATTAAACCAGTAATGATAAAAGTTATTCCAAGACCTTTTAAAGGATCTGGAATATTTGAATAAGTTATTTTTTCTCTGATGGCTGCAATAGCTACTATAGCAAGAAACCATCCAATCCCTGATCCAAAACCATAAACTACTGATTCAAGAGTATTGATGAAATCTTTTTGTTGCATAAATAAAGACCCCCCTAAAATAGCACAATTAACAGCTATAAGAGGCAAAAATATTCCAAGTGAACCATATAAACTGGGTGAAACCTTTTCCACGATCATTTCAACTAGCTGAACCATTGAAGCAATTACCGCAATGAACATTATAAAAGTTAAAAATGATAAATCTACATCAGCAAATTGAGGTCCAATCCATGTAAGTGCACCGGGAGCAAGCAAATAAGAGTTGATCAAATAATTTATTGGGACTGTAATAGTTAAGACAAAGATTACAGCATAACCAAGACCAACCGCAGTCTTTACAGTTTTTGAAACAGCAAGGTAAGAACACATTCCTAAAAAATATGCAAAAACCATATTCTCTATGAAAATACTTTTTATGAATAAGTTAGCTAAATCTTCCATTTAATCTTTTTCAATTAGTTTTCTGTTGTAGAATCTTTGAATCCAAATATAAAGACCAACAACAATTAGTGCCATTGGTGAAAGTAACATTAGGCCATTATCTTGATACCCTAGGTCATAAATGAACTGAGGTATAACAGGAATTCCCCATAACTCACCAGAGCCAAACAATTCCCTTATAAAAGCAACAACAATTAAAATCCAACCATATCCAGCTGCATTTCCAACTCCATCAAGAAAAGATTTCCAAACACCATTACCCAAAGCAAACGCTTCAAATCTTCCCATTATAATACAATTAGTAATAATTAGACCAATAAATATTGCTAGTTGTTTACTTACATCGTAGGCGTAAGCTTTTAAAAATTGGTCAACAAGTGCAACAAGAGTTGCTACAACTAGTAATTGAACAATAATTCTAATTCTTGTTGGTATAACATTTCTTAAAATAGAAACAATAACATTTCCTGCTGCCATTACAAAAATTACTGAAATTGTCATTACAACTGCAGGTTCTAGTTTCACTGTAATTGCTAGTGCAGAACAAATTCCCAAAACTTGAACCGTAATTGGATTATCATCGTCTAGAGGATCTGTTAATAGCGCCCTATTCTTTTTTGAAAATAATGGTTCTTTATCTTTACTCACTACTAATTTTTTTAAAATATGGAATATAATTTTGTATTCTCTCTATTATCATATCTGATACACCATCACCTGTAATTGTAGCACCAGAAATAGCGTCTACCTCATTATCCATCTTATCTTTATTTCCAGGATCATTATTTGATTTTGTCAAGTAAACACCAACAAAATTTCCTTCTGAATCTTTGATTTTTTCATCAGTAAAACTATTGATAAACCAATCCTCTGTTATTTCAGCTCCTAATCCAGCAGTCTCTGACTTATGATCAAAGGATACACCTTTAATAGTATTGATATCATCTTTAAGTGCGATATAACCCCATATTTCTGCCCATAATCCAGCACCTCTAAGAGGAATAACATAAAATTTTTCGTTTTTAACATTAGCAATGTAAAGTGGATACCTCTGAATATCTGAATCTTTTTTTACCTCTAAAGCTAAATTTATATCAAAAGCCTCAACATCATCATCAATTGAACCATCAGATTTAAGTGAAAGTTCATTGGATATATAGTCTTTGTATAATAATTCTGATTCATCTCTACTCACATTGACTCCTACTGAAGAAAGAATATTTTGCATTTTCTCTTTCTTAACATTTGCATTCTGAAGTTCTTTTAATGACTCAGATGTAAATGATAACACAAAAGCAACCAATAATACCATTATCACTGAAAAAATATAAGTATGTTTATTTGAGTCTCTATTCATTATGCAGTTTTTAATTTAATAGCTTCCCATCTTTTTCTTCTTTTAGAAATATTTGACTCAACAACATAATGGTCAATTAATGGAGCGAAGACATTCATTAATAATATTGCCAACATTACTCCCTCTGGATAAGCAGGATTAAATACTCTAATTAGAATACAGAAAACCCCAACCAAAAATCCATATATCCATTTACCTTTTGTTGTTTGTGCAGCTGAGACAGGATCGGTGGCCATAAAGACAATTCCAAACGCAAAACCACCCACTAAAAGATGATTATACCAATCAAAACTCATCAAAGAATTAGCACCCCATAAATTAAATAAAATTCCCACTAATGAGGCTCCAAGAATTCCACTTATAATTATCCTCCAGCTACCTACTCCAGTTAAGATTAATATTAAGGCACCTATTAGAACAAAGAACACTGAAGTTTCTGCAACAGATCCAGGAATTGCTCCCATGAACATATTAAAAGATGAATATGTAACATCTCCATTAGCTGCAAGAGCTCCAAGAATAGTTTCACCGGATATTGCATCTATATTAGTTGCTTCTGAAACCCATACTTTATCACCAGACATAAACGTAGGATAAGCAAAAAAAGCAAAAGCTCTAGCAGTTAGTGCAGGATTAAGAATATTCATTCCCGTACCACCAAAAGCTTCTTTGGCTATTAATACAGCAAAAACAACAGAGATTGCCAACATCCATAATGGCATATCTATTGGCATTATCATTGGAATAAGAAGACCTGTTACTAGGTATCCTTCGTTAACTGGATGATTTCTATACACTGCAAATGCAAACTCAATTGCTAAACCAACTGCATATGAAACTGCAATCATTGGAAAAATTTTATATGCTCCATGAAGAACTGCATCTAAAAATGTAAATTCTAAACCAGTTTGAATAAAATATTGATAACCTGTATTATAAATTCCGTATGATAATGCTGGTAAAAGAGCAATTATAACTGTTATCATTGTTCTTTTTAAATCAACTCCATCACGAATGTGAGATCCTTTTGAAGTGGTATGATCAGGAACAAACAGCATGGTTTCAAATGCATTAAAAGCGGGATACAGCATTTCTAGCTTCCCTCCTTTAAGGAATGGTTTTTTTAATACATCTACCTGTTTTCTTATAAATTTCATTATCCTACTTCTTTTAACATTATTTCTATTCCACTTTTAATTATTTCTTGAGTTTCAATTTTTGATGTACAAGAAAAATCAACTAATCCAAAATCTTCTGGAACAACTTCATAAATACCCAAAGATTCCATTTTCTCAATATCACCTCTCATACATGCTTTTATCAATTGCATTGGAAATATATCCATTGGGAAATATTTTTCCATTTCCCCTGTTACAACAATAGCTCTCTCTTCACCATTAAGATTTGTATTAACTTTTTTTGCACCTCCTAATAACCATGAAAGTGAGGTTTTTGAAAAACTAGGAATAGAGTTATACATAAATGGAAGCCATCCAAGCATTCTATAATTATTTCCTTCTTCAATTACACTCAAAGAGTTATTGTAAAATCCTAAGAATTCAGAATATTCAACTTTTGATCCACTCAAAGGATCACCATTTATAAATCTATAATTCTTTATATCATTTATCTCATCACTATTAATTAATGATGAAATTGAAGCTCCAATACAAGTGCTATAATATTTTGGTGATTTTAATGAGTCACCCGATATGGCAACAGTTCTAGATGAAGAAAAAATACCAGAACTAAAAAAAGCTCCAATATTTGATAAATCTTCTGGTTTAATTACCCAAATAGTTTCTCCAAAATTAAGAGGGTCAATTTTATTTATTTGGAAACTTTCATTTCCTGAAGGATGAGCACCCTTGATATTAAAGATTTTCACATTATTTAGATTTTTAAAACTACTATCTTTTTTATGTGTAACTGAAAAATTGATTGGTTTATCAATTATAGCACTCATAATATCGATACCTGTTTGTAAATCATCTAATCTATTACTCAATAAAAAATCATAGTCAACATCATATGGAGCTGTAGAATGAGTTGATACAAAAATTGATTTGGGCAATCTGCTAGGCTTTGCAATTATATTGTACGGTCTTTGTTTTATGTAAGCTAATGATCCTGAATCACTAAGAAGTTTAATTATTTGTTCTTTTGTGATTTTTTGTAGTTCTGGAATATCAAATTTTATTACATCATCACCTTCAGCCTTAATTATCACATATAATATTTTTCTCTTTGCACCTCTTCTAATTTCTTTAACTTTTCCACTAACTGGAGAAACAATCAAAATTGTTTCATCATTTTTATCATGGAAAATTGGCTGACCTTTAGAAACTTTATCACCTTCTTTTACTAACATACGTGGAACTAGAGAAAAGAAGTCGTCAGGGTTTATAGCGTAGGTTAAGCTTTTTTTTGCAACTTCAAGTTCTTTTGAAGCTAGCCCTTTTAGATTTAAATTAGCACCGTTTTTAATGCTTATGTCTGTAGACATGAAATATCAGTAATTTGTGACTGCAAATTTACTATAAACACTTTAAGAAAAAAAAGTATTTTTATTAAAATTATTATCAATTTAAATTAAATTTGATAACTAAATTTATGTTATGAATAACTCAATTGCTAATGTTCCAAATCCAGTAAACGAACCTATAAAAGAATATATGCCGGGTAGTCCAGAAAAAGAATCAGTTCTAGCTACTTATAAAAAACTTAAAGATTCTAAAACTGAAGTAAAAATGTGGATTGGTGGTAAGTTTATTGAGAGTTCTCAAACCTCAAATATGTCTTCTCCTCATGATCATAAACATATTCTTGGTAAATATTATTTAGCTGAAAAAAAACATGTTGAATTAGCAATAAAATCTGCTTTGGATGCAAAAGATAAATGGGCAAATATGAAGTGGGAAGAAAGAGCAGCCATTTTTTTAAAAGCTGCAGAGCTTGTAGCTGGTCCTTACAGAGATAGAATTAATGCTGCTACAATGCTAGCTCAATCTAAAACAATTTTTCAAGCTGAAATTGATGCAGCATGTGAATTGGTTGATTTTTTAAAGTTTAATGTTCACAGCATGCAACACATATATAGTCAACAACCAAAATCAGATCCAGGGGTTTGGAATAGACTTGGATATAGACCTCTAGAGGGTTTTGTTTATGCAATAACTCCATTTAATTTTACCGCAATCTCTGGTAATCTTCCAGGCAGTGCTGCGATGATGGGAAATACTGTAGTATGGAAACCTAGTGATCACCAGATTTTTTCTGCTAAAATTGTTATTGATGTGTTTAGAGAAGCTGGACTTCCAGATGGAGTTATAAATGCAGTTTACGGAGATCCTGAAATGATTACTAATACAGTTTTAGATTCAAAAGATTTTGCAGGAATTCATTTTACTGGATCTACATCAGTTTTTAAAGGTTTATGGAAAAAAATTGGAAATAATATTGAGAATTATAATTCATATCCCAGAATTGTTGGTGAAACAGGAGGTAAAGATTTTATTGTAGCTCATAACTCTGCAGATACTGAAGAATTATCTACTGCAGTTATAAGAGGAGCATTTGAATTTCAAGGACAAAAATGTTCTGCTGCATCAAGAGTTTATATTCCTAAATCAATATCTAAAGAGTTTTTCGAAAAATTAAAATCTGGTATTAGTAAAATAAAAATGGGAAGTCCTGAGGATTTTAAAAATTTTATGACAGCTGTTATTCATGAAAATTCATTTGATAAATTAGTAAGTGTAATTGAAAAAGCTAAGGTTGATAAGGATGCCGAAATTTCAATTGGTGGTGGATATGACAAATCTCAGGGGTATTTTATAGAACCTACAGTTATTAAGACATCTAACCCAAACTATTATTCAATGGAAACTGAGTTATTTGGACCAGTAGTAACAATTTATGAATATGAAGATGATCAATGGGAAGAAACTCTTAAAACTGTTGATGAAACTTCTGAGTATGCATTAACTGGAGCAGTTTTCTGCGAAGACAGATATATACTTAGCGATGCTGTAGATAAACTTCAAAATTGTGCAGGTAATTTTTATATTAATGATAAGTGTACTGGAGCGGTTGTAGGTCAACAACCATTTGGTGGTGCAAGAGGGTCTGGGACAAATGATAAAGCAGGTTCTTACCTTAATCTCTTAAGATGGGCATCTCCTAGATTAATTAAAGAAACTTTTCTTCCTGCTAAAGATTTTAAATACCCATTTATGGGCTAGATAATTAATTGTTATTAATAATTTCAACTCTGTTTATATAAACATTATTGAATGGCCAATCTCTGTCATCAGTTGGCAGATTTGCAATTTGATCTACAGTTTTCATACCATCTACTACTTTTCCAAAGATAGTATAACTTCCATCTAAATGATGAGCTCCATCTTTTTTTTGAACTATAAAAAATTCAAATGGTGATGCCATTTTATATGGATTATCTACAGAGCTACTTGGCATGCTTACCATACCTCTTTGATGAGTATGTCCTTTATCAAAATCATTTGGCAGAAGGTACTTTCCTATCTCCCTTCTCTTTTCGGAAATCTTTATGTTATCACTATTCCCAGCCTGTATTACAAAGTCATTAATAACTCTATAAAATTGAGTGCCATCAAAATATTTTTTTTTAGTTAAGTAAATAAAATTAGATCTATGATATGGAGTATTATCAAATAACTGAATGTCAATATTGCCAAATTGTGTGAAGATTCTAACGAGGTTTTCCTTATTATTTTTTTCATAATCAAATAAAAAATTGATTACATTATTATCTGTCAATAAAAATTTATCATTCTCTTTTTCATCAAACTGATCTATTTCTTTTTTTACGGACAGTTTTAATTGTTGATCAGGTTTTGGTTTTTCTTCATGATTTTTAGATTTAGAATTACAACCACTTATTAGTACTAATAAAATGATAACGAAAGTTTGTTTAAAAAAATTCATAAATTTTAAATCTAATTTGAGTAAGGTATAAAAACAATTTTTTTAGTTTCAAAAAAGTCTTCATGAAAAAATTCTGAGATTTCATAAACCTTTTTATTGTTAAATTCTTTTAATTCATTTTCAAGATCTCCACCTTTTAAAGAAATAATACCATTTGGTAATTTATTCAAAGATTTTAAGTTAATGTTTTTACCAACCATTGAATAAAATTTATTCATTCTTGAAACAGCCCTTGAAAGTACAAAATCGTATTTATCAAAATGATTTTCTACTCTATCATTAACTGTTCTAATATTCTTAAGTGATAAATTATAAGAAATTGCATCTACAACTTTGATTTTTTTCCCGATGCTATCTAATAAAGTAAAATTAACATTTGGGAAAAGTATAGAAAGTGGAATACCAGGAAAGCCTCCTCCTGTTCCTACATCAAGAACATCTGATCTATCTTTAAAATTAATTATTTTTCCAATTGCTAAAGAATGTAGGATATGGTTAGTAAATAGATTATCAATATCTCGTCTTGAGATCAGATTTACTTTACTGTTCCAATCAGTATATAATGGTATTAACTTATTAAGTTTTTCTATTTGCTCTTTAGATAAATTTGGAAATTTTTTCTTTAAGTCAATCAAGATAAAAGATCTTTAATTCTTCTAATAGCTTCCACTATTTGTTCTTTAGATGCAGAATATGATATTCTTATACAGTTTGGATAGCCAAAAGCGTCTCCAGGGACAGTAGCTACATGAGCTTTTTCAAGAATTAGCATTGACAAATCATTAGCATTACTTACAATTTCTCCTTTAAATGTTTTTCCAAATAAATTTGAGACTTCAGGAAAGATATAGAATGCCCCAGAAGGTGGGTACTTGATTTCAAATCCATTAATCTGATTAACTAGGTCAATTATTAAATCCCTTCTAATTTTAAATTCATCAACCATATATTGAATTCTATCTGGAGATTCTTCTAATGCTTTTATAGTTGCTCTTTGTGCTATACAATTGGCTCCACTTGTAATTTGACCTTGCATTTTATTGCATGCTTTAGCTAAAATTTTTGGAGCTGCTAGATAGCCTATTCTCCAACCTGTCATCGCAAATGCTTTAGATATTCCATTTACAGTTACTGTTCTTTCATACATTCCTGGTAAACTGGCAAAACTTACACTTTTAGAGTCATAATTTATGTGTTCATATATTTCATCTGAAACAACGATTATATCAGGATATTTTTGTAAAACTTTTGAAAATTCTAAATATTCTTCTTCACTAAAAACTGAACCACTTGGATTATTTGGTGAATTAAACATTATCATTTTTGTTTTATCTGTAATTGCAGATTCAAGTTGATCTGCAGTTATTTTATAATTTGCATCTTCAGCAGGATGAACAAATACAGGAATTCCATCTGCAAGAGAAACCATAGCACTATAACTAACCCAATAAGGAGTTGGAATAACAACTTCATCACCTTTATTTATAAGAGACATACAAACATTAGCTATTGACTGTTTTGCACCAGTAGAAACTACAATTTGATCAATGTCATAATCAAGGTTATTATCTCTTTTGAATTTTTTACAAATTGCTTTTTTAAGATCTAAAAATCCATCAACTGGAGAATATTTATGATAATTTTCATTTATAGCATCTATAGCTGCCTGTTTAATGTAATCCGGAATATTAAAGTCAGGCTCTCCTGCACTTAAAGTTATTACATCTACACCTTTGTTTTTTAGATCATGAGCTTTAGCAGTCATTGCTACCGTTTGTGAAATTGGTAATGAATTAATTTTGTCTGATAACATTTTTAGATTATTTATTTAAAATTTTTTTTGATTATTAATTGATTCTTGATGTATTGCTTTAAAAAATTTAAGAATAAATTCTTCACTTAAGCCATGATCTTCTCCATCTAATATCATTTTTCCTAAAATTTCATTCCATCTTTTATTTTGGAGAATTGCTACATTGTTGTCAGATTTTAATTTACCTATATTCTTTGCAACTTTCATTCTCTTTCCTAAAGTTGTCAATAAATTTTGATCTGCAACATCAATTTGAGATCTTAAGTTATTTAATTGATTTTGATAATCTTCTCCTTGAAAAGTCTTATCTCTTATTTCAAGATCTTTAATTATTTGTATTAAACGTTTTGGGGTAACCTGTTGTGCAGCATCACTCCATGCATTATCAGGATCCCAATGAGATTCAATCATTAAACCATCATAATTAAGATCCAGAGAGGTTTGACTTAAATCATAAATTAAGTCTCTTTTACCAGCTATATGAGAAGGGTCACAAATTAGAGGAATATCTGGGAAATTATTTTGAAATTCAACAGCAATCTGCCATTCTGGATTATTTCTGTATTTAGATTTATCATATGAAGAAAAGCCTCTATGAATAACTCCAATATTTTTAATATCTGCTGAATATATTCTTTCAACTCCTCCCATCCAAAGAGCTAAATCAGGATTAACTGGGTTTTTTATTAAAACTGTTTTGTCTGTTCCCTTTAAAGCATCTGCAATTTCTTGAACAATAAATGGGCTTACTGTTGATCTTGCTCCAATCCATAAAATATCAATATTATGTTTTAATGCTAAATCAACATGGACAGAATTTGCAACTTCTGTAGCAGTTAATAAACCTGTTTCTTCTTTGACTTTTTCTAACCAATTTAATCCGATTGCGCCAACTCCTTCAAACATACCAGGTCTTGTTCGTGGCTTCCAAATTCCTGCTCTATATGCCGAAACATTGGTATCTTTAAGTTGATGGGCAATTTTTAAAACTTGTTCTTCAGTTTCCGCACTACACGGACCTGCGATTACAAGTGGATGATCTAAGTTCATCTGTTCAAGCCAATTTCTATATTCTTTTTTATTTTCCATAATTTTCTAATTAATTCCTTTTAAAATTTCTCTTATACCATTAATTTTTTTCATCTCAGTATTAAGATTTTCTTGATCTCCACTTTCTATTAATTTTTTAAAATTATTAATATTTAATATGTATTCCTCAAGAGATTCAATAATATTATTTTTGTTTTCAATAAAAATTGAAGACCACATTTCAGGAGAACTCTTTGCCAACCTTACAGTTGATTCAAACCCACTTCCTGCCATATCATAAATTGTCTGTTGATCATCCTCTTTATCCATTACTGTTTTACCCAGCATAAATGATGAAATATGAGACAAATGGGATACATAAGCAATATGTTTATCGTGTTCTAGAGAATCCATTCTCTTGATTTTCATTCCTAATTTTTGAAAAATTTCAATTGCACTTAAAAGTAGAGATGAATTTGTGTTTTCAGTTTCACATAGAATCATAACTTTATTAGTAAACAAATCTTTATGAGCAGCAACAGGGCCAGAGAACTCTGTCCCAGCTATTGGGTGAGCAGCTAAAAAATTTGCTCTTTTATCGTGTGTTTTAACTGAATTACAAATTTGATATTTCGTTGATCCTAAATCAATAACTAATGTTTGTTTTGATATTTTATCTAGAATAATTTTAAGTTGTTTTTTAATAGATTCAACTGGTATTGCAAGAAATATATAATCAAAATCTATTAATGATTCAGGATTAAATCTCTTATCGATAATTTGATTTTTTAAAGAGTATTCAAGTGAATCAATATTCTGATCAAAACCATAAATAATAAAGTTATTATTTACTTCTTTTAATTTCAAAGCAATTGATCCACCTATTAAACCTAAACCTATTATACCAATTTTCATGATTTTTGATATTTATACTCTCCTAAAATTTTAAACTCTTGAGCCATTAATTCAATAATTTTTATTGCTTTTTTATAATTTTCAGTTGATTTAAAAGTGACATCAACAAAGAATGCATATTTACCCGGAGTTTGAATAACAGGTAAAGACTGAATCTTAGTAAGATTTAAATTACAGTCACTCATCATATTCAGTACTGTAGCTAAGCTTCCTCTTTTATGGTCAAGAATAAATTTAAGAGCAGCCTTATCAAAGTCAGGTTTATTTTTTTTTATCTTCTCAAGAATTACAAATCGTGTTTTATTGTTTTTAATAGTTTGAATAGATGTTTCTAGGATTTGTAAAGTGTATATTTTAGATGCTTCTAAACTTGCAATTGCTGCTACATTTCTAATTTCATTATCTCTTATATATTTAGCATATAGAGCTGTATCTTCACTTTCTATTAATTTAATATGAGGGTAATTACTAAAAAACTTAGAACATTGCAATAGTGCCATTGGATGGGAGTGAACTTCTTTAATTTCCTTAATGTTTTGATTTGGGAGACACATTAAATTATGATCAATATTTATACTGTGTTCTCCTATTATCGACAGATTATATTCATCAATAAGAGCATAATTTGGAAGAATAGAGCCTGCAATTGAATTTTCTATAGCCATTATCCCATATTCAGATTCTGTATCTACTACAGATTTTACAAGACTCTCAAATGTTGAGCACTCATTTAATTCAAACGAATCAAAATAATTATTTGCTACCATATGGTGGAATGATCCTTTAATTCCTTGAATTGATACTTTCATATAAAAAAAAAGTCCTGATTTGACAGGACTAGTATATATAATTTCTTTTAATAGAATAGTTACACTGTCTTTTGGTTAGAAAAGAAATAATAGCTATAATAAAAATTAAAATTTTTTGTCATTATTGAACAAAAGTATAATAGGTACACGTAAAAACAAATTTTTTAGTCTATTTTTTAATTATAGCCCCATTTAGGTATATAGAATGTTCAATAGATGTTGACTTTTCCAGATTCTTTGATACAGAACAATACTTATCAAAACTTAATGAAGCTGCACGTATTATTTTTTCACCAGGAATATCTCCCTCAATATACAGATTTACATGAATTTTTTTGTAAGGTTCTCCTGGTGTAGATTCTCTCTCTCCTTCAACTTCCATTTTATATGATATAGGATTCAATTTTTGTTTTTCTAAAATAGAAATAATATCAATACTACTACATCCTGCAACACCCATTAATAATAACTCCATTGGGCTTACTCCTTTAACATTATAATCAGGAGAATATTTTCTGTCAAGAAAAACTTGATGTCCATTTTTGTTAGTTAATTCAAATAAATATTTATCATTAACCCTATCTAAGTGTACTACCATTTTTAAAATATTTTTGTAAAGATATCTGAAATTTGTTTTGTTTCTATTAAAAAAGCATCATGACCATGAATAGACTTTATAATATGGTTTTTAATATCAATGTTATTTTTTTTTGCTATCGAAACAGTTTCATGATCCTCATCAGTTAAAAAGAATACATCTGAGTCAACAGATATTACATGAATTGATGATTTTATTTTAGAAATTTTATTTATTAAGCTCTCACCATCACGAGTAATATCAGTAGAGCTCAAAAGTTTATTCATGAACAAATATGATTCAAGACTGAATCTTTGACGAAGTTTTTCTCCATGATGACTAAGCCATGACTCAACATTATACATATTCTTATCTAAATTTTTTGTTCTATTAAATCGTGTGTTTAAAGATTTTGGAGTTCTATAAAAAGTCATTGCATGAATTCTGGCATCACTTACTGGATCTTTAGAGTTCTTGAGAATTCTATCTTGAAGAAATGTATTAGCAATTAACCAATCTGTAGCTTTCCAATCAGCAGCAACCGGAATTATTATTGATGCTAAATCATTTTTAAGCGCAATCATTTCCCATGTCAAACATCCACCAATAGAGCCACCAATGATGGCATGAAGTTTACCAATCTTGAGTTTATCAATGGCTTTAATAAACATTAAAGCTATGTCACCAAGATTGAGATCTAAGTTAAAATCAAAATTGTTTTCATTGAAACCATTACCTGGAATATTAAAACACAAAACTGAATACTTTGTTGTATCAATAGGTTTTTCGAATCCAATAATATCACTCCACCATCCATTAATTCCTGAGACAAGGGAGTTGCCAGTTAAAGCATGATTAACAACAATTACTGGCGCACTCCCTAGTTTTTTTCCAAAAACCTGATAACTTATCTGAAGTTTTTTAATTTTTGATCCAGATAGTGTCTCAAAATCTTCTAGCAGTATATGATTTAACTCCTCTTCCAATTTTATAATGATCTTAAAGAATCTTTTAGATCATTGATTAAATCAATAGGATCTTCAAGACCAATACTAAGTCTAATTAAATCAGATGTAACTCCTGTTTCAGCTTGTTGACCCTCATTTAATTGTTGGTGAGTAGTACTGGAAGGGTGTATTATTAAAGATTTTGAATCTCCAAAATTTGCCAGTAATGAAAATATTTTTGTACTATCAGTTAATTTTTTTGCAGACTCAAAGCCACCTTTTAAACCAAAAGTAACAATTCCACTCTGTCCATTTTTTAAATATTTTTTTGAAAGATTATGATATTTTGAAGACTTTAAACCCGGATAATTAACCCAAGTAATTTCATCTTGACTTTCAAGCCATTCAGCAATTTTAAGTGCATTTTCAGAATGTTTTTTTATTCTTACTGATAAAGTTTCAAGACCTTGAATTGTCTGAAAACAATTAAATGGACTTGGAGCACTACCCAGATCTCTCAATCCTTCTATTCTAACTTTAGCTATGAATGCAGCTGGACCAAGTGCTTCATGATATACTAATCCATGATATCCTGCAGATGGAGTTGTAAATTCTTCAAATAGTCCACTGCTCCAGTCAAAGTTTCCAGCATCAATTATAACTCCTCCGATTGATGTTCCATTTCCAGTAATATATTTTGTAGTAGAATGAATCACTATATCTGCTCCATAATTAATAGGCTTTAACAAATATGGTGTAGCGACTGTATTGTCAACAATAAGTGGGAGTTTAGATTCTTTTGCAATTTTTGAAATAGACTCTATATCTAAAACATCCAACTTAGGATTTCCTATACTCTCTATATATACTACTCTGGTATTTTCATTAATTGCTTTTGAAAAATTTTCAGTGTCATCCGGATCTACAAAAGTAGTTGTAATTCCATACCTAGGTAAGGTGACATTAAGTAGATTATAAGTTCCTCCATATAAACTGTTTGAGGCAACTATATGATCTCCTGTTTTTAAAAGAGTTAATAGTGTCGTTGCAAGTGCAGCAGATCCTGAGGAAGTTGCAACTGCCGCTATACCTCCTTCTAAGGCTGCTAATCTTTGTTCAAGAATATCTGCAGTTGGGTTATTCAATCTTGTGTATATATAACCAGGTTCAGCCAATGAAAATAAGTTAGCTGCATGGTCTGTATTATCAAAAACATAAGATGTTGTTTGATAAATGGGAACTGCTCTAGTCCCTTCAGTTTTAGTTGTATTATGCCCAGCGTGTAATGCTAAGGTTTGATCATTATGATTCATTTTTTAAGTGTTTTAATTAATTGTTCAACGTATTCTAACTTTTCCCAAGGAAAAAGCTCAACCTCAATTTTCTTAACTCCTGAATATTTTGAGTTAAAGGATTTGGTTTTTTTTTCAGATTTTCTACCCATATGACCATATGAAGCAGTTTCAAGATAAATTGGATCTCTTAATTTAAATCTTGACTCAATCGAATGAGGTTTTAAGTCAAAAATTTCATTGACTATATTTGATAATTGAGAATCTGAAATACTTAATTTTGATTTACCACAAGTATTTACATTTAGTGATACTGGTTCCGCAATTCCAATAGCGTATCCAACTTGAATTAATATTTCGTCAGAAACTCCAGCCTTTACTAGGTTCTTAGATATATGTCTTGCGGCATACGCAGCACTTCTATCTACTTTACTTGGATCTTTTCCACTAAAAGCACCTCCACCATGAGCTCCTCTTCCACCATAAGTGTCTATAATTATTTTGCGACCTGTTAATCCCGTATCACCATGAGGTCCTCCTATAACAAATTTACCTGTAGGATTAATATGAAATTTAATGTCATTATTAAATAATTTTTGAATTTTAGAAGAATAACTATTCTTTACAATTGGAATTAAAATGTTAATTAAATCTTTTTTAATTTTATCTAACATTTTTTGATCATCTTGATCAAATTCATCATGTTGTGTTGAAATTACTATTGTGTCAATTCTTAATGGATTATCATTTTCATCATATTCAACTGTTACTTGAGACTTGGAGTCAGGTCTTAAATATGGAATTATTTTTGATTTTCTAAGATTTGAAAGTTCTAGCAACAATCTATTAGCTATATCCAATGTTAAAGGTATGGCGTCATCAGTTTCATTACAAGCATATCCAAACATGATTCCTTGATCTCCAGCACCTTGTTCTTCTTTTTCATTTTTTTCAACACCCCTTAATATATCTTCTGACTGTTCATGTATTAGAGACATTACAGCACAAGACTCACCTGAAAATTTATATTGGTCATTATTATAACCTATATCCTTAATTACATTTCTAGCTATATCTTGAACATCAATATATGTATTGCTTGTTACTTCTCCTGATAAAATAACTTGACCTGTAGTAACAAGAGTTTCACATGCGACTTTACTATTAGGATCAAAAGCTAAAAAATTATCTAGTATTCCATCACTAATCTGATCTGAAATTTTATCTGGGTGTCCTTCACTAACTGATTCGGACGTAAATAAATACGACATAAAATAGATTTATGAGAAATAAAAATGAAAGATTGCGAGTAAAAGAATTACTGCTTTAGCAATTTTTTTAAGAGGTTGCAATCAGTCAAATCCTTCCTCTGTTTCCAACAAAAGTATTAAAAAAAATATTATTTCAAATTATTCTTCTTTTTTCTTTAAAAAAAACCTCCTATTTTGGCTAAAATTATGAGAATAGCAATAGCAGGAAATATTGGATCCGGAAAAACTAGTTTAACAAAACAACTTTCCAAAAGTTTAAAATATAAATCATATTACGAAGATGTAATTGCCAATCCATATTTAGATGATTTTTATAATCATATGGAAAGATGGTCATTTAATCTTCAAATATATTTTTTAAACAGTAGGTTTAAACAGTTAATTTCAATAGATAATGGAAAAGAAAATGTGATTCAAGATAGAACCATATACGAAGATGCATTTATTTTTGCGCCCAATCTTAATGCTATGGGTTTAATGACTCAGAGAGATTATGATAATTATTTATCTCTTTTTAATACTATGATAAATTTAGTTAAACCTCCAGATCTTTTAGTGTATCTTCAAAGTAGTATTCCTAATTTAGTCAACAAAATTCACAAACGTGGAAGAGATTATGAAAAAACAATTAGTATTGAGTATTTAAGTAGACTTAATGAAAGATATGAAGCTTGGATTACTACCTATAACAGTGGAAAATTATTAAAGATTAACGTTGATGATATAGATTTTGTTGAGAATAAGGCTGATTATGAAACAATCCTAGAACTTATTAAAAAAGAACTTTAGTTACATCTTTCTCAATATTTTTTGCCCTCCATTTTTATCATTGTATTATATTTGAAAAAAATTTAAAAAATGGACTACATATATCTTATCCCCGCAGCTGGAATTATAGCTTTAATTTTTGTTTTTATCAAAAACTTGTCAGTTTCTAAGAAGGCAGTTGGTAATGCAAAAATGGCAAAAATTGCTAAAAATATTGCAGATGGTGCAATGGCATTCCTTAAAGCTGAATATAAAATTTTATCAGTTTTTGTTATAATTACTGCTGTATTATTAGCCTTTAAAGGAATTAATGAAGGAAGCAGTTGGTTAGTTGCTGTATCGTTTGTGGTAGGAGCCCTATGTTCTGGATTAGCAGGTTTTATAGGTATGCAAGTTGCTACTAAAGCAAATGTTAGGACAACTAATGCTGCTCAAGATTCTCTTGGAAAAGCTCTTGAAATTGCTTTTTCTGGTGGTTCCGTAATGGGTATGGGTGTTGTAGGCCTTGGAGTTCTTGGAGTTGGGTCTTTATTCATTATTTACAAGCCAATGTTTACTGATATTAATACTGTAATTCAAGTGTTATCAGGATTTTCATTAGGAGCATCTTCTATTGCTTTATTTGCAAGAGTTGGTGGTGGAATTTATACTAAAGCTGCTGATGTTGGTGCAGATTTAGTTGGTAAAGTGGAAGCAGGTATTCCTGAAGATCATCCTCTAAATCCTGCTACTATTGCAGATAATGTTGGAGATAATGTTGGAGATGTAGCTGGTATGGGTGCCGATCTTTTTGAATCATTTGTTGGTTCAATTATAGGTGCAATGGTTTTAGGCGCAGCCTATGTTGGATTAAATGAATTCACTGGTATTGAAATTAATGCTGTATTACTTCCACTTTATATAGCTGCCTCCGGAATTATAATGTCTATAATTGGAACTTTCTTTGTTAAGGTTAAAGATGGAGGAGATCCTCATAAAGCATTAAATACAGGTGAATTTCTTTCTGCTGGATTAATGGTTGTTACTACTTATTTTTTAATTCAAAACTTACTTCCTGAATCCTGGATCTTTAATGAAATTGTATTTACATCAAATGGAGTTTTCTATGCAACAATAAGTGGATTAGTTGCAGGTTTATTAGTTGGTAAAGTAACAGAGTATTACACTGCAACTGGAAAAAAGCCTGTTCTTTCAATCGTAGAGCAATCTGAAACTGGTGCTGCTACAACTATAATTGCTGGACTTGGAGTTGGTATGATTTCGACAGCATTGCCAATAATCTTTATTTGTGCTGCAATTCTTGTTTCACACCATTTTGCTGGTTTGTATGGTATAGCTATTGCTGCAGTAGGAATGCTTGCTAATACTGGTATTCAATTAGCGGTAGATGCTTATGGACCAATATCAGATAATGCTGGTGGGATTGCTGAAATGGCTGATTTAGACCCTATAGTTAGAGAAAGAACAGATAAGCTTGATGCAGTAGGAAATACAACTGCTGCAATTGGAAAAGGTTTTGCAATCGCTTCTGCAGCATTAACTGCTCTTGCATTATTTGCAGCATTTATGCAGACAGCTGAAATTACTTCAATTGATATATCAAAACCAATAGTAATGGCTGGATTGCTTCTTGGAGCAATGTTGCCTTTTGTCTTTTCTGCACTTTCAATGAAAGCAGTAGGGAAAGCTGCAATGAGTATGATTGAAGAAGTTAGAAGACAGTTTAGAGATCTTCCAAAACTAAAAGCAGCACTAGAAGTTATGAGAAAATATGACTCAGATCTATCTAAAGCAACAAAAGAAGACTTAAAGATTTTTAATGATGCTGATGGTGTTGCAGAATACAGTAAATGTGTTGAAATTTCAACAAAAGCTGCATTAAGAGAAATGGTTTTACCTGGATTAATGGCTATTACTGTTCCTGTTATTATTGGTTTTGTCGGAGGTGCTGAAATGTTAGGAGGTCTTCTAGCTGGAGTAACTTCTTGTGGAGTTTTAATGGCAATTTTTCAATCAAATGCAGGGGGTGCCTGGGATAATGCTAAGAAAATGATTGAAGAACAAGGTAGAAAAGGAACTGAAGCTCATAAAGCTGCAGTTGTTGGTGATACAGTTGGAGACCCATTTAAAGATACATCTGGACCATCACTTAACATCCTTCTTAAATTAATTGCTGTAGTTGCTTTAGTTATAGCTCCTTTACTTTAAAGGTAAAGCACTTTTTTAACTGCTTTAATTACTTCATTACTATTTGGAAGCCACTCTTCTAAAAGAACAGGTGAATAAGGTGCAGGAGTATCCGCGTTATTTACTTTTTCAATTGGTGCATCAAGATAATCAAAGAGCTCATTTTGTATTTTATGAGAAATATCTGTGGAAATATTTCCAAATGGCCAAGCCTCTTCAAGAATAACCAATCTATTGGTCTTCTTTACAGATTCAATTACTGTAGCATAATCTATTGGTCTTAGAGTTCTTAGATCAATTATTTCAGATTCAACACCTTCTTTTTCTAGTACTTCAGCAGCCTTGTAAGCCTCTTTAATAATCTTTCCAAATGATACAATTGTTACATCTTTTCCTTTTCTTTTAATATCAGCAACTCCAATAGGAAGTGTATATTCTCCTTCTGGTATTTCTCCTTTATCACCATACATTTGTTCTGACTCCATGAAAATTACAGGATCATCATCTCTAATTGCAGATTTAAGCAATCCTTTTGCATCATAAGGATTTGATGGAACAATTACTTTTAAGCCCGGACAGTTAGCAAACCAGCTTTCAAATGCTTGAGAGTGAGTAGCGCCTAGTTGACCTGCAGATGCAGTTGGTCCTCTAAAAACAATAGGACATGGAAATTGACCACCAGACATTTGTCTGATTTTTGCAGCATTATTAATTATTTGGTCTATACCAACTAATGCAAAATTAAAAGTCATGAATTCAATTATTGGTCTGGCTCCAACCATAGTTGAACCTACTCCAACCCCAGAAAAGCCTGCTTCAGAAATAGGAGTATCAATAACTCTAAGATCTCCAAACTCATCTAACATACCTTTAGATGCTTTGTAAGCACCATTATATTCAGCAACTTCTTCACCCATTAGATATATAGTTTCATCTCTTCTCATTTCTTCTGACATTGCTTCACAAATTGCTTGTCTAAACTGAACTGTCTTCATAGATATTAATTTTATGCGAATTTAATCATAAAAAAAATATTTCCTATTCTGCTCTAATGAGATTTAAATTTTATTTAATTAATTTGTGCAATCATATTTTTATATGGAATTGATAGAATTAAAAATTCAAGGAATATCATACAGCGATAATACTTCTGGAGCCTTTGCTCTAATTCTTGATGAAATAAATGGAAATAAAAAATTACCAATTGTTATTGGAGGATTTGAAGCTCAGGCCATAGCTATAGCACTTGAAAAAAAAATCAAGACATCTAGACCATTAACTCATGAATTATTTAAAGGATTTGCGGATAAGTTTGATATAAAAATCAATCATATTTTGATTCATAAATTAGTTGATGGTGTATTTTTCTCAAACCTAGTATGTGAAAAAGATGATGAAATAATTAAAATTGATTCTAGGACTTCAGATGCTATTGCAGTATCTCTTAGATTTGATGCTCCAATTTTTGTTGAAAAGGGCATCTTAGATGAAGCTGGGTTTGATGATAATGAAAAATATTCAGAAGAAATTAATCTTATTGACGATAGCTTTTTTAAAACTGATACATCTAATAAGACAATCAATGACCCAAAGGATATAAAAAAGATATCTTCAAACAAGATTAAGAAGTTGCTTGAAAAAAGTATTCAAAATGAAGATTACGAAATGGCGGCAAAATTAAGAGATGAATTAAATATTAGAAAAAGTATAAAATGAAGCAATATTTAGATTTACTTAAACATATAAATGATAATGGAGTTGAAAAAAAAGATAGAACAGGTACTGGTACTATAAGTGTTTTCGGTCATCAAATGAGATTCAATCTAAAAAACGGATTTCCTCTTGTAACAACAAAAAAATTGCACTTAAGATCAATAATTCATGAGCTAATTTGGTTTATCAATGGTGAAACAAATATTAAGTACTTAAAAGAAAATGGAGTAACAATTTGGGATGAATGGGCAGATAGTAATGGTGATCTAGGTCCTATTTATGGTCACCAATGGAGAAATTGGAATAGTGATGGTATAGACCAGCTCAAAGATGTCATTAACTCTCTTAAGACTAACCCTTCAAGCAGGAGAATGATCGTTACTGCCTGGAACCCAAATATAATTCCTGACAGCAAAAAGTCATTTAGTGATAATGTAAAAGATGGTAAAGCCGCATTACCTCCTTGTCATGCCTTTTTTCAATTTTATGTTGCAGATAATAAATTATCTTGTCAGATGTATCAAAGAAGTGCAGATGTATTTCTTGGTGTTCCATTTAATATTGCATCTTATTCTCTTTTAACTCATATGATTGCTCAAGTATGTGGTTATGAAGTAGGTGATTTCATTCATACATTTGGAGATACACATATATATCTTAATCATCTTGAGCAAGTTAATCTGCAGCTATCAAGAGAACCTTTGCCTCTTCCTATATTAAAACTTAATAAAGCGATTAAAAATATTGAAGACTTCAAGTTTGATGATATAGAAATAGTGAATTATAATTCTCATCCACCAATTAAAGGAAAAATTTCAGTTTAGAAAAATGATAAAAAATGAACTTACTATAATTGCTGCAGCATCAAGTAATAATATTATTGGACTGGATAATAAGCTTGTATGGAATATTCCAAGAGACTTGAAAAGGTTTAAGGCATTGACTCAAGGTCACTCAGTTATAATGGGTCGAAAGACCTTTGAATCACTTCCTAATCCTCTTCCAAATAGAACAAATATTATAGTTACTAGAAATGCTGAGTATCATCATGATGGAGTAATAGTTTGTAAAAGTATTGAAGATGCAATAAGTCATTGCAAAAATGATTCTCAACCATTTGTAATTGGAGGTGGTGAAATATACTCTCAAACTATAAATATTGTAGATAAGATTGAATTAACAAGAATTTATAAGGATTATCAAGGAGATGCATATTTTCCTGATATTCCTCTTGATAAATTTAAATTGGTTGGTGAAGAAACATATGAATTTAAGGATAATGAAGAAATTAAATATTCCTTTTTAACTTTTATAAAGAAATAACTATGAAGGCATATATTTTTCCTGGTCAAGGTTCTCAAAAACCTGGTATGGGTAAAGAAATATTTAATGAGATCTCAGAGTCTAGAGATCTTTTTAAAAAAGCAAATGAAATTTTAAATTTTAACATAACAGAGTTAATGTTTGAAGGTTCTAGTGAAGATTTATTACAAACGAAGGTTACTCAACCTGCTATATTTATTCATTCTGTAATATCAGCATTAACATCTAATAAATTTAAACCTGATGTATGTGCGGGTCATTCACTTGGTGAATTTTCTGCTCTTGTTGCATCCAAATCGATAAGCTTTGAAGACGGACTTAAGTTAGTTTCTATAAGAGCTAACGCAATGCAAAAAGCATGTCAAGAAACCAATGGAACTATGGCTGCTATACTTGGTTTAGAAGATAATATTGTTGAATCTGTATGTAATGAAATTGAGGGTGTTGTTAACCCTGCAAACTATAACTGTCCAGGTCAATTAGTTATTTCAGGAGAAGTGAATGCAGTTAATAAAGCTTGTGAATTACTTAAGGTAAGAGGAGCAAGAAGAGCATTAGTTCTTCCTGTTAGCGGTGCTTTTCATTCTGACTTAATGAGCTCTGCAGCAGATGAGTTAAAAAAGGGTATTGAAAAAACTGAGTTTAAAACTCCTAACTTTCCTGTTTATCAAAATTTTACAGCAAGTGCAGTAACTAACCCATCTATAATAAAATCAAACCTTCTAAGCCAATTAACAGGCGCTGTTCTCTGGACTCAAAGTGTAAATAAAATGGTAAATGATGGTGTTAAAGAATTCTATGAGGTTGGTCCTGGCAATATTCTTCAAGGTTTAATAAAAAAAATTGATAATCAAGTATTAGTAGATAAGATTTAATTTTTATAAACCTTACCATTTTTCATTACAAAAATCACATCTTTTAGAGTAGATATATCATCAGTAGGACTTTTATGTACAGCTATTATATCTGCATAAAACCCTTTCTTTATCTGACCAAGCATATTTTCCATATTTAAAAGTTTTGCATTTGTAATAGTTGCAGATTTAATTGAGTATTCTGCTGGTATTCCTATCTCATCCATGTACAAAAATTCCCCTGCATTATCTCCGTGAGGATAAACTCCTGCGTCTGTTCCAAAGGCAATAGGTACTCCCATTTGAAAAGCTTTTTTTGTTGTTGCTTTATTTTGAACACCAACTTCAATAGCTTTTGGAATGATAATCTCCGGATAATAACCTGGAATTCTGGCCATTTTAGCAACATGTTCACCAGCACTTATAGTTGGGACTAAATAAGTTTGTTTTTCTTTCATAAGTCTCATTGTTCTATCTGCCATAATTGATCCATGTTCAATAGTAGTAACACCTGCATTTACAGCTCTAAACATACCTTCGTCTCCATGAGCATGAGCTGCAACATGCATACCATAGTCATCTGCGGTTTTAACAATTTCTCTTATTACTTCTTCAGTAAATTGAGGGTTTTGTCCATTTTTAGCTAAACTCATTACTCCTCCTGTTGCAGTAATTTTAATTAAATCGGCTCCATTCTTATATCTGTATCTAACAGCTTTTCTAGCATCTGCAATAGAATTTACAACTCCCTGCTCAGGTCCTGGGTCATCAACAAAATCATCTCTAAGACCGTTTGTTCTGTCACCATGACCACCAGTAGTAGCAATTGTTTTTCCAGATGTAAAAATTCTAGGGCCAGGAACAACTCCACTATTAATAGCATTTCTAAGTGAGATATTTACACCAGACCCACCAACATCTCGAACTGTTGTAAAGCCTGCCATAAGAGTCTTCTTTGCAATAACTGAAGATTTAAAAGCAACATCTGCTTTGTTATCTTGAAATCTACTAATATACCTCTCAGGGCCTCCAGACTCTCCCTCAATATGAACGTGAAAATCAATCAATCCAGGCATTACAACTTTAGATTTTAAGTCGTATATCTTTATATCAACGTCACTTGCTTCTTTATATCCATTTTCTATTGATTTGATTTTATTATCTGAAATTATAATAGTTTTTTTTGAACTTAGTTTTCCGGAGTTAGTATCATAAATTTTTCCAGCATGTATATATATGTCCTGAGCTGAAACAGTCAATACAGATAGTAGTAAAAGTATTATTCTCATGTATAGTTTTTTACTAAAGTAACTTAAATGAATAATTATTCAAAAAAACTAGTAATTGTATTTGTTATAAAATTAATCTGCTTTTTTGTTAGCTCAGTATGCATTGGCAAAGAAATAACCTGATCCTTTACTTTATTCGTTTCGGGAAAGTCATTATCGGAAATAAATTCTTGTTTGTATGCTTTTTGCTCATGAAAACCAAGAGGATAGTAGATTCCAAATGGAACATTATTTTTTTGTAAATGGTCTGCCAATTCATCTCTCTTTCCATTTTGAATTTTTAATGTGTATTGGTGATATACATGAGAATCAATATCTGATTCAACAAACGGCACTTCAATTTCATCAATTCTATCAAAACTATTATTATACAGACTTGCTGCTTCCTGTCTTCTTTTATTATACTTATCTAAATATTTAAGTTTGACATTTAATATTGCTGCTTGAATTGAATCTAATCGTGAGTTTACCCCAATTTCATCATGATAATACCTTTCATACATTCCGTGATTAACAATACCTCTCATTTTGTATGCTAGACTATCTGAATTTGTAAATATAGCACCACCATCTCCATAGCATCCGAGGTTTTTTGATGGAAAAAAAGATGTTGTTGCAATATCTCCAATTGTTCCAGACATTTGCTTTTGAGAATTTGAAAATTTATAAGTAGAACCTAATGCCTGAGCATTATCCTCAATTACTTGAAGATTATTTTTATTAGCAATTTCCAATATTTCTTCCATTCTACATGATTGCCCAAATAAATGGACAGGAATTATAGCTTTTGTTCTTTCAGTAATTTTGTCTTGTATTAAACTTGGATTTATATTAAAAGTTTTTGGATCAATATCAACAACAACTGGTTTGAGACCAAGTAAAAGAATGACCTCTATTGTTGAGGCAAAAGAAAAGTTTGTAGTGATAATCTCATCACCTCTTTTTAAATTAAGAGCCATAAGAGCAATTTGAAGAGCATCTGTTCCATTAGCACATGGTATAACATGTCTTACATTTAAATATTCCTGTAAATTATTTTGAAAATCTTTTACAATTGGTCCATTTATGAATGATGACGAATTAATTACTTTTTTTATCTCTCTATTTACTTGCCATCTTATCTTTCGGTATTGACCATTTAGGTCAACCATATTTATTTTTTTCATCTAAAACAAAATTAAAAAAGTATTTTTGGAAAAAGTATTTAGTGAAATATATTTATGAAATATTTATAATACTGGCTTATTTGTCAGCTCAACCTTTAAGAATATTCTCATCTAAAACAAATTTATTTTTTGAAGGAAGAAGAAATGCGTTAAAAATACTTAGAGAAGAAGTAAATCCTTCAGATAAGAATATTTGGTTTCATGTTGCATCACTGGGAGAATTTGAAATAGCAAAACCCATAATTGAGTCTTTAAAATCAAAAATAGATGATCTTAAAATTATCATAACATTTTTTTCCCCATCTGGATTAGAAAATTCAAAAGATTATATGTTTGCTGATTCTATGGTTTACCTTCCAATTGATCTATCTGCGAATGCAAAAAAGTTTATAAAAATTGTAAATCCAAAAGTTGCTGTTTTTATAAAGAATGATATTTGGTCTAATTATTTATTTTACTTAAAACAAAATAATTCTTTAATTTATTCTGTATCATCAAAGTTTTATAAATCTCAATTTTATTTCAAATTTTACGGTATATGGTTTTTGGAAAAGCTAAGAAACATAAATTACTTTTATGTCCAAGATATTGATTCAAAAAATATTTTAGAAAACTACTCTTTAAAAAATATTAGCATCTCAGGAGATTCAAGATTTTCATCAGTTATTAAGACACTTGAGGAGAATAAGAGCATTGAAAAAATTGAAAAATTCATTGATAATAAAAAATGCCTCATAGCTGGAAGTGTATGGGAAAAAGATATTAATATAATTAATAAAGTTGTTCTAGAAAATAAAACTAAATCTATAATTGCTCCACATGATATTACTTCTAATTTCATAAAAAAATTAGAAAATTTATATGGAAATAATGCTGTTAAATTTTCATGCTTAAATTCTAAAGGTGATTTTAATAAAAAAATATTAATAATTGATTCTATCGGAAGTTTAAAACATATATACAAATATGGATATGTCTCATATATTGGTGGAGGAATGTCAAACAATGGTCTTCACAATATATTGGAAGCTGCAGTTTTTTCATGTCCTGTAATTATTGGTAAAAATTATAAAGGTTTTACTGAAGCAGAAGAATTGTTAAAACTTGGCGGAGTTTATTCTGTAAAAGATTCTGATGAGTTTTCTAAAGTGTTTTCTATGTTAGATGATTCTGCGTTAAGAAATAAATCTGGTAAAATAAATTTCAATTACATCTTAAAAAGCGTGAAAAAAAATTCAAAAATTATAAATTCTCTTATTGAAAATTTACATTAATTAATTTATAGATTTACATTTACAATATGTATAAAAAACTGATTCTTTTTTTAATTTTATGTTCTAGTGTAAATATTTTTGGACAAGACTCAAAACCTCCAAATATTATAATGATGATTGGAGATGGAATGGGACTCTCAACTATCTCATCGGGTATGTACTCAAACAATAATTATACAGCACTTGAAGGATCTGAATATGTTGGTCTAATAAAAACTCATTCTTTAGATGACTTAGTTACTGATTCTGCAGCTAGTGCAACTGCAATGTCTTCAGGTGTAAAAACAAATAATAAAGTTATTGGCCTTGATTCTAAGGGTAATTTGGTTGAAACAATTTTAGAGATGTCTATCGATTTAGGCTACTCAACTGCTATTGTTGTAACTTCAAGTATAGTTCATGCTACTCCTGCATCCTATTATGCTCATATTGATAATAGATATAAATATGATGAAATTGCTGATCATTTATCAAAAAGTAAAATTGATTTTTTTATTGGTGGAGGTGAAAAATATTTCAATAATAGATCAGACAAAAGAAATCTTATTAGCGAAATGAATCAATATTTTTTTGCTAAAAATATTGATCAATATAAAAAGTCTAACTCAAATAAAATTGGTTTTTTAACTGCAGATGATGAACCTATTGAAAAGTATAAAAACAGAGAGCCTTCACTAGACAAGGCGGTTGAAATTACAATTCAAAAACTAACTGATATGAAAAAACCTTTTTTTCTTTTAATAGAAGGTTCTCAAATTGATTGGGGGTCTCATGATAATAGTCAAAAACACATGATTAGCGAGTTTATTGAATTTGATAAAACAATTGAAAATGTTTTAGACTATGCTAAAAAAGATAAAAACACATTGGTTGTAATAACTGCAGATCACGAAACAGGAGGTGTAGCAATTGTAGATGGTAGTTTGGAAAATTCTATGGTGAAAAATAAATATGTTTCAGGTAGTCATACTGCTACTATGGTCCCAGTTTTTAGTTTTGGAAAACACTCATCCCTTTTTAAGGGTATTTATGATAATACTAAAATTTTTGATAAATTAGAATCAATCATAAAAAAATGAAAAAAATACTCTTTGCTTTTGTTATAATTCTATTATCGTGTGATAATGAACCTTTGAATGTTGATGTTTTAATTAAAGGAGGTACAATTCAAAATGGATCCGGGGAAAAAGGTTTCATAGGAAATGTTGCTATAAAGAATGATACTATATTTTATGTTGGAAAAAGAGGGAATTTTATAGCTAATCAAACAATTGATGCATCTGGTAAAGTAGTTTCTCCAGGATTTATTAATATGTTAAGCTGGGGTTATAATACTTTAATGCAAGATGGTAGATCTTTAAGCGATTTAAAACAAGGAGTAACCTTAGAGGTTTTTGGAGAGGGAGCTTCTCCAGGTCCTTCTGGATCAGTTAAAAAAAACAACTATATATCCTTTGGTCAGGCAATGGAAAAACTTGAATCTAGTGGAGTCTCTACAAATATTGCGTCTTATTTAGGGGCAACTACTGTAAGAATTCAGGAGATTGGCTATGCAAATAGAAAAGCTAGTAGTGAAGAAATGGAATCAATGAGAAATATAGTCAAGCTTGCCATGATGCAAGGTGCAATTGGTATTGGATCATCTTTAATTTATGCACCTGCAGATTATGCTGATACAGATGAACTAGTTGAATTATCAAAAGTTGCATCCTCTTATGGAGGCAGGTATATATCTCATATAAGAAATGAAGATGAATTTGTTCTTGAGGCTGTTGATGAATTAATTGAGATTGCTGAACGAGCAAATATTCCATCTGAGATATATCATTTAAAATCTTCTACAAAACCATACTGGCATCTACTAGATTCTATCATTTCAAGAGTTGAAGAAGCTAGAGACAAAGGTTTAGAAATTACAGCAGACATGTATACCTACACTGCAGCCTCAACTGGTTTAACTGGTGTAATACCAACTTGGGTTCAAGAAGGGGGTAGAGAGGCATGGATTAATAGGATGAAAAAATCTGAAATTAGAGAAAGGCTTTTTAAAGACATTAAAGAGGAATTAAAAAAACAACCACCTGAAACAATTATGATGGTTGGATTCAATAAAAGTTCAGTAGCAAAAAAATATAGAGGCTTAACAATTGCTGAGGCAGCTGATTTGAGAGGTGAATCACCAGAACAAACAATTGTAGATTTAATAATTGAGGATGGAAGTAGAATTCAATGTATCTATTTTAGTATGTCAGAGGAAAATGTTAGGAAAAAAATTCAGTTACCTTGGGTTTCTTTTGATTCTGATGCAGGATCTTATTCTGATATATCTAAAGATTTTATTACACATCCCAGAGCATTTGGAAGCTTTGCTAGAGTACTTGGTAAATATGTTAGAGATGAAAAATTAATTTCAATGGAGGAAGCTATTAGAAGGCTTTCTGGTTTCCCAGCTGATAATCTTGGAATAAGTAATAGAGGTTATTTAAGACCTGGTTACTTTGCAGATATTGTAGTCTTTGATCCACAATTAATCAATGATAAAGCAACTTTTGAAGAACCTCTTCAATTTGCAGTTGGAGTTGAGCAAGTTTTTGTTAATGGGGTTCAAGTTATTTCAGATAGTGAACATACTGGAAAATTTCCTGGAAGATTTATTAAGGGACCTGGTTATAATACGACTGATTAATGATAAGCAAACTATTATATCTTAATAAATTAGTTAGGATCGTTTAAAAAGAAAAAAGTGCGGGTGAAGGGACTCGAACCCCCAAGCTGTTAGGCACTAGATCCTAAGTCTAGCGTGTCTACCAATTTCACCACACCCGCAAAAGGTGAACAAATATAAATAAGTTTTTAAAAATAAATCAACTATGAGTACATTATCTGAAAATGAGAAAGAAAAATATTTAAATGAGCTATTTGAGTTCCTAAAACTACCATCTATTAGTGCTGATTCTAGATATAAGAATACAATGAATGAAACAGCTAAATGGCTTTCAAAAGAACTTTTAAAATCAGGATGTGATTCATCAAACGTTTATAAAACTAATGGACATCCTATAGTTTATGGAGAGAAGTTTATTGATGAATCATTTCCAACAATTTTAGTTTATGGTCATTATGATGTTCAACCTCCTGATCCAATTGAACTTTGGACAAATCCACCTTTTGAACCAGTAATTAAAAATACAGATATTCATCCAGAAGGTGCTATTTTTGCAAGAGGAGCTTGTGACGACAAAGGTCAAGTCTTTATGCATGTTAAGGCTTTTGAACAACTTATAAAAAAAGATAAATTAAATTGTAATGTAAAATTTATGATTGAGGGAGAAGAAGAGGTTGGAAGTAATAATCTTGAAAATTTCCTTTTAGAAAATAAAGCTAAACTTGAAGCTGATGTTATATTAATTTCAGATACTGGATTAAGCGATCTTAGTAAACCTACTTTTACAGTTGGACTAAGAGGCTTGTCATATATGGAAGTTAAGATAACTGGGCCCAATAGAGATCTTCACTCTGGGCTTTATGGAGGAGCTTTAGCTAATCCCATAAATGTTTTATCAGACATGATAAGTTCACTTATAGATAGTGAAGGGAGAATAACAATACCTGGATTTTACGATGAAGTTTTAGAGATAGATAAATCAAAAAGAGAGTCCGTAGAAAAGATATCAAAATTTGATAATGATCATTTTAAAAACTCTATTGGTCTAAAAGAAACAAAAGGAGAAAAAGGTTATTCAACCTTAGAAAGATTATCAATCCGACCTACCCTTGATGTAAATGGTATATGGGGTGGATATACGGGAGAAGGATCTAAAACTGTAATACCAAGTGAAGCTAATGCAAAAATTTCTATGAGGTTAGTTCCTAATCAAAATTGGGTAAGGGTAAGTGAATTATTTACAAATCATATTAAGAGCATTACTCCTGATTCTGTTTCAGTTGAAGTAACTACTCATCATGGAGGAAATCCTTATATAACTCCTGAAGATTTTAAAGGTTATGAATCTGCTATGAATGCTTATAAGGATAGTTTTGGAATAGACCCAATACCTCAAAAAGATGGCGGAAGCATTCCAATTGTTCCAATGTTTGAGAGTATTCTTGGAATTAAAACAGTTTTGATGGGATTTGGACTTGATAGTGATGCTATTCATTCACCTGATGAAAACTTCGGGATAAAGAACTTTTTTATTGGAATTGAAACTATTCAAAACTTTTATAAGCATTTTGGTAACTAAACCAGCTTATCAGGATTTTTATTAATAAAGCTTGACCAATTTGAATATTTTTTTTTCTGTTTATCATCATTATCAAAATTAAAAAAATGACATACTGCTGCTGCTAATCCATCTGTTGAATCGAGGTTTTTAGGAAGCTCTTTAATATTAAGCATACTCTTTAGCATTTTTGCAACTTGTTCTTTACTAGAATTACCATTTCCAGTAATGGCCATTTTAATTTTTTTGGGGGAATATTCTGTGATTGGAATATTAAAATTTAATGCTGCAGCAATAGAAACACCTTGAGCTCTTCCCAGCTTTAGCATTGACTGAACATTTTTACCGAAAAAAGGAGCTTCAATTGCAATTAAATCTGGTCTATAAGATTTAATTAATTCAGATGTTTTTGTAAAAATTTTTGACAACTTAACACTATGATCATCTTTAGTGGGAAGTTTATATTCAACTAAATCTAAAAGTTCAATATTTTTTCCAGTGATTTTAATTATTCCAAATCCCATAATATTTGTTCCAGGGTCAATACCCATTATTATTGAGTTGTCAGGTAGATTTTTACTCATAATTGAGTTTAAATGGTATACTAAATTTCACTTCAACAAATTCACCAATATTTGTTTTGATAGCAGGTAACGCATTTGGTAATTGCTCAACTGCTTCATGAATTATCAAAAGATATTTCTCATCTAGTTTATTTAAGGGTAACAGTTTATCCAAACTAAATCTTCCAATTGTGTCAATTTTTAATGTAAGCTTATATTCTGTAGAATCGAGTGGAAAGGTTTTGCTATCAAGAAAATTGCTCATTTCAATTTCAATTTTATCTCGAAAACAATCTAATTGATCTTCCATTTTTAAATTTTCACATTCAGGAAATGATGGGGGTTGATCATTGATTGACCATTTAGATGCAGATTGAATTTCAGAATCTGGTACTTTAAGAAAATTAGAGTCACAAGAAATTAAAGTAATTACAAAGAGTAACCACTTTGAATAAAACTTAATGTTGAAATTCTTAATTAAGTTAAGCACAACTAAAATTACGATTTTTTTATAGCTTTGTCCAATGGTGATATTTCTAATCTCAATCTTATTGATTGGTATTGCGTTTTCAGGTATTGCAATTAAATTGATTTTTAAAAAGAATGGAGAATTCTCAGGTACTTGTGCAAGTCAAAGCCCCTTTTTAAATAAATCTGATGAGCCGTGTGGTATTTGCGGAAAAATTCCAACCAGTTCTGAATGTGTTAATGATATTAAATGATCAAAATAATTTCTAAACTTGGACCAGGTTTGCTTTTTGCTGGTGCTGCAATTGGAGTTTCTCACCTTGTTCAATCAACTCGAGCAGGAGCTGATTTTGGGTGGGGATTAATTTGGGCTTTAATCCTTGTTAATATTTTTAAATATCCTTTTTTTCAATATGGACCTAGATATGCCATGGCTACAGGAGAGAGTCTACTAGATGGATATTACAAGGTTGGCAAAGTATTTTTGGTAACTTATTTCATCTTAAACTTAGCAACAATGTTTACAATTCAAACAGCTGTAACTATTGTTACTGCTGGATTAGCTTCTAGTCTTTTTGGATTAACAGATAATATGGTTGTTTGGAGCCTTATAATCACCCTAATTTGCTATTTAATATTATTATTGGGTAAATATCAAATTTTAGATAAAATGATTAAAATCATAATATTGATATTAGCTGTTAGCACAGTGTTTTCAACTGGAGTTGCATCAATAAATTCTGAAGAAGCTTTCAGCCTTAAACAAATATTTCCATCAGGTAGCGGTTTAGTATTTTTAGTCGCATTTATGGGGTGGATGCCTGCTCCATTAGATATATCAATTTGGCATTCTATATGGACTCTTGAAAAAAAGAAGAATCAAAAAATAACTTCAAAAGAAAGTTTATTTGACTTTAATGTAGGTTATTTTGCTACTGTTATTTTAGGAATTTGTTTTGTTAGTTTAGGTGCACTAGTAATGTTCAACTCAGGAATTAGCTTTTCAAACAGTGGAAGTATTTTTGCTAATCAACTTATTGAATTATATACATCTAATTTGGGGGATAGTTTTTATTTGATAATTTCAATCTGTGCATTTACTACTATGCTTAGCACAACTATTACATGTCTAGATGCATCTCCACGAACAATGTCTAGAGCTACACAATTATTAACAAAGAATAATAATAAGAGTTATTATTTTCAGTGGATATCTGCATTATCAGTTGGTACAATGTTAATATTTTATTTTTTACTATCTGAAATGGGAGCATTAGTTGAATTAGCTACTATATTATCTTTTATAACAGCGCCTTTTTATGCAATTTTAAATTATAAATTGATAATTAGTGAAAATATGCCTGAATCACACAAACCTTCCAAACCACTTAGAATACTTAGTATAATTGGTATTTTATTTCTTAGTCTTTTTGCGCTTGGGTATATTTTGACTAGGTTTATTTAGTTTGTATCTTTGAAAAATATGGCTGAAATAAAAACAGTTAATCAGGGATGGGTTAAACTAAATCTTCCTAAAAAAGAATCTAATTCTAAAGTTAGAACTAAGAAACCTGATTGGATAAGAGTAAAACTTCCGATTGGAAAAAAATATACCCAACTTAGATCAACGGTAGAGAAAAATAATCTTCACACAATATGTGTTTCTGGAAATTGTCCTAATATGGGTGAATGCTGGACTGAAGGAACAGCAACATTTATGATACTTGGAAATATTTGTACTAGATCATGTGGTTTCTGTAATGTTCAAACTGGTAGTCCTTTACCAGCTGATACTTTAGAGCCATTTAAAGTAGCTAGGTCTATAAATATTATGGGAGTTAAACATGCTGTAATAACTTCAGTTGACAGAGATGATCTTAAAGATGGAGGCTCTATTATATGGGCAGAGACAGTTAATGCCGTTAGAGATTTAAATCCTAAAACTACAATTGAAACTTTAATTCCTGATTTTAAGGGTGAAACAGAAAATATAGATAGGATTATAGAAGTTGCTCCTGAAGTTGTTTCTCATAATCTTGAAACTGTTAGAAGACTTACTCGTGAGGTTAGAATCCAAGCTAAATATGACAGAAGCTTAGAGGTGTTAAAATATTTGAAGGAAAATGGTATTAACAGAACTAAATCGGGTATAATGCTTGGTCTTGGTGAGACAAAAGAAGAGGTATTGGAAACCATGAAAGATCTTCGTAATGTTGGAGTTGATATTATAACATTAGGTCAATATCTTCAACCAACAAAAAAGCACTTAACTGTCAAGGATTTTATAAGGCCTGAAGATTTTAAAGAATATGAAGTCATTGGAAAAGAAATGGGCTTTAGACATGTAGAAAGTGGACCTTTAGTAAGGTCTTCATATAAAGCTCATAAGCATATTCATTAATCTTTAATAATATATTCCTCTATATAACTATCAAAATTTAAATCATTTATTTCATTAGGAAACCTTAGTCCTACCTCAATATAAAATAAATCTCGATTTTTTACTTTTGGATTAAGTCTGCCAAAATCTTTTTCAGTAGTTAGAATTTTTTTGTTTAACGATAATTGAGATATTTTATCTATTGAAGACTTATTAAAATTATAGTGATCTGAATATTTAAGATGTTTGAAGTCTAAACCTTTAAGTTTTAAAAAATTAACAAGGTATGAAGAGTCAGCTATTCCTGTTACCAATATAAAGCTGTGATCTTTTAGAACATCAATATCAATTTCTTCAGATTCAGATTTAATTTTTTGCAAATATGTTAGAGAGCTGAAAAATACTTTTTGCTTTTCTAGAGGATTTAATGATTTTATAAATAACTGTTTATCCTTTTGGGATAAATTATCAGGGCATTTTGTAACAACAATTATGTCTGCTCTTTTTGCAGAGCTTTTATCTTCTCTTAAATTTCCAATTGGAAGAATTTCATCTTTATAGAAAGGATATTGAAATGTTGTAGTTAGAATCATTAAACCAGGTTTTACAAATCTATGCTGAAAAACATCATCCCAAATACAAAGATCAGTATTGGGTAAGTTTTTTAATATAATATTCATTCCTTTTCTTCTATCTTCACATACAACTACATTAATTTCTGGATGCTTGGAAAAAAATTGAAAAGGTTCATCTCCTATATCATAAGCTGAAGAGTTTTTAGATGCTTGAATAAAACCTTTAGTGTTTCGATTATATCCCCTACTCAAAGTGGTAATCTTATTTTTAGATTTATGTTTTTCAATAATATAGTCAACTACAATTGACTTCCCAGTTCCACCTGTGGAAAGATTTCCAATCCCTATAGTAGGTACTTTATAAACAATTGAGTCAATTATACCAAGATCAAAAAGAAAATTTCGGAAGGAGGTGTAAAACCAATATAAAAGCGATAAAGGATATAATAAAAAATTCAATTTTTTCACTAGAGGAAAGATAATATTATATTTGCTATGAATCTATACTTATATGAAAGTTAGTGAAATTACAGAAATTCTAAATAAATGGATGCCAATATCAATTGCAGAAGATTTTGATAATGTTGGATTGCTTATAGGCTCCCCTAATTCTTTAGTAAAAAATATTTTGGTGACTCTTGATACAACTTCAAATGTTATAGATGAAGCAATAGATAACAATTGTAATTTAATTATAAGCTATCATCCAATAATTTTTAATGATTTAAAAAAAGTTACTTTAGATTCTGGCTATGTTCAAAAATCTGTAATTAAAGCAGTCAAAAACAATATTTCAGTTTATGCTATTCATACATCATTAGACAACCATGCAATAGGCATTAGTTATTTTTTATCTAAAAAAATAGGTTTAAAAAATACATCTGTACTAATACCAAAAAAAAATCATGACAGTAATCTTAAGTTAGGGATGGGTATTAAAGGAAAGCTTGAGAAACCTTTAGAAGAAGACGACTTCTTCAATTTACTTAAAGACAAATTAAATTTAAAATATCTAAGACACTCCGTTAAACTTAATAGAAAAGTATCTAAAGTTTCAGTTGTTGCTGGTTCAGGAAGTTTTGCTATTAAGGATTCTTTAGATTCCAATGTAGATGCATTTATAACCTCAGATTTAAAATATCATAATTTTTTTGAAGCTGATAATGAGACTCTATTGATAGATATAGGTCATTATGAGAGTGAAAACCATATAAAATTAATAATTAAGGATTTTCTTATAAAAAATTTACCTAATTTTACCATCCTTTTATCCAAGGAAAATATTAACCCTGTAAACTATTACTAAAATGGCAAAAAAAGTTGAAATATCAGTTGAAGAAAAGCTTCGAGCTCTATTTGATCTTCAGTTAATTGATTCAAGAATCGATCAAATTAGAAGTATTAGAGGTGAGCTACCTCTTGAAGTTGAAGATCTTGAAAACGAAATAGAGGGTTTAAACAGTAGATTAGAAAGCTTTGAAAATGAGATAAAAGAGAGTGTGGATGGTATAAAATTTGAGGAAAATTCAATTTCTACCTCTAAAGAAAACCATAAGAAGTATGAAGGTGATTTAAAAAAGGTTAGAAACAATAGAGAATATAATGCAATTGTTAAAGAACAAGAATTTCAAGAACTAGAAATTAAACTTTCTGAAAAAAAAATAGCTCAGTATAAAGAGATTATCGAGAACAAAACAGTTGTACTAGAGGAATTAAAGGATAAAATTAAAGATAGAAAATCACATCTTAAAGCTAAAAATTCTGAACTAGGAGAAATTCTTAAGGAAACTGAAAAAGAAGAAAAAACTCTTTTAAATAAGTCTAAAGAGTTTGAAAAAAAGATCGAGGATACATTGATAGCTGCCTATAAAAGGATTAGATCTAATGTTAGAAATGGTCTTGCAATTGTTCCTATTGAAAGAAATGCTTCTGGTGGTTCATATTTTACTATTCCTCCACAAGTGCAAATGGAAATTGCATCAAGACAAAAAATAATTACTGATGAGTATAGCGGAAGAATTTTAGTTGATCCGCAATTAGCTGAGGAAGAAATGGATAAAATGAAATCTATTTTTTCTTAATCAAAAAACAGATTCTGTAATGACCTCTTTATTTTCTCCATTTACATAATCCATGTATGTAAAACCAGGTTCTATACAATATGAACCTACCTCCCCATTCTTATTCATAGCAATATATGCTACCTGAAATTTGTTTTTTTGAGAATTTGAAGAAACAATTCTTTTAATAGCAATTTCACAAGCTTCTTGTGGAGAATTACCTTGTCTCATTAATTCAACAACTAAAAATGATCCTACTGTTTTTAAAACTTCTTCGCCTAATCCAGTAGCTACAGCGCCACCAATTTTGTTATCTATAAATAATCCTGAACCAATTATTGGAGAATCTCCTACTCTACCTTTCATCTTATATGCAAGCCCACTAGTAGTACATGCCCCTGAAATATTATTATTCTTATCAAGACAAAGCATACCAATAGTATCATGGTTTTCAATATTGATTAAAGGTTTATATTCTTCATTTTCAAGCCATTTCTCCCATTCTTTTTTTGATGACTCAGTTAATAGGTTAATTTTTTGATATCCTTCAGAAAGAGCAAATTCTTCAGCTCCTTTTCCAGCTAACATAACATGAGGTGTTTTCTCCATTACATCTTTAGCCAGCTTAGCAACATTTACAATATTTTCAACAGCAACTACTGAACCGCAGTCTCCTAGATGATTCATTACACAAGCATCTAATGTAACTTTCCCTGTTCTATCTGGTGCTCCACCAAATCCAACTGTAGTGTTTTTTGGATTTTCTTCTTCTATTGCTACACCTGTAACAGCAGCCTCCAAGGCATCAACACCTTTATCTAACAATGAACCAGCTTTAAAGTTTGCCTCTTTTGTTTTCCAAGTTGATATAGATCTTACCATAGGAGAAAAATTAAAATTATTTGCTTTAAGTTTCGAACTTATCGAAGACATTAAACCAACACTAAATATATCAAAAATAAAATTTCTTCTTTTCATATAATTAATTTAGAGCTCTTAACCTTTGAATTAATGGAGGATGAGAGTAGTGAAAGAATACATATAAAGGATGTGGATAGATATTTGATAGACTATCTACAGATAATTTTTTTAATGCTAGTGACAAGTCTTCTCCATTAAATGTTTCCTTTGCATAGGAATCTGCTTCAAACTCATTTTTTCTACTTATATAATTCATCAAGATACCTGACATCATTGAAATAGGTGAAAAAATTATACTGAATCCGATTAAACCTAGATGAAAACTAATATCTGATCCTCCCAATGCTAGAGAAATTTCTGGAAGTTTTAAACATAATTCAAAGAAAAAAGTCATTATACCAATTTGGATAATTGACATTAAAAGACCTGAGAAAACATGTTTTTTCTTAAAATGACCTACTTCATGTGCTAAAACTGCAACTAATTCATTTTCAGTATGTTTTTCAATCAAAGTATCATAAAGTGCTATAGTTTTTCTTGGTCCAAGTCCACTAAAAAATGCATTTGCCTTAGTTGATCTCTTTGAACCGTCAATCACATAAATATTCTTTAAAAGATATCCAACCTCTTTAGAATAAGTTTCAATTTTTTTTCTTAACTCTCCGTTTTCTAGTGGTGTAAGTTTATTAAATATTGGTACAATTAAATCTGCATAAAACATGTTGATAAAAACAATTAATAAAGAAAGTCCAATCCAAAGATATAACCAGAAACCATCATTTAAATTATTATATAGATACAAGGCTAAAAATAGAAGAGCCCCTCCAATTAAAATCGAAAGTATAGATGATTTAATAATATCAAAAAAGAATGTAGATTTTGTAGTCTTATTGAAACCAAAATTTTCTTCAATTACAAATGTGTTATAATATGAAAAAGGGATTGATATTATTGAATTTAAAGTAAATAGAATTAGAAAAAAAAATCCTGACTGTATAAAACTAATATTAATTTCAAAAGGTAAAAACAAGTTGAGACTAAATGAATTGACATATTGATCAATATATCCATACCCATTAAATACTAAAAGTGAAACAATAAAAAGAAAGCTTGTCGTGCTAGATAGTAATCCTATTTTATTTTTACTTATAGCGTATAGTTTTGCTTTTTTATATTTCTTTTTATCATAAAAATCTTTTAACTCAAGAGGTATTTCATCTTTCCAGTTTTTATGATTTAAATAATCTAAAATATTTGAGAATAAATAATTAAAAATTACTAGTGATATAATTATTAAAAACCATACTTCAGATGTCATAAAATTGAATTTAATTAATTTAGATTTAAATGTAATAAAAGATGATTAATAAGTATACTATTCTAGGAACTTTAGGAATTTTAATTTTTAGCTCAGGATTATGCGTCTTTGGAGAAGCTTTAATAAGAAGATATCAGGAATTAGATTTTTTCTTGATTGGAACTTTATCTCTTATTTTAATAAATACTGGAGTTTGTATTATGATAAAGTCAAAAGAAATATCTAATTAGATTTATGATTATCATAAAGGTAAAGAGGCAGTGCCAGTGAAAATCCAACAAGAAACATAGGTAATAAATATCTAATAATTTTTGTTGGGGATTTTCTATAACTATAGATTAAAAAAATTAAAAAAGAAGAAGCAGCTACAGTTAAATCCATAGAAAGCATAGACACAGCATAGTTTTCATATAGAAGACTAAAAAATCCATCCATTGACCAATTGTTAATTTTTAAAAAATTAAATAAATTATAATAAGGAAGTGCGATACCTAGTATACACAGTATCAGATATATTTTTTTCATAGTTAAATTGTTATATTCATTAGGTTTAATTATTATTAATTCTTTCTGGAAAATCAGTTATAATTGCATCAACTCCCATTGATTTCATTCTATTTATATTCTTAGGAGTGTTAATTGTATAAGGGTAAACTTTAATATTGTTAGACTGTATTTTTTTAACTATTTCCTGTGTGATAAACTTATTGTTTGGATTTAAAGCAACAGCGTTAATTTCCTTAGCTAATTTAATTGCATTATCAATTTTGTATAATGAGTCTACAAGGATTGCAATTGGAACATCTTTATTAACATTTCTAAACTTTTTTAATTCATCCCATCTAAAGCTTGATATAATAAATTTTGAAGAAGTAAGATTAGATTCGCTTAAATATTTAATGATGATTTTATTAGTTTCATAGGCTGTGTTCTCCCCTTTAAGCTCAATATTTAAAAAAATTTTTTCTGGAATTATATCTATTACCTCATTTAGAGTTGGAATAGATAACCCTCCTATTAATTCTATTTTTTTAATAGAATCTAAAGAGATTTGCTCAATAAATGCAGTTGAATTAGATAGCCTACTTAATGACGGATCATGATAAACTATTAGCTCACCCGATTTAGATTTAAATACATCAATCTCAATTCCATCAACTTTTAAATCAATAGCCTTTTCAACTGATTCAATTGTATTTTCAAGTGCATGACCCATAGCACCTCGGTGACCAATAACGATTAGGTCTGGTGTGTTATTGCAGTTTGAAAAAAGAAATATTAATAGTAATGGTGATAATAATTTTTTCATATATTTCTGACAAGGTAACTAAACGCCTGGTATATTAAAATACTTTATTTTAAAAGTCGACCCT
>ERZ891134.276-NODE-276-length-44590-cov-23.349882_pt1 | contig 44590 bp, 45 predicted proteins | sample MGYA00520888_ERZ891134 | MGnify/ENA primary metagenome ERZ891134 (study PRJEB32303, sample SAMEA104408692) | aquatic metagenome | biome: Brackish water; feature: Coastal; material: water | place: Baltic Sea | collected 2014-10-23 | depth 10 m ... | reverse complement strand
ATGCGCTCTTCCGCCTCGCGCTGAAGAGCTTCTTCTTCCTCTCTCTGGGAGATGAGCTCAGCAACAACAGCATCTTCTGAGCTTTGGTCATATTCAGTTGAATTCTTGATATCAATTTTCCAACCCGTTAATCGAGCAGCAAGACGAACGTTTTGTCCTTCTCGCCCGATCGCAAGACTGAGTTGATCGGGTGGCACTAAAACATGGGCATGTTGCCCCTCGTGATCAACGAGACGCACCACTTCGACTCGAGCTGGACTCAGCGAGTTGGCAATGTATTGGCCGGGATCTTGAGACCAGCGGATGACATCAATTTTTTCGCCACGGAGTTCATTAACAACTTGTTGAATGCGTGAGCCCCGAGCTCCGATGCAGGCTCCAACAGGATCAACCTCTCTCTCGATGCTGTCGACGGCAACCTTGGTGCGTGGTCCTACTGATCTGGATGGAGGATTGGCTTCACGAGCGACGGCAACGATGCGAACGGAGCCCTCCTGAATTTCAGGAACTTCGTTTTCAAACAGATACACCACTAGCCCTGCATTGGCTCGACTCACAAAGAGTTGAGGCCCACGACGAGGCACCTCGCTCACCTCTTTAAGGAAGACTTTGAAGGTCGCGTTGGCGCGGTAGTTGTCGTTAGGGAGCTGATCGCGCCTGGGTAATTCAGCTTCCACCTCGGGACGTCCGAGACCTGAACTCACGGCCATGATGATCGACTGACGCTCGAATCGAATCACGCGCGCGGTCAGGACTGGGTCCTCAAGATCAGCGAATTCCTCCTGGATCATCCTTCGCTGCTGATCACGCAGCTTTTGAGCTAGGACCTGTTTGGTCGTGGCAGCTGCCATGCGACCGAAATCCTCTTTCTCGGGAGTGACGTCGAGGACCACAGTGTCGCCAGCTTGGGCGTCTTCAGCCACCTGCATTACCTCGGCTAATGCAATCTGGTGGTCCTCACTTTCAACGTCGTCAACAATGATTTTGCTGGCGAGGACCCGATAGCCCTCTTCGTCAAGATCGAGGGCAACATCAAAATTGCTGAAGTATTCCTCGTCAAACGGATCTTCACTGATTCCTAAGTAAAGAGTGCGCCGATAGCGCTCGTAGCCTTTTAAGAGCGCTTCCCGGAGGGCAGCTTCAACGACCTGAGGGGCGAGTTTCTTTTCCTCGCTGATGTCATCGATCAGGTTGGTGAGGCCGGGGAGAAGGACGAGAGCCATCGAGGACGGGAGTGAAAGTCTGGGAAGTGAGTGAGGTTGAAAAGAGGCTTGCTGGGGTCAGCCTGTGGGACTGGTGAGCTCAACAGAAACAACGGAGTCCCGCGGGATCTGTTTAATTCGCCCGTGAATACTGATCTTGATGTGATCTTCCGTTCGCTCTAAAAGGGTCCCGGAATGCCTTTGTTGCGTCCCTTCAGTGTCACGTTGAATCACGTCGACCGGATAGCGACGAAAAGTCTGGAAATCGCGATCCGATTGAAGATGCTCTCCGATCCCTGGGCTGCTGATTTCGAGGACATAAGCCTCAGTGAGAAGAGCAGAATTCTCCAGGGCTTGTCCCATCGGTGCACTGAAACCAGCGCAATCATCCAACGTCACATCGTCTCCGCTGGGACGGCGAATTTGGATCTGCACCGTCATCGGTTGCATGTGGGCTAGGGCCTGCAAATCAGCCAGCTCAAACCCATGGTCTAGGGCTGTGGCAGACGCCAATTCCTTTAGATCAGGGAGTAAGGGATGGGGCAAGAACAATCGGAGGGTGGTCGGGCACCGGCCCGATGGTTGATACTGCGATCACCCTCCCGGAGAGAGGAACTCACCAGGCCAATCAAAAATATAGTTGATCGGCCTTTCGTGGCTCAGTCGCAACCTTGTACCGAAATGCGGTAGCTGAATCCCGTTGCCCCAGGATCGTTGTTGGCACCAATCCTAAAATTCACTTGGCTAACTGCCTTTCCGGAAGGAGCCATCAATGGCCCGAACTGGGCTCCAGTTCCCGTTGGTGGCTTCATGAACTCGTCGACAACTTTTAAGTTGCTGCCGTCTGCAAATTTTAGGAAGGCTTCGATTGGGTAAGAGCCTGGGTTGTTGTCCGTTGAATCTGCTGTGAAGAACAGCTTGTAAGAGGCATAAGGTTGATTTACGACAAAGTCGGTGTTCCAGTTAGTCCGACCAACCGCCTTCCCAATGAGGCCCTTTGGGCGTTCCACTCTCTTTTTGACGATGTAGGGCTTAGGACCGTCGCCATTTCCGCCGATTGGCATCAAAAAGGTGCAACCCGCTTGAGCCACGGGCGCGTGAGCAAAAATCAGCGATGAGCAAGCTGCAACCACCCCAAAAGTGGTGGCCAATCGAAAATCTTTAAGCGCAAGTGAAGGCATGTTTGTTGTTGAAATTGTTAGGGCGTTTTTACACCCTTGTCTTCAATTTGTTCGAGAAGAACGTTGACGGGAATTTGGGTTGAAAAGCGGCAGGCACAAGTTTCACTGGAGGCCAAAGTTCCATGCTCCCAGTATTTGTTGCTTCCAGTACCGCCTCCGCAAAATCCGTAGTAGTCGCATTGATCACGGCAAAGCGATGTGCCAATTGTCATGTCTTGAAGCAATTGGCGAAACGTCTCAGTCTCAGCAGCACCGATAAGAGATTGATCACGAATATTCCCTAAATTAAATAATCCATACTTCTTCGTTTCAACGGAGAGCAGTTCAGGGTCAAACGTGGAAAAATTGCCAGCTGAGTCCACACTCAAGATCGAGTATGGACGATTCATTTCGTTTTGAAGCAGTCTTTGCCCGCCAGCCATCATCTCAGTGATTTGATCGAATTCACGCAGGCGAATCGGAAATCCGTCTCTTTGATTGCACTGCCAAAAGCACTTTAAGAAGTTGTGATATTGCTTTTCTCGGTTTAGTCCCTGCATGGATGAGCTTGCATTAACGCCCTCCTGCTCTTCCACATTGAAGCCGAGATCATGAATCCCATTGTCACGGAAAAAGGAATACATCCTCTCTGGATCTTCCATGGCCGCACTCGTGAGTACGGCGATCGCATGGATGGGAATCGCGTGATCTTGAAGTTTGCGAATGCCACGCATTGTTAGAGCATGAGAGCCACTGCCATTGCGAAAACGGCGATGGGAATCATGGATCTCTTCTGGTCCATCAACGCTGACTCCAACAACAATTTGATTGCGCTTAAAGCATTCACACCAGGCGTCGTTAATCAACGTCGCATTGGTTTGCACATGCTGCTCAATCTGAACCCCTTGCTCCTGCAGCTCAGCTGTTTGCTCACGCACGATGGCACTGGCCTCGTCGTAAAAACTGCAGGGCAATGTGAGCGGTTCACCTGCATGCCAAAGGATTGAAAGATGAGGGCCCCAGAAGGGGCTCTCGTACACCCTGTTCAGCAACACAGGTAATTGGTTGAGATCAAAGATCCTTCGTTTTTGGCGATCAGGCAGGTAGCAGTAACTGCAATCAAGATTGCAGAGTGATGTGGCCTGAATCACCAAGAGGCCGATAGGTCCGTAATCAGCATGGTTCACCAATTGGCGAAACCTGCGCGATAGCCATTGGCGAAGCCGCCGCCGCCGCCATTGCCAAAGGCGCGTCCACGGCCACCACCGTTGCCGAAGGCGCGGCCGTTGCCGTTGCCCCAAGCTCTGGCAATGGTCTGGCCCTCGTTGTGATCACTGGCTCCTAATCGCGCCCAAGCGTCACTCGAGAGCTTCTCAATGCGCTGCTCTAGAGCATTTCCTAGATCGGGCTCGCTGAGGACAGCTGAGTGTGATGCGTCGGTCAAGACAGTGCTTGAGGCGAGGATTGCAGCGATGCTCAGCAGAGTTGTTTTTTTCATGGAAGAAGTGAAATTTGAATGGTTTTGAGGAATAAAGCTCAGGAGCCTTTTGATAATTCAGCTGTCGTTGCGAGCACGATGGTGAAGAAATCGCCAATCATGTTTTCGCTGAGTCCAACTTGACTATCGGGACCAATCCACTTGTTGACGGCTGTGCGTACGTCCTTGTTGTCGTCCACATAGGCGGTCAGCATCCGACCGATGGCCAAGTTGCTGTAATTCAGAAGGTGAGGGGTGGTGTCTGCGACAACACAGCCCACGCTGGATCGTGCATAAGGGAATGTGGGGACGAGATCAGCATCCGGAGCTGTGGCTGCTCGACTTGCTTTCAGCCAGAGAGTGTCCCCACCAAGGAATTCAACGGTTCCCTCTTTCAGGCCTGCGAGAGCTTCTGTGGGAGTCGAGAAGAATTGAAATTGGGCTTCATCTACCGATTTGGCTAACACTGCTGCTGCAGCCGTGTCTTTTACGACGCCAATTGTTTTTCCCTTGAGACTCTCTGGTGTTCCATCATTCCCCTTGGGTGCCAGTAGACGCACGCCACTTGTTGCAAAGGGCAAGCTGTAAGTCAGTGTTCTTTGTCTCTCCCAAGTAAAGGCAACGCCACAGGCGATATCAGCTTCTCCGGAACGAATTTTGTTCAGTCCATCCTGGGCAGACTTGATCGAAACAGGCTCGATCACGATGTCGTCGGACTTGTTTTCGGTCGCTGATTTCAGCTGATCGCGGATGGCATTAAGCACCACGAAAGAAAGACCTTCGTACTTGCCATCTTTTTCATCAACCATGGGAAGCACATCGTCAACGACGACTGCTCTGAGCTTTCCTGTCTCAAACACGTTGCCCGTCTGACCTGACGCTCCACTCTCGTTTGTAGGAGCTGACTTTTGGCAAGCCACAAGGCCCACCGAAGTGAGGGCGATCAGGCCAGTAGCGGCCGCTTTAAGCAAGCGCATGATTGATCGTTGATGTCGTACCTAACGGTAGTCATAAACACGAATTTGGGACCTGTACCAGTCCAGGATTGGATCATGCACGATCGGGATCAGTTTTCGGCCTGAGTGCCTCCGACTTCAACAGGGGCGACGTCTTCGTAGCGATCACCAGGCTTCTCGGTGCCGCGTTGGGATGCGTCTTGATTGATGCAAGCAGCCTTCTGCTCACCTGTTTTTAGGTACTGACACACGCGAGCCCAAAGTTTGCTGCGACTCCCGGTGGCACCACGACTGAACAAAACCTCGTCGCCTTGATCAGCGTTTTCATTGATCTCGATCTGACAGAGCTCGCATCGAAGTTGTGCTTTTGACGACACGGTCATAGCTCTGCAGTGAAGAAAGAGTTGAACAAACTAATGCCGTGCTTCCTCTTCAAGTGAGTTGCATGGTGAGCGTGCGCCGTTCACAACAGTGGGGCCACTAGCGTGACGATTCTTAAGTATTCACGACCCTTGGCCGCCGGCATGAAGGTTTTGCAAATCATTCGCTGTTGTTGCCTGACAGCCCTTTTGGTCATGTCTTGCTTTGGAAGCCTTCCTGTTCAAGCTGCTGATCTGTCGTTTACAGCCGGTGGCCACAGCTTTGTTGCCAACGCCGTCCGCGAGGTGGCGCCGTCGGTTGTACGGATTGACACCGAGCGCTTGATCGAGCGGCAGCCGTTTGATCCGAATTTGATCGATCCCCTCCTGCGTGATCTCCTGGGAGAACCGGGCTATGGGATCGGCCCTGAGCGACAGAGGGGTCAGGGGTCAGGGGTTGTGATCGATGGGCGTGGTCTGGTTTTGACGAATGCCCACGTTGTTGATCAAGTCACCACTGTGAATGTGACGTTGTCTGATGGGGAACAGAGAGATGGGGAAGTGATTGGACAAGATCCGGTCACCGATCTCGCGCTGGTCAAATTGTCCGGACGAGCCCTGCCCTCACCTGCAACGTTGGGTGACTCCGAGGCCTTGGAGGTGGGTGATTGGGCGATTGCGTTAGGTACTCCCTACGGCTTGGAGCGAACGGTCACGTTGGGGATTGTCAGCAGTCTTCATCGCAATATCAGCAGCCTTGGCTTTTCCGACAAGCGGCTGGATCTGATCCAGACCGATGCCGCCATTAATCCTGGTAATTCAGGCGGGCCGCTTGTGAATGCTTCCGGTGAAGTGATTGGGATCAACACGCTGGTCCGCTCTGGTCCAGGCGCCGGATTGGGCTTCGCGATCCCGATCAATTTGGCTTCCCGAGTTGCTGATCAACTCCAAAAGGATGGTGAGGTTGTACATCCCTACTTGGGAGTTCAACTTGTTCCTCTTACGGCTCGAATTGCGCGAGAACACAATCGTGACCCCAACGCTCTCGTTGAATTGCCGGAACGCTCCGGTGCGTTGGTTCAATCGGTTCTGCCCGATAGCCCTGCTCAACGTGCAGGATTACGGCGCGGTGATCTCATTATTCAAGCTGGCGACGACACCATTCGAGATCCTCAGGATTTGTTGAAACAGGTCGACCAAGCTGAAATCGACCAGCCGTTGCTGTTGCAGATTCTTCGCAGCGGGGGAGATCTGCAGCTGTCGGTGAAACCGGCTCCTTTGCCAGGAATGAGCTGAGAGCTCTTGCTACGGTCTCGCCCTCAGCAGTTGATCGATGTCGGATCTCCAAACTCAAATGAAGCAAGCCGTCGCGGAGGCGGCTGTTGCCCAGATTCGTGACGGCATGGTCGTTGGCCTTGGCTCGGGGTCCACTGCAGCTTTGATGATTCAAGGCCTCGGGGCACGACTGGCAGCAGGTCAGCTTCACGACATTGTCGGGGTGACCACCTCGTTTCAAGGAGAAGTTCTTGCCGCTGAGTTGGGGATTCCCTTGCGTGCTTTGAACGCCATTGATCGCATCGATTTGGCGATCGACGGTGCTGATGAAGTGGATCCTTCCTTTCAGTTAATTAAAGGTGGTGGTGCCTGCCATGTGCAAGAAAAGCTTGTTGCTGACCGAGCAGAACGCTTCATCGTTGTGGTTGATTCCACAAAGCTTGTTCAGCGTCTAAACCTCGACTTTTTATTACCGGTTGAAGTGCTTCCTGGCGCATGGGTGCAAGTTCAATCCCGTTTGAAATCAATGGGAGGAGTTGCAGAACTCCGCATGGCAACCCGTAAAGCAGGGCCTGTGGTGACCGACCAGGGCAATCTTGTTCTGGATGTGCGATTTGAGGCTGGAATATCTGATCCGATTGCCCTTGAGCGTGACATCAACAATCTTCCAGGTGTTTTGGAGAACGGCCTCTTCGTCAACCTTGCTGACGAAGTTCTCGTTGGTGAAATCAACGATGGTGTTGCTGGAGTGCGCAGCTTGGAACGTGTGGGATAACGCCCCTCACTGAAGACGGACCCTTACCGAATTGGCGTGGCTGTGGAGACCTTCGCTCATCGCCAAGGTCTCCACAGCCACGCCGGTTGCATCAAGGGCTTCCTTGTTGAACTCGATGAGCGAGGTATGACTCATGAACGTCTCAACACTGAGCGCACCACTAAATCGAGCAGCGCCACAGGTGGGAAGTGTGTGATTGGGACCGGCTAAATAATCTCCGACTGCTTCCGGGCTCCATGGGCCAATAAAAATGGCACCTGCGTGGTTAATGCGGTCAGCCATCATTCTTGGTCGCTCCACAAGGAGTTCTAAATGCTCAGGAGCGAAGCGATCGCTGAGGCTTGCGCACTGCTCAAGGCTGTTGCAAGTCACAATCAGCCCCCATTGATTTAAAGATTGCCTGCAAATGTTTTCGCGTGGATGGGACGCAAGTTGACGTTCAATCTCTACGGGAACAGATCGAGAGAGCTCCTCTTCCGTGGTGAGCAAGATGGCTGCAGCAAGTGGGTCATGTTCTGCCTGAGCTAGGAGGTCAGCCGCCACCTGCTCTGGCTTGGCTGTTTGGTCGGCGATCACCAGGACTTCACTTGGGCCTGCCAGAGAATCAATTCCCACCTGCCCATAGACCGATTTTTTGGCCAAGGTCACAAAAAGATTTCCTGGACCACTGATGACATCAACCTTTTGGATGGTTTCTGTTCCATAAGCAAGCGCTGCGATTGCTTGTGCACCGCCCACTCGATACACCTCGCGGATCCCAGCAATGTGAGCTGCTGCAAGAACAGTGGTGTTAATCAATCCGTTCGCCCCAGCAGGGGTGACCATCGCAATTCGCTTCACGCCCGCAGCTTTTGCAGGCACAGCATTCATCAAAACTGTGCTGGGGTATGCAGCTCTGCCCCCGGGGATGTAGAGACCGGCTGCCTCAACCGGGCGCCATCGCCGCCCGAGCTGTTCCCCGTGAATCCCGGAGACACTGAGGTCAGAGGGACGTTGTCGCTGATGAAAATCTTGGATTCGTCGGTGCGCGAGATCCAAGGCGTCGCGAAGGTTGGCAGGCGTGTCGATCCAGGCTTGTTCCAGCAGGCCTGGATCGATGCGCAGAGGTTCTGGACGGAAGCCGTCAAATTGCTCTGTGAGGAAGATGAGCGCTTGATCCCCATCCCTCCTGACCTGCTCCAAAATCTCTTGAACCCGTTGCTCCGCTTCGCGCTGGGTTGCTCCGGTGGTTCTGGTTGCAATCCGATCAAGTTCTTGTTCGGCTTGCGTAGCGGTGCTGATGCAGCGCATGAGACCGGCAGGCGGATGCTCATTGCTCAGCACTGTCATCACCTGTTCGTTGTTCTTGATCAAACTAAGTGGCCCATGAACCATGTGCTCGATGATTGGAGGCGCGGTGGGTTATGGTCACAGATTGTTGAACTGAAATCCGGCTCTGTGGCCAATAACAAGTCATCGAAGAAGCGCGTCGAGATCGGCGAGCGCAATCGCTTACAGAACAAAGCGTATAAATCAGCGCTGCGTACCCTCATGAAGCGCTGTTTCACTGCATGCAGTGCCTACAGCGAGGCCCCAGGTGAAGAGGCTAAAACCACGCTGACAGCCAGCCTGAACGCTGCTTTTAGTAAAATCGATAAAGCGGTTAAGCGCGGAGTGATGCACCGCAACACCGGAGCGCATCAAAAGTCTCGTTTGAGTACTGCTGTGAAGAGCGCTATCGAGCCCAGCGTTAGCTGATCTCTCCCCGGCACAATGGGGCCTGAAGGCGCGTTTCAGGTCCTGATCTGATGTCCATTCCAACCCTGATCGACAGCCACTGTCACATCGTCTTCCGTACGTTTGAGGACGATCTTGATGAGGTTGCTTCTCGATGGCGAGAAGCTGGTGTCACATCATTGCTACACGCCTGCGTTGAGCCTTCGGAGATTCCGGCGATTCGAGCTTTGGCCGACCGTTTCCCTGAAATGCGTTACTCCGTCGGAGTTCATCCGCTTGATACGGAGCATTGGGCTACCGATACCGTTGATGTCTTACGCGCCGCAGCCAAAGACGATTCCCGTGTCGTGGCCATTGGTGAGCTTGGTCTCGATCTGTTTCGAGATAAAAACCTGGATCAGCAGCTGTCTGTGCTGAAGCCTCAACTGGATCTCGCTGTGGAGCTGGATCTGCCTGTGATTGTTCACTGCCGTGATGCTGCTGAACCGATGCTGGCTGAACTCCGTGAGAGACAACTCAGGGGAACGTGCCCACGGGGCGTGATGCATTGCTGGGGCGGGACTCCCTCGGAAATGGCCGCTTTTCTCGAATTTGGTTTCTACATCAGTTTCAGTGGAACGGTGACCTTCCCGAAAGCCGTTGATACGCATATCTGCGCCAAAGACGTACCGCAAGATCGATTTCTTGTTGAGACCGATTGCCCATTTCTTGCCCCAGTCCCCAGGCGCGGCAAGAGAAATGAACCTGCTTTTGTGGCATCAGTTGCCGAACGCGTGGCCGAGCTGAGGGGGCAGACCGTGATGGAAGTGGCTGATGCCAGCACCGCCAATGCCAGAAGCTTGTTCGCGCTTCCCTGACAAAGGCTCCATTGAGGTAGGCATGAAAGTGTAAGATGTTCAATCGGCCTGGCCAAAATGCAGACTCTGTGTTTTCGGCCCCAGAAGCGTCCATTTCCTTCCGGTTCATTGACGACGTCATCTGTTCAGACCAAAAACCTCTAAAGCCATGGAGTACGGCAGTCATTCCTTGATCGGGATGACTGCCTCTTCTTGTGGCGACGAGATTTTGATTTTGAGTATCTGACGATCCTTCAGGCCTTTGTTCCCACTTTTCAACTGCAGGTCTCCGCATGAGCAGCAGCGCGATTCAAGTCGCCAAGACCGTCACCTATCTGCCCGATTTGGTGGAGGTGCAGCGGGCAAGTTTTAAGTGGTTTCTGGATAAGGGCCTTATCGAGGAGCTGGAGAGCTTCTCACCCATTACGGATTACACCGGCAAGTTGGAGCTGCACTTCGTAGGAAGTGAGTATCGCCTTAAGCGGCCTCGGCACGATGTGGAAGAAGCAAAACGTCGTGATGCGACTTTTGCATCACAGATGTATGTGACTTGCCGTTTGGTTAATAAAGAAACCGGCGAAATCAAAGAACAGGAAGTTTTCATTGGAGAACTTCCATTGATGACTGAACGTGGAACGTTCATCATTAATGGTGCCGAACGGGTCATTGTTAACCAGATTGTTCGTAGCCCAGGTGTTTATTTTAAGGATGAGCAGGATAAGAACGGTCGTCGTACTTACAATGCAAGCGTGATTCCCAATCGTGGGGCTTGGTTGAAGTTTGAGACGGATAAAAATGATTTGCTTCATGTTCGTGTTGATAAGACACGAAAAATTAATGCTCACGTTTTAATGCGGGCGATGGGATTATCCGACAACGATGTTGTCGATAAGCTCAGACATCCCGAGTACTACAAAAAATCGATCGAGGCCGCGAACGACGAGGGCATTAGCTCCGAGGATCAAGCGCTTCTTGAGCTGTATAAAAAGTTGCGTCCAGGGGAACCACCCTCGGTGAGCGGTGGCCAGCAGCTATTGCAAACCCGATTCTTTGACCCCAAGCGTTACGACCTTGGGCGTGTTGGTCGCTACAAGATCAACAAAAAGCTGCGGCTCACGATTCCTGATTCGGTTCGCACCCTCACCCACGAGGATGTTCTGTCGACTCTCGATTACCTCATCAATCTTGAGCTTGATGTGGGTGGCGCAAGCCTTGATGACATCGATCACCTGGGTAATCGACGCGTTCGCTCTGTTGGCGAGCTTCTTCAGAACCAGGTTCGCGTTGGCTTAAATCGCCTTGAGCGGATTATCAAGGAGCGGATGACAGTTGGTGAAACCGACTCACTCACCCCCGCTCAATTGGTGAATCCCAAGCCACTTGTGGCGGCGATTAAAGAGTTCTTCGGCTCCAGTCAGCTGAGCCAGTTCATGGATCAGACGAATCCTCTGGCTGAGCTCACGCACAAGCGCAGGATTTCTGCTCTTGGTCCAGGCGGCCTCACCCGAGAACGCGCAGGCTTTGCTGTGCGAGATATTCATCCTTCTCATTACGGACGTCTTTGTCCGATTGAGACTCCAGAAGGCCCGAACGCTGGTCTCATTAACTCTCTGGCCACCCATGCCCGAGTGAATGAATATGGCTTCATCGAAACTCCGTTCTGGAGAGTCGAGAACGGAGTCGTTCAAAAGAGCGGAGACCCGATCTACCTCTCTGCTGATCTTGAAGATGAGTGTCGTGTCGCTCCTGGTGACGTTGCGACAGATGCCGATGGTCAAATCTTGGCTGAGCTCATCCCCGTTCGTTACAGGCAGGACTTCGAAAAAGTTCCTCCTGAGCAGGTCGATTATGTGCAGTTGTCACCGGTGCAGGTGATTTCGGTGGCGACGTCACTGATTCCTTTCCTGGAACATGACGATGCCAACCGTGCCTTGATGGGGTCCAACATGCAGCGTCAGGCGGTGCCTTTGCTCCGTCCAGAGCGACCTCTTGTTGGTACTGGCCTGGAAACTCAGGTGGCCCGTGACTCAGGAATGGTCCCAATCTCGCGAGTGAATGGGTCGGTTACCTTCGTTGATGCAACTGCAATCGTGGTGCGTGATGAAGAGGGCTACGACCACACGCATTTTCTGCAGAAATATCAGCGCTCCAATCAAGACACCTGCTTAAACCAGCGCCCCATCGTTCGACAGGGTGATCCGGTCATTATCGGTCAGGTTCTTGCGGACGGTTCAGCATGTGAAGGTGGAGAGATTGCTCTCGGCCAGAATGTCCTCATCGCTTATATGCCCTGGGAGGGATATAACTATGAGGATGCGATCCTTGTCAGTGAGCGATTGGTAAATGATGATCTTTATACTTCCGTTCATATCGAGAAGTATGAGATTGAGGCTCGTCAGACCAAATTGGGTCCTGAAGAGATCACCCGTGAAATCCCCAATGTCGCAGAAGAAAGTCTCGGCAATCTCGATGAGATGGGGATTATTCGTATCGGCGCCTTTGTGGAAAGTGGAGACATCCTTGTCGGCAAAGTGACGCCGAAAGGTGAATCTGATCAACCGCCTGAAGAGAAACTGTTGCGTGCGATTTTCGGGGAAAAAGCTCGTGATGTTCGTGACAACTCTTTGCGCGTTCCCAGCACTGAACGCGGTCGTGTTGTTGACGTAAGGATTTACACCCGTGAACAGGGAGACGAATTACCCCCTGGCGCCAACATGGTGGTGCGGGTCTATGTCGCCCAGCGTCGCAAAATTCAGGTTGGCGACAAAATGGCTGGTCGCCATGGCAACAAAGGCATCATCAGCCGCATTCTTCCTCGTGAAGATATGCCCTACTTGCCGGATGGCACCCCAGTGGACATCTGTCTGAATCCTTTGGGAGTACCGAGCCGTATGAACGTGGGGCAGGTGTTTGAGCTGCTGATGGGTTGGGCTGCTCACAACCTCGATTGCCGCGTGAAAATTGTTCCTTTCGACGAGATGTATGGCGCTGAGAAGTCTCAACAGACTGTTCAGGCGTACCTCAAGGAAGCGGCGAGTCAGCCAGGAAAAGATTGGATCTTCAACCCGGAAAATCCAGGAAAACTCCTGCTGAGAGATGGACGGACCGGTGAACCCTTTGACCAACCTGTAGCGGTTGGATATTCCCACTTCCTCAAGCTGGTCCACCTGGTGGACGACAAAATTCATGCCCGCTCTACCGGCCCTTACTCCTTGGTGACTCAGCAGCCATTGGGTGGTAAGGCCCAGCAAGGCGGCCAGCGTTTGGGTGAAATGGAGGTGTGGGCGCTCGAGGCCTACGGCGCCGCCTACACGTTGCAGGAACTGCTCACGGTCAAGTCGGACGATATGCAGGGACGCAACGAAGCTCTCAACGCCATCGTGAAAGGCAAGCCGATTCCACGTCCCGGTACACCCGAGTCCTTCAAGGTGCTGATGCGCGAACTCCAGTCTCTTGGCTTGGATATTGCTGTGTTTACCGATGAGGGCAAGGAAGTGGATCTCATGCAAGACGTGAATCCACGCCGCAGTACCCCAAGCAGGCCCACATACGAATCCTTAGGCGTCGCGGATTACGACGAGGACTGACGGATCAACGAACGAAACGACACAACCGCCTTTTTTCTTAAACGCCAATGACCAACAGCAATCTGCGTACAGAGAACCACTTCGACTACGTCAAAATCACACTCGCATCACCCGATCGGGTCATGGAGTGGGGTCAGCGCACCTTGCCGAATGGACAGGTGGTTGGAGAAGTGACCAAGCCTGAAACCATCAACTACCGCACGCTCAAGCCGGAGATGGATGGCTTGTTCTGCGAAAAGATCTTTGGTCCCTCCAAGGATTGGGAATGCCATTGCGGTAAGTACAAGCGAGTCCGTCACCGCGGCATCGTTTGTGAGCGCTGTGGCGTTGAGGTCACAGAGAGTCGGGTGCGACGTCACCGCATGGGCTTCATTAAGTTGGCGGCCCCCGTCTCTCATGTTTGGTACCTGAAAGGGATCCCAAGTTATGTGGCCATCCTTTTGGATATGCCTCTGCGGGATGTTGAGCAGATTGTTTATTTCAACTGTTATGTGGTCCTGGATGCTGGCGATCACAAAGATCTGAAGTACAAGCAGTTGCTCACGGAAGATGAGTGGCTTGAAATCGAAGATGAGATTTATGCAGAAGATTCGGAAATTGAGAACGAACCCGTCGTTGGGATTGGTGCCGAGGCGCTGAAGCAGCTGCTTGAAGATCTTCAACTCAATGCTGTAGCGGAGCAATTACGTGAGGAGATTGCTGGTAGTAAGGGACAGAAACGCGCCAAGTTGATTAAGCGCCTTCGGGTGATTGATAACTTCATTGCCACCAACGCTCGCCCTGAGTGGATGGTGTTGGATGCCATTCCTGTTATTCCTCCAGATCTGCGCCCGATGGTGCAGCTGGATGGTGGTCGTTTTGCGACCTCTGACCTTAATGATCTCTATCGACGGGTTATTAATCGCAATAATCGTCTAGCCCGCCTTCAGGAAATCCTTGCTCCGGAGATCATTGTTCGCAATGAAAAGCGGATGCTTCAAGAAGCGGTTGATGCCTTAATAGATAATGGCCGACGTGGTCGAACTGTTGTTGGAGCTAATAATCGCCCGCTTAAGTCATTAAGCGACATTATCGAAGGTAAGCAGGGTCGTTTCCGCCAAAACTTGCTTGGCAAGCGTGTGGATTATTCAGGTCGTTCCGTCATCGTGGTGGGACCCAAGCTGAAGATGCACCAGTGTGGTTTGCCTAAAGAGATGGCAATCGAGCTCTTCCAGCCGTTTGTGATTCATCGCCTGATTCGTCAAAACATCGTTAACAACATCAAGGCAGCGAAAAAGCTGATTCAGCGCGCTGACGATGAAGTGATGCAGGTTCTTCAGGAGGTGATCGACGGTCACCCAATCATGCTGAACCGAGCTCCCACTCTCCACCGCTTAGGAATTCAAGCTTTTGAACCCAAATTGGTGGATGGCAGAGCGATCCAACTTCACCCCCTCGTTTGTCCCGCGTTCAACGCTGACTTTGATGGAGACCAGATGGCCGTTCACGTGCCACTCGCTATCGAGGCACAAACGGAAGCCCGCATGTTGATGTTGGCGAGCAACAACATTCTGTCTCCAGCCACTGGTGATCCGATCATCACGCCATCCCAAGACATGGTGCTTGGTTCTTATTACCTAACGGCTCTGCAGCCCCACATGCATCCGATTGAGTTTGGTGATCGCTCTCGCACCTACTCCAGTCTTGAAGATGTGATTCATGCCTATGAAGACAATCGAATCACCTTGCATGACTGGGTTTGGGTTCGGTTTAACGGTGAGGTTGATGACGAAGACGAGCGTGAAGAGCCCATCAAAAGCGAAACCCTCAGTGATGGCACTCGTTTTGAACAATGGACGTATCGCCGTGACCGCTTTGACGAAGACGGCGCTTTGATCAGCCGTTACATCCTGACGACCGTTGGACGTGTGGTGATGAATTACACGATCATCGACGCGGTGGCAGCCACCTGAAGCCCCTCTCACAAAGCCTTCCCTTTCCTTCTGTTTAAGCGCTGTCATGACCTCTACACCCTCCAAATCCCGCAAGTCTGCGAAAGCCGCCAAGGCCGCTAAGGCAGCAGCAGCTGCTCATGCAAAATCTCGAGCACTAACCAAAACACCGCCTCCCTTCCGCAACCGCGTTGTTGATAAGAAGGTCCTAAAGGAACTTGTTGCATGGGCCTTTAAGAATCACGGAACGGCTGTTACCGCGTCGATGGCGGATCAACTGAAGGATCTGGGTTTCAAGTACGCCACTCAGGCTGCCGTTTCGATTTCGGTCAACGACCTGAAGGTTCCTGCTGCAAAGAAAGAGCTGCTCGCTCAAGCTGAAGAGCTGATTACGGAGACCGAGGAGTCCTACCGGCTCGGGGTGATCACAGAGGTTGAGCGTCACACCAAGGTGATCGACACCTGGACGGAGACCAACGAGCGTTTGGTTGATGCTGTCAAAAAGAACTTCAACGAAAACGATCCGCTCAACTCGGTCTGGATGATGGCCAACTCTGGGGCTCGGGGCAATATGTCCCAAGTCCGTCAGCTGGTGGGCATGCGCGGTTTGATGGCGAACCCTCAAGGGGAGATCATTGACCTGCCGATCCGCACCAATTTCCGTGAGGGACTCACGGTCACGGAATACGTGATCTCCTCCTACGGCGCCCGTAAGGGACTTGTTGACACCGCGCTGCGTACGGCTGACTCCGGCTACCTCACCCGCCGTTTGGTGGACGTCGCTCAAGACGTGATTGTTCGTGAGGACGACTGCGGCACCATGCGTTCGATCGTGGTTAAGGCAGAGGACGGTCGTTTTGGTAATCGCCTGGTCGGACGATTGACCGCTGATCAGGTGCTTGGAGCTGATGGTGAGGTGATCGTTGAGCGCAACACCGAAATTGATCCACCCCTCTCAAAACGCTTTGAAGCTGCAGGTGTCTCCGCGCTGACGGTTCGTTCTCCGCTGACTTGTGAAGCCAATCGTTCCGTATGCCGGAAGTGCTACGGCTGGGCTCTTGCCCATAATCACTTGGTTGACTTGGGCGAAGCGGTTGGAATCATCGCGGCTCAATCCATTGGCGAGCCTGGTACCCAGCTCACGATGAGAACGTTCCACACCGGTGGCGTGTCAACGGCTGAGAGTGGCGTGGTTCGCTCAAAATTGGAAGGCACCGTTGAATTTGGCTCGAAAGCGAGAGTTCGTCCTTACCGCACACCCCATGGTGTGAATGCACAGCAGTCCGATGTGGACTTCTCGCTCACGATTAAGCCCAATGGAAGTGGTAAGCCACAGAAGATCGAAATCACTACGGGTTCGCTTCTGTTTGTTGACGACGGTCAGAAGATCGCCTCTGACGTGACAGTGGCAACCATTGCAGCTGGCGCCGTGCAGAAGAGTGTTGAGAAAGCCACTAAAGATGTGATCTGCGACCTGGCAGGTCAGGTCAGCTACGACCCCACGATTCAGCCCCGCGAGGTGACTGACAGGCAGGGCAACATCACCCATAAAGCTCAGCGTCTGGGCCGGATGTGGGTTCTTGCCGGTGATGTATACAACTTGCCTCCAAATGCGCGCCCAGTTGTTGCGTCAGGTGGGTCCGTCATCCCGGCTCAGGTGCTTGCTGAAGCCAGTCAAGCCAGTGAGTATGGCGGTGCGATTCGCTTGCGTGAAGCCTTGGGTGATTCGCGTGAGGTGCAGATCGTTACGACTTCAATGACGCTCCGCGATTTCAAACTTCTCGGCGAATCAACCCACGCTGGTGAGATCTGGAATCTTGAAGCCAAGGATGGTACCCGTTATCGCCTGAACACCATCCCTGGAAGCAAAATCGGCAACGCAGAGGTGATTGCTGAACTGGCTGATGATCGCTTCCGCACACAAACCGGCGGATTAGTGAAATTTGCACCGGGACTTGCAATTAAGAAAGCTCGTTCCGCCAAAAATGGTTATGAGGTCAATAAGGGCGGCACCTTGTTGTGGATTCCTCAGGAAACGCATGAAATCAACAAAGATATTTCTTTGTTGATGATTACTGATGGTCAATGGATTGAAGCCGGCACCGAAGTGGTGAAGGACATTTTCAGTCAGACCGCAGGCATCGTGAGTGTGACTCAGAAGAACGATATTCTTCGCGAAATCATTGTTCGCAGCGGCAGTTTCCATCTCTGCACAGAGAAGAAAGCGCTCGAGCGTTTTCAGGGCGATGGCGTCATGGTGAATCCAGGCGAAGCAATCGCCAAGGGCATCAGTACCGACGCCATGGTGTTTGTTCAGGCCGTTGAAACCCCTGAGGGCACTGGCCTATTGCTCCGTCCTGTTGAGGAATACACCATCCCCAATGAGGCCCAGCTTCCTGATTTGGGCCATGTCAAGCAGCCCAATGGTCCCCATCTCGGGATCAAAGCGACGCAACGTTTGGCCTTTAAAGACAACGAGTTGGTTAAATCAGTTGAAGGGGTTGAGTTGCTGCGAACTCAATTGATGTTGGAAACGTTTGAGACCACTCCACAGATGACTGTGGATGTGGAAGCGATTCCCGATAAGAGGGCCAAAACGATTGAGCGTCTCCAACTCGTGATCCTGGAAAGCATCTTGGTGCGTCGTGACACCATTTCTGATTCCAGTCATGGCTCCACTCACACTGAGCTCCAGGTCGAAGACGGACAGTCCATCAAGGCGGGTGATGTGGTTGCAACCACGCAGATTCTCTGTAAGCAGGCTGGTGTCGCTGAGATGCCAGAAGCCACAGAAGAGGAGCCTGTCAGACGTTTGATCGTTGAAAGGCCTGAGGACACGATCACGATCAAGACCTCTGGAGCGCCTGTCGTCACCGTTGGACAGCGTGTGGTGGATGGCGAAGAGCTGGCTCAGGGTCAGCCTTCAGATTGCTGTGGTGAGGTGGAGCAGGTGAGCGCTAGCTCCGTCACCATGCGTTTGGGGCGTCCTTACATGATTTCGCCCGACTCGTTGTTGCATGTTCGCGATGGAGATCTTGTCCAGCGCGGTGATGGCTTGGCTCTTCTGGTCTTTGAACGTCAGAAAACTGGTGACATCGTTCAGGGTCTACCTCGTATTGAGGAGTTGCTCGAGGCAAGGCGTCCCCGTGAGTCTTCGATCCTTTGCAAAAAGCCAGGCACCGTAGAAATCAAACAGGGAGAAGACGATGAGTTCACCACGGTGACCGTGATCGAGTCCGACGATGCGATCGCTGAATACCCGATCCTGCTTGGTCGGAACGTGATGGTGAGTGATAGCCAGCAGGTGAACGCTGGTGAACTTCTGACTGACGGTCCTATCAATCCCCATGAGTTGCTTGAGTGCTTCTTTGAGGACCTGCGCAGCCGTAAGCCTTTGATGGATGCGGCTCAGGAAGCGATTGCCAAGCTTCAGCATCGCCTTGTGACCGAAGTCCAGAACGTCTACAAGTCGCAGGGCGTGTCGATTCACGACAAGCACATCGAGGTGATTGTTCGCCAGATGACCAGCAAAGTTCGGATCGAGGATGCTGGTGACACCACGCTTCTTCCCGGAGAGTTGATCGAACTCCGTCAGGTGGAAAACACCAATCAGGCGATGTCGATTACGGGTGGAGCGCCTGCCGAATTCACGCCAGTTTTGCTTGGTATTACTAAGGCATCGCTCAACACCGACAGCTTCATCTCTGCGGCTTCTTTCCAAGAAACCACGCGTGTGCTCACTGAAGCGGCGATTGAGGGTAAGAGCGATTGGTTACGTGGTCTCAAGGAAAACGTGATCATCGGTCGCTTGATTCCCGCAGGTACAGGCTTCAGCGGTTTTGAAGAGGAGTTAAGAGCGGAAGCTGGTCCTCATCCCGATATCCTCTCGGAAGATCCTGCCGGCTATCGCCGTATGCAGAATCTTCGCCCTGATTACACCGTTGATATGCCTGCAGCTCCTGCCGCCAAATCGACAGCTTTGTTGGACGATCCCAGCGCCGCAGACCTAGAGGCCACTCGCAGCCGCCATGGCATTGAGGCAGAGGCCAGCAATTTTGCTGCCTTTACCCGTCCAGATGCCGATAACGAGCTTGCAGAAGAGCAAGTTCTTGACCCGGCAGCGGTTGAAAATCTGCAGGAGCAAGGTCTCCTAAGCGATGAATGATTCTTTCGCTCCTTTTGTATGAGCGGCTCTTGCCGCTTCAAACTGTTGCTCCTTACCGGTGTTGCTCATGATTGAGCCCTCCTTGATCCCAAAGCGGAAACTTCCCCGTTTTGGGTTCCATACCCACACTGAAAAGCTGAATGGTCGGGCCGCCATGCTCGGCTTCATTGCCCTTTTGATTGTGGAGTTCAAAATTGGTCATGGCTTGTTGATCTGGTGATCAGCGCGCTTCTCGGTCGAAGTAAGTCCGAGCTTGAAGAGTGGGCTGTTGCCCAGGGCCAGCCAGCATTTCGCGGCCGGCAGCTCCATGATTGGCTTTACGCCAAAGGGGCTCAGGATCTTCAGGGCATCACGGTGCTGCCCAAGGCATGGCGTGCATCCCTTCAAGAGAGTGGGGTGTCAGTGGGGCGTTTGCATGAGCAAGAGCGACGTGTGGCAGCTGATGCCACCACCAAATTGCTGTTGGGTACCGAGGACGGAGAAACCCTAGAAACGGTTGGAATCCCTACCGATCAACGTCTCACGGTGTGTGTATCGAGCCAGGTCGGATGCCCGATGGCCTGTCGTTTTTGTGCCACTGGCAAAGGAGGGTTGCAACGCTCCCTAGCGGGCCATGAAATTGTTGCCCAGGTGCTCAGTATCCGAGAGGTGATGGAGCGTCGTCCCTCTCATGTGGTGTTCATGGGTATGGGTGAGCCTTTGCTCAACATTGAGGCTGTGCTCGAGTCGATTCGCTGCATCAATGACGATCTGGGCATTGGTCAACGCCGGATCACAGTGAGCACCGTTGGAGTGCCGCACACCCTTCCTCGGCTTGCAGACCTAGCGCTCAAACAGTTAGGGCGGGCTCAGTTCACGCTGGCTGTGAGTCTTCATGCGCCGAATCAAGCGTTGAGGGAAGAGTTGATTCCTACGGCGAAGACCTATCCCTACGACGCACTTCTGGACGATTGTCGTTATTACCTCCACAAGACGGGGCGGAGGGTGAGTTTTGAGTACATCCTGCTTGGTGGGGTCAATGATCATCCGCATCACGCAGCCGAACTCGCTGATCGGGTGGGTGGTTTTCAGAGCCATGTGAATCTGATTGCCTACAACCCCATTGAGGAAGAAGAGTTTCAGCGACCTACCGCTCAGAGGATTGAGGGCTTTCGGCGCGTTCTTGAGCGTCGTGGCGTCGCTGTGAGTTTGCGCGCTAGCCGCGGCTTGGATCAGGATGCTGCTTGTGGACAGTTGCGTCGCAATCGACGGTCTTAGAGGAGACTGCGAAAGCAGACTTAATTGGATCCGATGGCACCGATTGACTGGTTTTTGCTGGTCTTTTATCTAGTTGGAACCTTGTTTCTTGGGCTTTGGCTGGCTCGACGCAATCAGGGGGAAGATGATTATTTCGTTGCTGGACGCAGCCTGAGTGGTTGGTTGGCAGGCGCTTCGATGGCTGCCACTACTTTCTCGATCGATACACCGTTGTATGTCGCGGGCTTGGTGGGCACTAGAGGCCTGGCAGCGAATTGGGAGTGGTGGGGGTTTGGTCTTGCTCATGTGGCGATGGCTGTGGTGTTTGCTCCTCTTTGGCGCCGCAGCGGCGTGATGACAGACGCAGCCTTTACAGAACTCCGCTACGGAGGAGCGACGGCGGCTTGGCTGCGGGGCACGAAAGCCTTTTTGCTGGCCCTTCCGATCAATTGCATCGGCATCGGTTATGCGTTTTTGGCCATGCGAAAGGTGGTGCAAGCGCTGGGGATTGTGTCCGATCAGCCCATGCCAGCACTCGGCGGTCTTCCCGACACGGTGCTGTTGTTGATGATCGTGGCTTTGTTGGTCCTCGTGTACACGGTGGCCGGTGGCCTTTGGGCCGTTGTGATCACTGATTTTGTGCAGTTGATTTTGGCGATGGTGGGGGCTCTGGCTGTGGCTTGGGCTGCCATTCATGCCGCTGGCGGGATGGATGCACTGCTCACCAGCCTCAACGAATTGGGTCGTCCCGAGGTGTTGTCGCTTGTCCCTTGGCGCTGGACTGACTCTGGTTTCGATTGGATTGGAGGGGCAGGCATCAGTGCTTCCACCTTCTTGGCTTACCTCACGGTGCAGTGGTGGAGTTTTCGACGTAGCGATGGCGGTGGTGAATTCATTCAACGGATGCTTGCCACCCGCGATGAACGTCAGGCGCGGTTGGCGGGCTGGGTGTTTCTTGTGGTGAATTACCTGCTGCGCAGCTGGCTGTGGGTTTTGGTGGCTCTTGCGGCTCTGGTGCTGCTGCCCGATCAGGCGGATTGGGAATTGAGTTATCCGGCTCTGGCGGTGGCCTACCTCCCGCCTGTGGTGCTTGGTCTCGTAGTGGTTTCCTTAGTGGCTGCCTTTATGAGCACGGTTAGCACCTCTGTGAACTGGGGTGCCAGTTATCTCACCCACGACCTCTATCAGCGCTTTGTGAAGCCTGATGCTTCTCAGAAAGAGCTGCTCTTTGTTGGACAGGCCACCAGCGTTCTTTTGTTGGTGTTGGGGGTGTTAACGGCTTTGATCAGTGACAGCATCGGCACCGTGTTCCGCCTGGTGATCGCGATCGGGACTGGGCCTGGTGTGGTCCTGGTCTTGCGTTGGTTCTGGTGGCGAATTAATGCTGCTGCAGAGCTGTCATCGATGGTGTGTGGATTCTTTGTTGGCTTGGCCACCTCTGTGATCCCCGTTCTTCAAATTTCGGACTACGGGCTCAGGTTGATGGTGACGACTGCCATCACGGCAGTGGTTTGGGTGGTGGTGATGTTGCTCACTCCTCCGGAGTCAGCGGAGGTGCTTGAGGGGTTCGTCCAGCGCGTTCAGCCCCCAGGACCTGGCTGGAGTCGTTGGCGTCGGCGCTGTGAGGTGGAGGCTTCTGAATCACTGCGAGATCTCCTCACTCGGTTTGTGCTGAGTAGTTGTGTTCTGTTTGGGGCGCTGCTTGGCTCGGGTGCCTTCCTTCTGCACCAGCAAGTTGCAGGTTGGTCCGGTTTAATCCTCACGGTTGTGTCCCTCTCTCTCCTTTTGCGAGGGCGGCAGTCGCGCCTTGCCGTTGAGTGACCCTTCAGAATGAATGGAAAACTAGAACCGTGAGTTTTTTTCGCAGCACCATTCTTCCTATTTTGATCGTGGCTTTATTTGGCCTCGCTCTGTTTGCGGTGAGTGCACGTATCTGGTTGCCTGGCGACATGCTTGCGCCAGCTCCTATCAGTTGACCTGGTCCGTTGACCCGATGCTTCTACGATCAATGCCATGACCGATCGCCCGCCCCTGGATCGTGAATCACGTGTGGCCAATCTGGCCATCGATCCTGACGTGCTCGCCCGTGAGCTTGAAGCTGAACAGGTGGGTGATCCCCTTGATGAAATTGATCTCGATGATCCAGAGCAGGATGCCCTAGAGGCCATTCGTCAGTGTGATGAGGCTCTGAATTGGTTGCAGCAAGGTCATGATCAGCGGCTCCAAGGGTTGCGCGTGTTTTGTGAACATCGAGATCCCCGTTCGGTTTCGCTTCTGCTGCCCCTCTTAGAGGAGGTGTGCCCCGTTGTGCGCATGAGCGCTGTCTACGCCCTCGGTCGGAATCCCTCCCCCCCTGCTGTGGGACCCCTTCTGAAATTGCTGCAAGAGGACAGCAATGCCTATGTGCGCAAAGCCACGGCATGGAGTCTTGGTAATTATCCGGATGCACCAGTGCTGAATCCCTTGATTCGCGCCTTGCAGACCGATGTGGCGGCTGTGCGCTTGTGGGCGTCTGTTTCTCTCGCTGAAGCTGGTGTGACCTCTGCGGCAAAGGCAGATCCGGCGGCAGGCCAGTTGCTGATTAGCTTGCGAATCGACAGTGAGTCCGTGGTGCGAAGCAATTGCATCTGGGCTCTCGGCCGCTTGCTTGAACATCTTGTTGAACCCCGTCGCCTCGAGGTGATTGAGGTGTTTGTCCGTGCGCTTTTGCATGATCGTGAAAGGTCTGTTCGCGATGAAGCCCGCACGGCTCTCGAGCAGATGGAATCCCCCGATGTATTGGATCGCCTCCAAACCTTGATGGACGAAGGATTGTTCAGCTGATAGGACGAACTGACACGACCCCCCATCAGCTTCGCGTTCTCGCCTTTAACATCTATTCATTGTTGGATGTTGTGGTGCATGCCTGAGCGCACGCTTCGTTTCCGAATTCGTCCTGACGGTCGCGTCGAGGAACAGGTGGAAGGCGTTGAAGGTGACGCTTGTCTGCAACTGACGGAACGGTTGGAATCAGCCTTAGGCACGGTGGAACGCCGTCAGCCAACGTCTGATGCCTTCGTTACAACCCAAACCCAGTCCCAGTCACAGTTCGTAGAGCCCTCCTGATGTCCCATTTCAGTACTGTCAAAACAGAACTTCGCCAGCGTGAGTCCTTGGTCTCCGCCCTCGAGGATCTTGGTTACGAGCCCAAACAGGGAGGCCATCCCGTCCGGGGTTATCGCGGCCAAACCGTGGAAGCCGAATTGGCGGTCACGCTTCAGGATTCTGCTGATTTTGGTTTTGTTTGGAATGAAGCCAATGGTGCCTATGAGTTCGTGACCGATTTGGATCTGTGGCGCCAGTCCATGCCGATCGAGCGGTTTTTATCTCGTCTTACACAGCGTTATGCCCTCAACACGGTATTAAAGGCTTCTCTTACCGAGGGCTTCGACGTTGCTGAGCAGCGTGATTGTCAAGATGGGTCGATCGAACTTGTTGTGACCCGTTGGGATGCCTGATTCGCAGCGGGCGAGGGATCAATCCGTGAACGACTCGTCCGGTAACCCCTCTGCTGCTTACAGCGCGTCCTCTCTTGAGGATGATCAATCCACTGGCATGGAACCGGTTCTGGGTGGTGCCCTCGCCGAAAAAGCTGTCTGGGTTGATGAAGCTGTTTGTATTGGCTGTAGGTATTGCGCTCACGTGGCCTGCAACACCTTCATTATTGAGCCCAATTTGGGACGTTCCCGAGCGATTCGCCAGGACGGTGATAGCTCTGAGCGCATTCAAGAGGCGATCGAAACATGCCCTGTGGATTGCATTCACTGGGTCGCCTTTGATGATCTCAAGGGCCTACAAGCGCAGCTCGATTCTCAGGAGCTTCTTCCGCTCGGGTTGCCTTCGCCCGCGCGCCCACGACGGATTCTCCCCCGGCAGCCGCAAGACTGAACTGCGATGACATCAACGGCTTCCCTGGCATTACCAACCCGCCGCTTTGGTCGCACTGAGCTGGCCATGCCCGTGCTTTCCCTAGGGGGTATGAGGTTTCAGCAAAGTTGGTCGGATCTTGAGGCTGACGTGATTACTCAGGAGGCTCAAAGCACGGTGGAAAACACCCTCCACCATGCGGTGGAGCTTGGATTTCACCATCTGGAAACGGCGCGTCATTACGGCAGCTCCGAGCGGCAACTTGGCTGGGCTCTCCCGCATTCGCCTGATCCAGATCGCATTCTTCAAACGAAGGTGCCCCCCCGCGACGACCCTGCGGTGTTTGAAGCTGAGCTTGAACTCAGCCTGGAGCGCTTAAACGTTCAGCGAATCGAGTTGCTGGCGATTCATGGCATCAACAGGCTGGATCATTTGGAGCAAACGCTGCGACCAGGCGGCTGTATGGAGGTGGTGCGCCGCTGGCAGCGAGAGGGCCGTATCGACCATGTGGGCTTCTCGACCCATGGTGAAACAAGCGTCATCGAAGCTGCGATCAACTCTGACGCCTTCGATTATGTGAATTTGCATTGGTACTACATCCGGCAAGACAACGAACCAGCGTTGGCCGCAGCCCAACGGCATGACATGGGCGTGTTCATCATTAGTCCCACCGATAAAGGTGGGCATCTTCATACCCCTTCACAGCTGTTGAAGCAGCTCTGCGCCCCCCTTCACCCGATCGTGTTTAACGATCTGTTTTGCCTGCGTGATCCACGTGTTCACACCATCAGTGTTGGTGCATCCAGGCCAAGTGACCTCGATCTTCATCTTGAAGCTGTGCGTCAACTCGATACAGCTGGAGCGCTCATCGCCCCGATTCATGATCGGTTGCAGACTCAGGCTCTACGGGCCCTTGGTGAGCCTTGGTTGATGACCTGGCGTGAAGGGTTGCCCCATTGGAAAGACACTCCCGGGGGTATCAATCTCCCCGTGTTGCTCTGGCTCCACAATTTGATTGAAGCTTGGGACCTCGAGGGGTATGCCAGGGCGCGTTACGGAATTCTTGGTCATGCAGGACATTGGGCCCCTGGTGCCAACGCCGATGCCCTGGATCAAGAGGTCAGTGAGACAGACCTCCGCAGTGCTTTGGGCCAAAGTCCCTGGGCTGAAACGATCCCAGGATTGCTAAGGGGTTTAAAGGAACGGGTTGGCGGCGTTCCTCAGGAACGTTTGTCGTCTGCCTGATCACCAAGGGGAAGACGGCTAGGGAGACCAACGGGTCGGGGATAGATCTTGGGGCAGGGTGCCAAGGGCTCAATGCGAACCAATGTGCGCAGCCCCCGACCAGCCGGCAGGTTGATCTGCTTGCAGTCGGCAAGCTTGGCCTTGAGAGGAACCAAAGCTCGCTTCAGGTTGGCTTCGTCGTCGTGACTCCAGTGGCCGCGATAGAGCAGCGCCTGGCCTTGATGGGCCAGAAGGGGCACGAGATACTCCGCCACGACGGGGGGTGTGGCTACAGCTCTGGCCATCGCTAAATCGAACCTCCCACGACAGGAGCGCTCCTGACCCGTGATCTCAATGCGCTCGGTGCGGACGTCCACGCGAGCTCCTAAACCAAGCGAGTTAGCCATTGATTCCACCGCAGCAGTTTTGCGGCCGACTGAATCGACAAGAGTGAGAGTGGTAGCGGGTAGGGCGATGGCGACAGCGAGGCCAGGAAACCCGCCTCCAGTGCCTACGTCAATGCAGCGACGCGGTAGATCTGGGGCACGTAGCTCATGCTTGAGCGGCCAAAGACTGTCAAAGACCTGGGCGATCCAGAACTCTTCGTTTTCCACCAAGCGGGTGAGATTCACCCTGCTGTTCCAATGACGCAGCAGGGATTGCAGCTCTTTGAGTTGAGAGAGCTGGGTGTCATTGGGCTGCCAGCCCAGACAGTGCCAAAGGTCAGGCCCGGCATCAGAAAAGCTGTTTGCTTCTGGCATGGCTGCCAGGGCAGCGACTCTTCCTACAATGCACCCTCGTGATTCGGCTCGAAAGGGACGTGATGTCGGCCTCGACCCATTACGAACGGTTAGGAGTCGGCCGCGGAGTCGACGCCGAGACCTTGCGACGCGCCTTTCGACGTCTCAGCAAGTCGGTTCATCCCGACACCACGACGTTGCCTGCCGTGGAAGCAGCTCGCCAATTCCAGCTGCTGCGTGAGGCCTATGACCACTTGTCTGATCCCTCGTTGCGTCGGCTCTATGACGCTCAATTAATCCAGCAAGATCAGCTCTTTCAAGAGCAGTACGCTCCGCTGCCTTCCCCAGCAACGGCGTCTCCAACGGCGATTGGTGAGCGACGACCGCTCTCAGGAGGGGAGTGGTTATCGCTGTTGATGTTGCTTGGGGCCTTGCTTTTGTGTTTATCGCTGGGGGTCGGGGTGGCCTGGAGTCGTGGTATGGAACTTCAGGTTCAGCCGAGTTGGCTGGTGGCCGAGCAGACTCCAAAGGAGCCGTTGATTAGGGATGTCCTTGATGGTGTCGATGCCTCCAGCAGAAACTCCTTTGAATCAGCATTCGCTGCAGGCTCTTGAGCTCTGGCTTCAGCAGCTTGGAGCGCAGCGGCTAGAGGATGATCCCTGTGGCTGGTTATGGAAGGAACAGGGATGGATGGCTGAGATACGTCTGCAACAAACGGATCTCGCGGTGATCTGGAGCCCAAAAGAAGCGCCTCGCCCTTGCGTGTTTCCTTACGGACTGTCTCGAGCCGACGTCGAGGCGGCCCTGCGGCTAGGTCCCTAAAAGGTCGAGCGCTTCCTGGAGAACGGAATAGCAGTGATCGAGCTGCTCATCGCTGATGCAAAGAGGTGGAAGCAGATACACCACTTGGCCGAGGGGCCGCACCAGTACACCCCGCTCTCTTGCCAGCCGGCGCAGCACTTTTCCTGCAGGGTTTAGGTAGCCCTCTTGGTCGCTGACCACGAGATCAAAAGCTGCAATCGTTCCTGTCACGCGAACACGCCTGATTCCTGGGTGGCGTGCCAAAACCTCTAAGCGCGATCGATGCCTCGCTTCGAACCCCAGGTACCTGTCAGGTTCTGCTTCGAGTAGATCCAGACTGGCGTTCGCTGCGGCGCAGCCCAGGGGGTTGGCGGTGAAACTGTGGCCATGCCAAAGCGTCAAGCTCGGGTCCTTGCCAACAAAGGCGTCAAAGACAGCGCCGCTTGCCATGGTCACTCCCATGGGAAGGAATCCAGCGGTTAGTCCTTTGGATAGCGCGACAAGGTCAGGTTTGACGCCTGCCCGCTGGGTCGCCAAAAAATCGCCGCAACGCCCAAATCCTGTAAGGACTTCGTCGGCAATCAACAAGGTTTCAGCGTTGCGAACGCGCTTTTCTACTTCTTGAAGAAAGGTGGGACGCACCATGCTCATCCCGCCGGCGCCTTGGACAAGCGGCTCGAGGATCACAGCAGCGGTTGGTGTCTTGAGAGCTTCTTCGAGCTGGTTCAGTGCTGTTTGTTCATGCTGTTCAACGTGATCGTCGTCCCACCACGTCGCTGGCCATGGAATGCGGGCGACCGGAAATAACAGTGGGTCAAAGGGTTCACTGAAAAGGCTGCGAGCTCCGACGGCCATCGCACCAAACGTATCTCCGTGATAGGCGCCGTCGAAGGCGATGATCTGCTGTCTGGGCTCTCCTTTGTTGTGCCACCACTGAATGGCGATTTTGAGTGCCACCTCCACGGCGGTAGAGCCGTTGTCGGAGAAAAAGACTCGCTCCAATCCAGTTTTGGCTGCTAATCGATCGGCGAGACGTTCGGCTTGAGGGTGGGTGAATTCAGCGAAAATGACTTGCTCAAGGGTCTCGGCCTGACGAGCGATTGCGTCTGCAACATGAGGGTGGGCATGGCCATGCAAGGTGACCCACCAGCTGCTGATCGCATCAATTAAGGGAGGCCCTTCATCGCGGTAGAGAAGAGCCCCCTCTCCTCGAAGCACCCTCTCTAAGGGAGGCGTTGTCGAGACCTGGGTGAACGGAGGCCAGAGGTGGGGATGGTGGTTCTGAGGCACTTCGTCGTCGCAACTGCCAGTGGATGAATTCGTCTTTGCTGAGCTCAGCGGCACATTTCACTGTTTTGTTCAGATTCCGTGGCGATCGGGCCACAGTTAAACCAACGCACAAACCCGACTTCCACATCGGTGAACAACACCAAAATTCCTGCGCAAAGGAAGGCAACAGCCACAGCGGCTCCGGTTTGACGGCGATTCATCAAGAAGCCTGTAAACGATTGATCTCGGTTTCGACCTTAGCTTTCACGTTCTGAACCTGCCATTGCCTGGCAAGGGCCGCGGCATTCAGTTGTTCCAGTGGTGGTAATTCGCATAGCAAAGGGACATCGCCGAGTTCATTCAGGGTGCGGGGATTGTCGGCATGGGAAGGGCCATTGATCACCAGCCCAAGGATTGGAATGTGCCGACTTCTCAGTGCTTCCAAACTGAGAAGCGTGTGGTTCAAGGTTCCCAGCTCACTGCGGGCTACCAACACCACCGGGAGCTGCCACCGTTGCAATTGTTGGATTTGCAGCCAGTGGCGTGTGAGTGGCACCATCAGGCCTCCAGCGGTCTCCACCACCAACGGTTGATCGATGGCTGGCAACTGGAGCTGCTCGGGGTCAATGCATCGCCCCTCTTGTTCAGCAGCCCAGTGCGGTGAAACGGGAGCTTGGAATGCATAGGCTTCTGGTTGCCAACGCTCCTCGGGAAGCTCCAGAAGATCGATGACCCGTTGACGATCACCACCGCCTTCCGTTCCGCTTTGGACCGGTTTCCAATAGGTGGCTTCTAAGCCTTGAACAAAGAGGGCGCTAACGATTGTTTTTCCGACATCGGTGTCTGTTCCGCAGATCACCAAACGAAGGGGAGGCGTATTCATCGCTCGATCACCAGGATTTGGATCAACCAGGTCAATCTGACTTGCCCTTCAGCAGATCGCTCAGGCCAGTGGGCGCTGAGCTGACGCCATTGCTTCACGCTGAGAGCTGAGTGGGTGCTGGTGCCGGCGCCAATGGTTTGCATGGGCCTTAAGAGAGCCGTGATGTGGCTGGCTTGTTCGCTAAAGCAGAGCTGTTGTTGTTGCCTGACCTGCTGTTTCGGTATCGAGGCCAGCAACGCTTGGGTCGTTGGAAAGGACAAGGCCGAGCAGGGGACTGCCGCTTGGTGTGCCGCTGCCTGCCATTGCGGGAAGCAGCCTTCAACCGGCAGCGCCACGATTAACCACCCACCAGGGGCTAGACACTCGAACCAGTTCTGCAGTCTTGTGCCGGGATCGGACAACCAGTGGAGGCAGAAACTGGAGGCGATCAGCGTTGGTGCGTCGTCCCAGGATTGGAGGGGCTGATTTAAATCCCACAGCTGCGTGTGGTCTGGACGGGAGTTGCGGGCCAGCATGGATGGGCTTCCATCGATGCGTTCCACCACCCTGCCGGGGTTCCGTTGTTCGATGGCATCGGCAAGCAATCCCGTTCCACTTCCGAGATCCAGCCATCGACCTGATGGAATGGGGAGTCGCTTGCAGCACCCGGCGAGTCGCCAGGCCATAGCCGTTTGCAGACGGGCTGCCTGGTTGTATTGGGCTGCTGCGCCATCGAAGCGTTGTAGAACCTTTGCCCCCCAGGAGTTGCTCATCGCTCTTCAGGGATCTGATCGAGCCATCGCTGGATGCGCATCAGTAGATCTGGCACCAACAGTGCATGCCCGCTATCGGGCATGCACCAGTGCTCTGCTGGATGCTGCAGTCGGGTCTCAACTGCATCGCGCAGCTCTTGTCTGGCGACTGGCACCACGATTGCGTCTTGTTCTGCCTCTACCACCAACACTCTGGTTGTTGCTTGCAGCCCTGGCGGTAACTCTGCGCTTGCGATCAGCCGATCTAAGTCGTCGGTTAAGCGTTGACGCCCCTGGCTGGACAGGCCTTCATGGATGGGGCCGCGTGGGAGGCCGTCTGGCGGCGATGGCGCTGCCGCCCGCCTCAAAAAGGTCGTGAGCATCTCGGCCTCAGCCTCGCTACCAAGGCAGCGGCGCATGCTCTTCAAGCCGGTGTTGAGCGCGCGACCTTTGGCTCCTTGCGGCACAAATCTGGAAAAACTTGCCAGCAACACCACATCGGTGGCCTTGGCAAACACGGCATCTGGGAGCAGATGTGGCCCTAGGGAGTGGGCAATTACCACGCGGCGTTGCAGCTTTATTGGATCTTGGTCGTCTTGCCAAAAGGGCATGTGCTCCTGGCGCTTGCCATAACCACGCTCACCGCTTTGCCAAGACCAATGGTGATGATTGAAATGCCGGATCCAGGGCGCCCATGAATGGCTGTCTCCGCTCCAGCCGTGCATAGCGATGACCTGTTTCATCGGGACCTATCGGCTCAGAGAGAGGGCTTGAAGCAGCGTGTCCAATGTCCCATCGGGCAGGAGCCGACGTACGACAAGGCGTAGTCGGGCCGTTCCTTCGGGAACGGTGGGGGGACGGATGGCAATGCTCAACAGCCCTGCGGCTTCGAGGGTTTGTTGGCGATCAAGAGCTGCTTGGTCCGAACCGATCACGAGGGGGAGAATCGGACCTGCTCCGCCTGGACGGGTCCATCCAGCGGCAGCGAGAGCGGAGCGCCACTGTTGGCTGGTTGCCATGAGCTCTTCCGACCAATGGGGATGGCGTTGCATCAGCGTTAATGCTGCAAGAGCTGCTGCGGCAAGGGATGGTGCTAACGCTGTGGTGTAGCGAAAGGCGCCACTGGTTTGGAGCAGGGTTTCGCCGAGGTCTGCATCGCAGGCCAGAAACGCTCCACCGCTTCCAAAGGCCTTCCCAAAGGTGCCACTGAGCATGGTCACAGCCTTGTGAGGGAGGGCATGGCTGAGACCACGTCCCCCATCTCCCAGGACGCCCAGGGCATGGGCTTCATCCACCAGGAGTCGGGCAGCGTGGCTGGAGCAGAGCTCTGCCATGGCGCTCAGGTTGGGACTGGTGCCCTCCATGCTGAAAAGGCTTTCCGTAATCACCAGCGGTTGTTGTCCTGGGTGCCGATCCCGGCAGCGCTCCAGTTTGCGGTTGAGGTCGATGAGGTCGTTGTGGGCAAAGCGCTGTAGCCGCGCACCACTGGCTTGCACTCCAGTGAGTAAGGAGTGATGACAGAGCCGGTCCGCCAGTACTGGCGTATGGCGGTCGGCGAGTGCAAGAACGGCGGCAAGATTGGCTTGAAAGCCGCTTGGGTAGAGCAGAACGCGATCTCGGTTCAACCACTGCGCTAGCTGGTGTTCCAGTTGGTCATGCACCGGGCGGCTGCCGCTCACGAGCCGGGACCCACCGGCTCCTACCCCGCTTCGCTTGATTTCTTCTGTTGCTGCCGCGATGAGCTCTGGGTGCTGAGCCAGATTGAGGTAATCGTTGCTGGCTAAATCCACCAGACAACGCGGCTCCTCATCGCCTTGATCGGTGGCATGGACTGGAAGCAGCCCTGATCCATTTGGATTGGGCCTCCACGTGCGGAGTTGACGTCGGCGTGCTTGAGACGGGCTGCTCATGTTGGCCAGTTTGCTGCTCCCTGCTCGCGCAATCCCTAGGATTCAACGATGGTGTCACCGGATGTTTCCCAGCTGTTTCCATTCCCTTTAGATGGGTTTCAGTTGGAATCGATTGATGCCTTGAATCAAGGGCATTCCGTTGTGGTGAGTGCTCCCACGGGATCTGGCAAGACGCTGGTAGGCGAGTACGCCATTCATCGGGCGATTGCCCATGGTCAAAAAGTGTTCTACACAACACCTCTAAAGGCCTTATCCAATCAAAAGTTGCGCGATTTTCGCGAAGAGTTTGGAGCGGAAAATGTTGGCTTGATGACGGGTGACCTGAGCGTTAACCGTGAGGCTCGAGTGGTGGTGATGACCACCGAGATTTTCCGCAACATGCTTTATGCCGAGGTGGATGAGCATGACGATCCGCTTGCCGATGTGGAGTCGGTCGTTCTCGATGAATGCCACTACATGAATGATTCTCAGCGGGGCACCGTCTGGGAAGAATCGATCATTCACTGTCCACCCTCAGTCCAATTGGTGGCGTTATCCGCCACCGTTGCCAATGCGGGGCAACTCACCGATTGGATCGAGAAGGTGCACGGTCCGACACGTTTGGTGCTCAGTGATTTTCGTCCGGTTCCTCTGCAGTTCAGTTTTTGTAGTGCGAAGGGTCTCCATCCACTTTTGAATGAACAGGGGACTGGAATCCATCCCAATTGCAAGGTTTGGCGTGCTCCAAAAGGGCACAAGCGCAAAGGTCGTTCGCCAAGGCCGCCTCAGCCGGAAGCACCGCCGATCAGCTTTGTGGTGGCCCAAATGGCGCAAAGGGAGATGCTCCCCGCCATCTATTTCATTTTCAGTCGGCGTAATTGTGACAAGGCCGTGCGCGACCTTGGGGTGCAGTGTTTGGTCACGGAGGCCGAGCAAGCCATCATTCGCGATCGGCTTGAGGCCTATACAGCCGCAAATCCTGAGGCTGTACGCGATGGCCTGCATGCAGACGCGTTGCTACGCGGGATTGCTTCCCATCACGCCGGAGTGCTGCCTGCTTGGAAAGAGTTGATTGAGGAGTTATTTCAGCAGGGGTTGGTGAAGGTGGTGTTTGCCACCGAAACATTGGCGGCGGGCATCAATATGCCGGCGCGCAGCACGGTGATCGCATCGCTCTCGAAGCGCACAGAACGGGGGCATCGCCCCTTAATGGCCAGTGAGTTTCTGCAAATGGCTGGTCGCGCGGGCCGTCGCGGTTTAGACACGCAGGGCTACGTGGTGACTGTTCAGAGTCGATTTGAGGGGGTACGTGAGGCGGCTCAGTTGGCCACAAGCCCTTCTGATCCGTTGGTGAGTCAATTCACCCCCAGCTACGGCATGGTGCTCAACCTGTTGCAGCGTCATGACCTAGCTAAGGCAAGAGAGCTGGTGGAGCGCAGCTTTGGCCGCTATCTCGCCAGTTTGGATCTGGTAGATGAAGAAGATCATCTTGGTGAGTTGCGGATGCAGCTGGCCCAACTGCAAGGCACGGCCGGTGATGTGCCGTGGGAAGACTTTGAGGAATACGAGAAACATCGTGGCCGTCTCCGCGAGGAGAGACGTCTGCTCAGGATTCTTCAGCAGCAGGCTGAAGAAACCCTGGCCCACGAACTGACGATTGCCCTTCAGTTCGCAAGCGTTGGATCGTTGGTCAGCCTTAAATCCCCTCGGCTGCGTGGGGGGGTAACGCCGGCCGTGATCGTGGAGAAATGCGATGGCCCTGGGCAGTTCCCCTTGTTGCTTTGTTTAACGCAGGACAACGTTTGGATCCTGTTGCCCTGTCAGGGGGTCGTGAGTTTGCATGCGGAATTGAGCTGTTTGCAAGTTGATGGCGTGATGTCACCTGATCTCAGCCGTTCCGGTGAGCTCCGTCATGGCGATCAGGAGAGTGGACGTTTGGCTTTGGCGGTGGCACATATGGCACGTCGTCATGACATGACCACCGCTCAGTACGACTTGGCGGGCGAAGTGTTGGCTCAAGTGCGCCTCGTCCAGGAGTTGGAAGATCAGCTAGAGGGGCATCCGGCTCATCGCTGGGGAGATCGCAAGCAACTCAAGAAGCACCGGCGACGCATGGAAGATCTTGAACATGAAATCGGTGAGCGTCAGCAATTGCTCCATCACCGTTCCAACCGGCATTGGGAGACATTCCTGGCTCTCATTGAGATCCTGCGGCATTTTGGCTGCCTGGATGACTTGGAACCCACGGAGATTGGTCGCACCGTTGCCGCTCTTCGTGGCGACAACGAGCTCTGGCTAGGCCTGGCACTGATGAGCGGTCATCTCGATGAATTGCCTCCAGCAGAACTGGCCGCTGTGTTTGAGGCGATCAGCACGGAGGTGAATCGCCCAGATCTATGGAGTGCATTCCCGGCCCCTCCTCTTGCCGAAGAGGCCCTGCATGATTTGTCAGGGATCCGTCGGGAGCTTCTGCGGGCTCAGGAGCGCTTCAAGGTGGTGGTGCCCGCTTGGTGGGAGCCTGAATTGATGGGCTTGGTGGAGGCTTGGGCCAAGGGGACAACCTGGAATGATCTGATCGCTAACACCTCTTTGGATGAAGGCGATGTCGTGCGGATCATGCGGCGCACAGTGGATCTCTTAGCCCAGGTGCCTTATTGCGAGGCGATTAGTGAGCAGCTGCGCAAGAACGCCCGTGCGGCCTTAACCGCGATTAATCGTTTCCCGGTTGCCGAGGCTGATCAGGTGCTTAAGGCCGCGGCTGCCGAATCCAGTGGCCTCAATGCAGCGACTGAACGGGCGGCCTGAACGGATCAAGGGTTTGTCATGGCTGCAGGGTCAATAATGCGATCGAACTCCGTCGCACTCACATAGCCCAGCTCTAGGGCCGCATCGCGCAGGCTTGATCCCTGCTCGTGGGCGTACTTAGCGATCGCACTGGCCTTGTCGTAACCGATCACAGGTGCCAGAGGAGTTACGAGCATCAGGGATTGCTCCACGTCGCGTTGGATGCGACTGCGGTTGGGTTCGATGCCCTCCACCATGGCCACCCTGAAGAAATGGCAGGCATCGGTGAGCAGCTTGATCGTCTGCAGCAGGTTGAAGCCGATCAGAGGTTTGTAGACATTCATCTGCAGGTGGCCGCCTGCCCCGGCGATCGCAACGGCCGCATCGAGGCCGATCACTTGGGTGCAAACCATGGCCATCGCTTCGCACTGGGTGGGGTTCACCTTGCCAGGCATGATCGAACTGCCGGGTTCGTTCTCAGGTAAGTGCAGCTCCGCTAAGCCGGCACGTGGGCCGCAGGCGAGGAGACGGAGGTCGTTGGCGATCTTCAGCAAGCTCACCGCGAGGAGTCGCAGCTGGCCCATGGCATTCACCAGTCCGTCATGGCTTGCCATCACAGCAAATTTGTTTGGTGCCGAGACCAAGGGCAAGCCGCTCAGGCGTGCCAGTTCAGTCGCGGCCTGGTCTGCAAATCCGTCTGGGGCATTGAGGCCCGTTCCAACGGCGGTGCCGCCGAGCGGGAGCGGGTACAGCTCCTGCAGTGATCGTTCGATCCGGTTCCTGGCACTTCTGAGTTGATCGCGCCAGGCCGAAGCTTCTTGGCCAAGGGTGAGCGGCACCGCATCCTGCAGGTGGGTGCGGCCAATCTTCACGATGTCTTGCCAGGCCTCACTCTTGGCGGCAAAAGCATCGCTGAGACGTTGGACTTCCGGCAACAGTCGGTGTTCAATGCCGGCGGCAGCAGCGATGTGGATCGCTGCTGGGAAGGCGTCGTTGGTCGACTGAGAGCGGTTGACGTGATCGTTGGGGTGGACCGGCTGATGGCTTCCTAATGGCTCCCCTTCGCTCCGCGAAACCAGGTTGCTGATCACCTCATTGACGTTCATGTTCGTTTGGGTGCCGCTACCGGTTTGCCAAACCCTCAGGGGGAATTGATCGTCGTGATGCCCCTCGGCAATCTCAGCAGCCACCTTCACGATCAGGTCGCGTCGGTGGTCATCCAACACGCCAAGGCGAGCGTTCACGATCGCCGCCGCCTGTTTGATTTGCGCTAGGGCATGGATCAGATCAACAGGAACGCGGTCATCGCTGATGGCGAAGTTCTGGAGAGAGCGCTGGGTCTGTGCCCCCCAGAGGGCCTCAGTCGGCACCTCCACCGGCCCCATGCTGTCGTGTTCGGTCCTAGTTGTTTGGGTCATGACTTTGCGTCAGGGCGAAGCACCAGCACGATGATGAGCAGCATCCCGCTGACGCTCACCACCACGTAAATCCAGTCGGCATAGGGAGTCCAGAACATTCACTCAGAGTCCGAGTCGGTCCCAGACCACCCCCAGGTTGGCTTGGTGCAGCTCGGTGCTGAAGCACTCCGCCAGTTGGTCTGCATTGAGCTTGTTGCTCACCTCAGGATCGCTCTGAAGGTTGGCGCGGAAGTCACCACCATTGGTGTTCCAAGCGCTATGGGCATTGCGCTGCACCACGGCGTAGGCATCCTCACGGCTCATTCCCCCATCCACCAGGGCGAGCAGGACTCGTTGGCTGAAGACCACGCCTCCATAGACGTTCATGTTGCGGACCATGTTTTCTGGGTACACCCCGAGGCCAGAGATGACGGCGGTCATCTCACGCAGCATGAAGTGCAGGGTCACAGAGCAGTCCGGCAGCATCATCCGTTCTGTTGAGCTGTGGCTGATGTCACGTTCGTGCCAGAGAGCCACGTTTTCAAGGGCTGCTACCACGTAGCTGCGCAGCACGCGCGCTAAACCGCTGATTCGTTCGCTGCGAATCGGGTTGCGTTTATGGGGCATGGCCGAGCTTCCTTTCTGTCCTTTGGCGAAGCTTTCTTCAACCTCCAGAACATCGGTGCGCTGCAGGTTGCGAATCTCGGTGGAGAAGCGATCGAGCGAGGCTCCAATCAGGGCGAGGATCTGCACGTAGTCGGCATGGCGATCGCGGGAGATCACCTGGGTGCTCGCTGTGTCGGGAGTGAGGCCGAGGATCTCGCAGGTGAGCTTTTCCACCTCTGGATCCGTATTGGCGTAGGTGCCCATCGCTCCGCTCACCTGCCCTACCGCCACATCACGCTCTAGGCGAGCCAGACGCTCATGATTGCGGCGGGTTTCGGCCAACCAGCCAGCCAGCTTGAATCCAAAGGTGATCGGTTCGCCATGGATCGCATGAGAACGGCCGATCATCACGGTGGCTTTGTGTTCCGCCGCCAGCTTGGCAATCGCGGCGTCTAAGCCTGCCAACTCTTGGCGCAGCAGCGCGACGGAGGCTTTCAACTGCAGCGCCAGGCCCGTATCAAGCACGTCGCTACTTGTCATGCCGACATGGATGTAACGCCCGGCATCACCAACGTGCTCATTCACATTGGTCAAGAAGGCGATCACGTCGTGGCGGACCTCCGCCTCGATCTCAAGGATCCGCTCCGGTTCAAACGCCGACTGTTCGCGAATCGTTTGCATCGCGTCCTTTGGAACACGACCAAGCCTGCAGTTGGCCTCACAGGCTGCAACCTCAACATCCAGCCAACTTTGGTATTTGGCCCGGTCTGTCCAGATCTCGCCCATCTCGGGCAGGGTGTATCTCTCGATCAAGGGCCAGCGCGTGGCGACAACTCAACCAATGTATGGCGCTGAAGGCTTGGACATTGCGCGTGGCGTTAAGCGGAGGTGAGACGGCGATGCTCAACTTCCCACTGAACGTTCTGTCCCCAGGCTTGCTGACGCACCCAGCAAAGGCCGCCACGACATTCGATCACTTGAAAGGGAGGCAGATCTGTAGGTTGGTTATCGAGGGTGACGAATGAGCCTGGAGCGAGCAGTTCGAGAACGCGGTTCGACGCCTCGCTGGATTTGCGACAAAATTTGGCCCGAAGGGATGGGCGACGTCCGCTTTTGATGTTGACAACGTTGTTGGCTGACACGGACTTGCGTGCGGCTTCGCAAGATTTTCAGGGAGGTCTGCGCAACTCCTGTTGGAACTCCGGTATTTGTTTCGGTTTCACGGTGCTTTTATGTCGAAATGGCTCGTAAACAGCGTTTAGATCTCCACATGCTGACGTTGGGCTTGGCGGCATCCCGTCAGCAAGCACAACAGCTGATTCGTGCCGGCAAGGTCAGAGACCATCGGGGCCAGCTGCTCGACAAGCCAGGTCACACGGTTTTGCCCGATCTCGAATTGATCGTGGAGCAGCCTCCCCGGTTTGTTTCAAGAGGGGGTGAAAAGTTGCTGGCAGCGCTGGAGGCTTTCCCTGTTTCGGTGGAGGGGCGCACCTGCCTTGATGGCGGAATTTCGACGGGTGGCTTCACCGATTGTTTGCTGCAACACGGGGCCAGTCGGGTTTATGGAATCGACGTTGGCTATGGCCAGACGGCCTGGAGTTTGCGCATCGATGAACGTGTTGTTCTCAGAGAGCGCACCAATTTGCGTCGACTTAGCGCAGCTGAGCTGTATGGGCCTAATGACGTCCTCCCCACTCTGGCTGTCGCAGACGTGTCGTTTATATCCCTCGCACTCGTCCTTCCAGCAATTCGCGCCTTGCTGCAACCGCAAGGGAGCGAAGCGTTGGTGTTGGTGAAGCCCCAGTTTGAGGTGGGACGCGATCGGGTGGGAAAAGGGGGGGTGGTGAGAGATGGTTTAGCTCACCGGGACGCGATTGCATCAGTGATCTCTGCAGCAGATTCCCTGGGATGGAATGCCCAGGGAGTGGTGGGGTCTCCGATTACCGGTCCCGCTGGCAACCACGAATATCTGTTGTGGTTAAGCGAGCTTGAGCCACAACAGATCTCGGACGAAAAGGTTCAGCAGGTGGTTCAGGACACGCTGGAATCAGAGGGCTGAGCTGTCACGATCACCGGTGCGAATGCGCACGACGGTGTCGACAGAGGAGACAAAAATCTTGCCGTCGCCGATCTCGCCTGTTTTCGCTGCTTCTGCAATGGCGTTGATCACAGCATCGACGCGGTCATCGTCAATCACAACCTCAACTTTCAGCTTCTGCAAAAACTCAACAGTGAATTCAGAACCGCGATATCGCTCCACTTGCCCCTTCTGACGACCAAATCCGCGCACTTCGCTCACGGTCATGCCAACGATGCCAGCATTAACCAAAGCCAATTTCACATCTTCAAGCTTGAAGGGACGGATGACGGCTTCGACCTTTTTCATGGGTTGTTGAGGAATCGATTCTTCGAGTGTGTCAGGAATTGCGCTGAGATGACAGGGCCGGGAGAGGAGAAAGATTCAATCCGGCGTTCGAGGCATCCTCAATGAGCTCATCGGCATTGGAGTGACTCACCGTGGCAAGTCCCTCAGCGAGAAGCTCCCAATGGGACATCTCGAAATGAGTCTGGAGCCAAAGCATGCCGTGAACGCTCTCAGGCTGAAGTCGGAAAGCCTGTCCTTCGCTTATCAGACTCAGATCCATTGCAAGCAAGCCGAATACCTCCCCATTAGGCCTGCATTCCGGCCGATGAGTTGTACGCCTTGATACCAAATCAGGCGGCGCTGAGATCCGCTCAACGGTCTTGGAAGGGTGGCTTTAGGGTCTTTTGCTGGAGTTTTCCTTACTCGTTTCATGAGCAACCCAGGCACTGAGCTCACCAAAACTCCGCTCTACGGCGAAAGGGCTATTGCAGATGCGGAGTTGATCTGTTTCGACAATCCCAGGGTCGGGCGCCCTTATGAGGTGTCGATCGAATTGCCGGAATTTACTTGCCTCTGCCCGTTCTCGGGTTATCCGGATTTCGCGGTGATGCGCTTGATTTATCAGCCAGGACCTCGAGTCGTTGAGCTGAAAGCGATCAAGTTGTACATCAATCACTTTCGCAACACTTCGATCTCCCATGAAGAGGTGGCAAATCAAATTTTGGATGATTTAGTGACGGCCTGTGCTCCCGTTTGGATGCAGCTAGAGGCTGATTTCAACCCTCGTGGCAACGTTCATACGGTTGTGAGAGTCAGTCATGGGACCCGTCAACCCTGCTGATCAGGATTGGTAATTCAGCAGCGAAGCCAGCGAGATTTCGATTGCAAAGCCCACCGATGTGAAGCTTCCTGTTAGAGGCTTGAAACGGTGGGGGGTCGAGCACGGCCCATAGTTGTCGGGTTGCGATCAAGCTGAGGCCCCCGCCAAGCAGTGTGATCGCGAATCCTGCATAAACGAGTGGGACCCCAGGGTCACGCTTAAGGAGCAGTCCGCTCGCAGGCATGATTTCGGCCACCCTCAGAGGCAGTCCTTTGATTTCAGTGGATGCTCCGCCGGGTCGCAGGTTGCCAAGCAGCGATCCGTCGGCATCGAACACCTGAACAGGGCCTTGCTCACTGCTCGTGCTCATCAGTACTGGTTCGGATCCATCTGGCCGTGTGGGAAGCACAAGACCCCAAATTTGTTCGCCGAGTTCGGGAAAACTACGGAGGGGTAATTGCAGTTGCGGACTCTTGCCGATCTGCACGGTGATCGCAGCTAGAGACCAATCCGCTTGATAGACGGTCATCCCTCGATAGCGGAGTGGATGATTCACGCTGATCATGCGCTGCTCTGAAGGGCCCCCTGGTGGATCGAGCCTCAGCGTTGATCGGAATTGTTCGGTGCGTCCCGCTGGATCACGCTCAATCGCGAAGCGCTCGAGGGTGAGCGAAAGCCGGTTGTTGCCAGACGGGTCAAGCAGATCAAGAGCTCGGCCTGGCGCAAGGAAGCGTTCCAGCCGGTTTCCAGACAGTGCCCCCCATGCGGCTCCAATCAACAGCAGCACCAAGCCGGTGTGAACCAATAGGGGTCCAACCTTGCCAATCACGCCGCGCCTCGCAGCCAGGCGATCTTCATGCCTTTGGACCTGCCAGCCTTGCTTCTGGAGTTGTGAACTCAGCATGTCTAAGGCCGACTCACCGTCGGAACAGTGAATCGATTCGGCCAATGCCAACTTGCTTAGTTGCCTGGGTTGGCGGTAGTCAATCCAGCGCGTGGTGGCGAGCAGTGCTGGCCATTGACGACGCCAGCTGCACAAGATCAAGGCCAATCCCAGCCAAGCCAAAAGGCTTAAAAACCACACGCTGGAATAGATGCTGTCCAGCTGCAGTTGCAACATCTGTTCGCCATTGATCAATCCGAGCCATGGGTCCGCATTGAAACGCTCGAGATACAAATCAGGCGCTTCGTTCTGCGGAAGAATGGTTCCAAGGGCGCTGGCTCCTGCAATCAGCAGCAGAAGCAGGATCGCCAAACGAAGATCTGAGAGCAGGGCGAAGAGTCGACGTAGTGCAGGCATCGGCTCAGGTCAGTCTCGCTAATAAGGTGAGAGTGCCTGTGGCAAGCAGGATCACGCCACTGATCGGTGGAACCCACCGGCCGATGGGCCGCAACGCCAGCAACCGTGGCAGCGAGGCTGCCAAGTTGCCTGCGAGCAGCAGAGGTAACACTTGACCGACCCCGAAGCTTGTGAGCATCAGTACGCCGAGGAGTGGGCGTCCTGTGCTGGCAATCCAGCCCAGTAGAACGGCCAGTACGGGTGTTGTGCAGGGTGATGCAGCGAGCCCAAATGCCAACCCTGCAGCGACCGGTGCTAGCGGAGCTGGCACCTTGCTAGTCCAATGCATCGGGTCTGGCCCGGCGGGAAGGGGGATTCGAACGACTCCAAGCAGATTCAGTCCCATCACCACTGCTAAGACCGCAACAACGGTTGGGACTAAACCAGGAACTTGACCGTAAATGCGGCCGAGCAATCCACTCAGGCTTCCCAGCACAACCAGGGCACCAACGATGCCAGCGCAAAATGACAGGCTGCGTTGCCAAGGTTTCTGCTTGCTATCGAATCCGGCTAGGTAGGCGAGCGTGACCGGCAGCAAAGACAGGGAACAAGGGCCCAGGCTGGTTAAGGCTCCTCCTGCAAAGACAAGAGCCACGGTGATGGGACCAGGCTGCTGCAGCGCATGGTTGAGCAGTTGCTCGCTGCTGCGCGCAAGGTCGGACAATGCCAGCTCGAATGAGGAAATGGTTGTACCGGTGAGGCCGGGCTCAATTCAAGATCACCTTATCCACGACGCTGTTGCTCGCGGAGGCTGCGACCACCGATTAAGCCGGTGGACTCGAGTGAGCATCGGATCAATAAGCCAATAATCACCATGCTGGAGAGCAACGAATTTCCTCCGTAGCTGACCAGTGGGAGTGGGAGGCCTGTTGTGGGCATGGCCCCTGAGGCCACTGCAATATTCATCAGGGACTGTCCAACCAGAAGGGTTGAACAGCCAATGGCTGTAAGCCTTGCCTGGTTGCTTCGGCAGCGCAAGGCAACACGTAGCCCCAAGAAGCCCATCAACATTAGAAAGACCAGCAACATCACAGACCCGACGAACCCGAACTCTTCGGCATAGACAGCGAAAATAAAATCTGTGCTTTGGATGGGTAGATATTGAAGTTTCTGGGTTGATAGCCCGAATCCCTGGCCAAAAATTCCCCCTGATCCAATCGCCAGCAGGCTTTGAATGAGTTGATAGCCATCCCCCTGGGGATCGTTCCAAGGATTCAGAAACGAGATCACCCTGATGCGCTGGTATTCATTGATCAGGATGCTGCTGATCCCGAGCATGCCTCCGGCCAGTGCGGTTCCAAACAGTTGAAGCAGGGGAAGCCCTGCTGAAAAAGCCATCAACCAGATCAACAGACCGATCAGGGCCGCGGTACTCAGGTTCGGCTGTTTGAGGATCAGCAGAACGAGGATGGCGAAGCTTGCTAGCCAGAGCAGTTTTTGATCGAGTGCGTTCCGCTTCCAATGGGCGAAGAGATTGGCAGCCTGAAGAACGACAAATGGTTTCACCAACTCTGATGGTTGGATCTGGATGGGACCGATCACCAGCCAGCGACTTGCTCCATTCACCGTGGTGCCCATGACCAAGGTGGCTGCCACCATCAGGCAGCCGATCCATAGGCCAGGGCCGGCGATTTTGAGCCAACGTCTAAGCGTTGTGGAAGCAACGAACGCCATCAGGCTCCAGCTAGCCACCATCCAGACCAGCTGGCGTTTCAGGTAGTACGCCCCTTCTCCTTGTTCGCGAGCGGCAACCCACCAGCTGGCGGATGCCAACACCAACAATCCAGCAACGCACCAGATGGCTGTGAGACTCAGCAGGAGCCTCGCCTCTGTTGGCCAAAGGGACCAATCAAGAGGTAGCAAACGTTGCCAGAAGCTACGCGGATTGGATGCCGAGTTCTTAGGGCCTTTTAGAGCCCCCTTCCGCGTGGGCCGGCTCCTTTTGGAGGTCACGCTGGTGTCGCTCAAGAGATGAAGTGATGAAGAGTCCGGCTTCTATTGAGCCGCCCTCTGAACGTTTTGCCAAGCCAACACAACAAAAAACCCGACCTAGGCCGGGTTGGGGTGATGCAATGAAAGGTGTTGGTGGTTAATTTCCAACGTTGACCTGACGGCCACCGGTACAAAGTTCAACTTTGATGATGCGGCCACCTTGCTTCTGGATGCGCTGTTGTTCAGCGAACCAGCTCTCGTAGGGAACCCACTTGGTGAAAAAGGTGTTCTGCAACTCACGCTGTGAACGAACCTTCTCAGGAGAGGGGATGCAGGCTGTGACCTTGAAGAGACGCATCAGTTGCCAAGTCCAGAACAGATGTAGTCGAAGTAGACACCCATCTCCTTGCCGGCATCGGGGCCGACGAGGGAAGCCGTGACTTGCTTCATGGCTTGAATGGCCTGGACGGTTGCGCCGATCGGCACGCCCAAGGAGTTGTAGGTCTCCTTAAGACCGTTCAGAACACGCTCATCAAGGATTGAGGTATCACCGGCGAGCATCGCGTAGGTGGAATAGCGCAGGTAGTAATCCAGGTCGCGAATGCAGGCTGCATAGCGACGCGTGGTGTACATGTTGCCGCCTGGACGGGTGATGTCCGAATACAGCAGAGCATTAGCAACAGCATCTTTGATGATCAAAGATGCGTTAGTGCTAATCGTTGTTGCAGCCTTGACGCGTAGTTCGCCACTGGCGAAATACGACTCGAGGCTGCTCATGGACGTGGTGTCCAAATACAGGCCCTGAACGTCCGACTTGTTGATGACGTTGGTGATCGCGTCTTGCATGGATCAGAGAAGTGACGTGGAGAGGTGATGGTTCCGTTGATTTAGGCGAGGGAGCCAATCACGTAATCGAAGTAAAAACCAGCCTCTTCGGCGTCTGAGCCGGTGAGGATGCCCATGGCGACTGACTTCATTTCGCGCACAGACTCAGCCATGGCTTCGAGTGGAGTGCCAAGTGAGCGATAGAGCTCACGGGCGCCAATGACGCCAATCTCTTCGATCGGAGTGACATCGCCTGCCACTACGCCGTAGGTGACCAGGCGAAGGTAGTAATCCATGTCCCGCAAACAGGTTGCGGTCATCTCTTCGCCGTAGGCGTTACCGCCTGGAGAGATGACATCAGGACGCTTCTGGAACAGCTGGCCGCCTGCTGTTTTGACGATGCG